>ERZ836939.4449-NODE-4449-length-10511-cov-3.495888_pt1 | contig 10511 bp, 10 predicted proteins | sample MGYA00519912_ERZ836939 | MGnify/ENA primary metagenome ERZ836939 (study PRJEB31850, sample SAMEA3708810) | human gut metagenome | biome: human gut; feature: human-associated habitat; material: faeces | place: China | collected 2014 ... | reverse complement strand
CGGTCGAGGCCTATGTGTCCACCCTGCACTGCAACTACACCGATCCGCTGGCGCTGCACGCCATCAAGATGATCCAGCACGATCTGGTCGATTCCTACAATGGCGATATGGGAAAGCGCAACAGCATGCATAACGCCCAGTGCCTCGCCGGCATGGCGTTCACCAACGCGCTCCTTGGCATGATAAAGGGAATAATCATGTATTCTGTGGTCATGGCAGGAGCTTTTACAAAAGTAATCACATTTAAGGGGACGCCCCTTGTTTTCATGCCGTTTCTAATCTGTTCAAGCTCATGGCGAATAGTGGGAATAAATCGCAATGCGACAGCAAGCGCAAGCGTAGCTGATTTAGGGCAATGTAATTTTTGAAGCCCCATGAACAGCTCACTCACGGTCAACGCCTTTAGTGACAGAATCATTACGCCCAGTAAGGGAGAGAGCTTGCGTAATAGGAAAACGGGCTGGACTATGATTTGCGGAGCATTGCTCTCATTCAGTAAGGCATACAATCCGACAAGGAACGCAAACCATACGCCCAGCCGCAAAGCCTCCTTCGGGTGTTGCAAATATAACAGAAAGCTCATCAGAAAAATCACTTCACAAAGCATGGCTAACGGCTTAAAAATCCAAAATGCACATATCCCTGAAAGCACAATCTGAATAATCACTATCCGGGGGTCTATGCGGTGCATTAAATCACTCCTGCTTTTTCAAAATGCTTCTTCAACATTCTCTTTGCAAATACAGCACCTATCACAATTGCGATCAATGTAACCGGAATTGCAGCAAGCCCAGTCGTAGAATGTGCTGCTGCAATCATTGCATCCACGGTTTCCTTTGGACGGTCAAATCCATACCAAAATGCGGGATAATAATAGAGGGGTGCGATGGCACCTAAATAATATCCAACTGAATACAATCCAAAAGAAACGGTAAGCATTTTGTAATTCTGATACTTTGATTTGCTGGCAAGGACTTCGCCTACAACGCCAAACGCCAACATCCAAATCAAGACAAAAATACCGCCAAACAGCCCCCATAGAATACCGACAATAGCAAAAGTCAATAAGACTGCGCCTTTCTTATGTACTTTTGCCATAATCAGCATATAAAGCGGCGCAGATAAAACGGCAACAACCGCAACGGAATACATATTCAACACCATGCTAATTCCCATCAAAGCTCCTGCTACCATTGTCACCACAAAAAGGAGTGCGCTAAAGATGCCTATGGTTGCAATGTCCTTCATTTTTAATTTGTTTTCATTAGTTCTGCTCATAGCAATAACCTCCAAGTTTTTGGTTAGATAACGCTAACTGCTATTAGTATAGCACGATGATTTTCTGCATAGTGTCACTATCGGAAGTTCCTATATCACAAAAGAAAGAACTTCATGCGGTCTTTTCAGACTTACATGAAGTTCTTATCTGTTGTTTTTTAACATTTCGCCGGGGGATATTCCATAATGCTTCCGAAAAAGCTCGATGAAATATCCCGTATGAGAATACCCCACCATCCATGTCACTTCCTGCACTGTATGTTTTCCAGTTTTCAATAATCGTATCGCTGCTTCCAGCCGTTTTTCTACAACATAATCATTAACTGTAACTCCAAAGCACCGCTTAAATCCATCCTTTAATTTTTGCTCGTTGATAGCAATCGCCTTTGCAACAATTGGAATTGTGAGGGGGTGGGCGAAGTTCTCACCAATAAATTCTCGTGCCTTCAACAGCGCATTGTAATCTTCCACACTGATACGGATGCCAAAGTCATTTGTAGGAGATTTGCAAATAACCTCGTCGCAGTAAACAGCAATTAACTCAAAAATTTTTCCTTGCAGATAGATCTTTTTCATTTCATCACAAAAGTGGCAAGCAAGGATTTCAGAGAGAATTTTACTGATGTTTGGTGTGTAGGTATATACTCTTACGGGCGCTGTTTTTCTTGTATCATATAATGCCCCCCTTATTTTGATACAGGTGAAAATTTGCTCAAAGATTTTTTCATCCAAAGTAATGCTAATGCCTTTGAATTTTCTGTTTCCGCTTATTTTACTTCGGCACTCCTTAAATGTTCCGTAGCGTACTTGGCTCTGCTGTGCCGCAATTTGAAATTGATGAACAACCTCGTTATTGATGTAAGACCACTCCATATTGCCATCAATGCAAAAGGAAATCTGAAACAGGCTCAAATCGTCGTGTGTTGTTGTCATTTCAATATCTTCCTGTGAAACAAACTCTGATGTTGTCAACAATATTCCATCGGTAATATCAATGTTTTCAATAGTACCATCTATGAGGGGAATGAGATATTGATTATCGGCTGTTTTATTCGCCTGCATAATCTGACTTGATGCAGCAATGCTTACAGCGGTGGGAACAAAACGAGCCTCAGGGTATGAAATAATAATAAGTCAACACCTCCTTGCGGTTAGCTGCCTCTAACTAATGCGCAAAAATCAATCTGCCGAAAGTACTGGCAGATACTTATATGCAAGTATAGCATTTTTTTGAGTTGTATTCAAGGGCAAGAATGTAAATGTTTTTCCGCCTACAAACACAGAAAAGTTCCTTATGAAGAAGGCAAAAGAAAATCTATCTACACTGGAATCGACAGTGATTTATTTTTCTTTGTGGAGAAGATGGCTGTATGTTTATTTTCTTAATTCATCACTTGACATTGTGGCAAAGAAATGAGCATTTTTTGCAATAATCTGCGCATTGTTGTGCATTGTATTGCATCGAAGTATCCGATATGATGAATTTACAGTAAATAAGCATGAAAAGGAGCGCACACATGAACGCAGCGGAACTGATCGAATATATCCGCACTGCCGAAAAGAAAACGCCAGTCAAGGTCTACATTTGGGAGCGTTTTCCGACGAGCTTTCCGAACGCCAAGATCTTTCCGGCCGGGGACGGGGCAAAAATTGTATTTGGCGACTGGCGGGACATCGGCCCCGCCATCGAGGCGCAGCAGGACGCCATTGCCGATATCGTGATCGAGAGCACCTGCCGCAATTCCGCCGTTCCCATGCTGGACACGAAGGGGCTGAACGCCCGGATCGAGCCGGGCGCCATCATTCGCGAGCAGGTCGAGATCGGAGAGGGCGCGGTCATCATGATGGGCGCCATCCTCAACATCGGCGCAAGCGTGGGCGCGGGCACCATGATCGACATGGGCGCGGTGCTCGGAGGCAGGGCGATGGTCGGTGCACGCTGCCACATCGGCGCAGGCGCGGTGCTGGCCGGGGTGATTGAGCCTGCGAGTGCACTGCCCGTCGTCGTGGAGGATGAGGTGCTCATCGGGGCGAACGCAGTGGTGATCGAGGGCTGCCGCATCGGCCGCGGTGCGGTCGTTGCGGCGGGCGCCGTCGTCATCTCGGACGTACCTCCCGACACCGTGGTTGCCGGATGCCCCGCGCGCATCCTCAAGCGTAAGGATGAGACCTCCGCCGCCAAGACGGCGCTGGTGGACGCCCTGCGGGAGCTTTGAGCCGCGGACGCACGACATTCAAAAAGCAGCAAGGAAGGTTTACAAATATGCAAACGCTCACCCCCATGACAGCGGACAGGCGCGCCCTGCACCGCATCCCTGAGCTGGGCGACGAGCTGCCCAAGACCATGGACTATTTACAAAACGTCCTCGGCACGCTCGGCTGCGAGGTGTTTTTCCCGCTTGACAGCGCCGTATGCGCCTATTTTGACTTCGGCGCGGCGGATACGCTGGCGTTTCGCGCTGAAATGGACGCGCTGCCCATTGCGGAGCAGACAGGTCTGCCGTTTTCTTCTCAGCACAGCGGGCGCATGCATGCCTGCGGTCACGACGGGCACATGGCGATGGCTCTGGAGCTTGCCCGCAGGCTGCGCGGAAAGGAAAATCTGCCGCACAACGTCCTGCTGGTGTTTCAGCCCGCCGAGGAAACGACCGGCGGAGCCAGACGGATCTGTGAAACAGGGGTTTTTGAGCGGCTGCGCGTCAAGGCCATTTTCGCCCTGCATCTCTGGCCGGGGCTTCCCGCCGGGACGCTCGCCGGTTTGCCCGGCCCCATGATGGCGCGCTCGGCCGAGGTGACGTTCACCGCCACGGGCCGCTACGCACATTTCTGCTCCGCCGGCTCCGGCCGCGACGCGCTTGCCGCCTGCGTGGCATTTTACAACGAGGCGGCGGCGCTGTCGCTCCCGCAAAGGCCGGAGCTCCTGCTCGGCTTTGGACGCATGGAGGCCGGAAGCGTCCGCAACGCGCTCGCCGGAAGCGCACGGCTGGAGGGCAGTCTGCGCGCGCTCGATGATGCTGCGTTTTGCGGCATCCGGGAGGCGCTGGAGACGATCAGCCGCCATGCCGCGCAAACCAGCGGCTGTGAGGCCACCGTCCATTTCAGCGAGGGCTACCCCGCTGTTGTGAATCCGCCCGATCTGCTCCGCAGGGCTTCTGCGCTGTTTCCCATCGAGGCGCTGACCGCGCCGAGCATGGCAAGCGACGATTTTTCATACTATCAGCAGCGGCTTCCCGGCCTGTTTCTGTTTTTGGGCTGCGGCGAGACATCGGCGCTGCACACGGCGGCGTTCGATTTTGACGAGCGCGTGCTTGAGGCCGGCGTGCGCTATTTTGAGACAGTCGCGGGAGGAACGGTATGGTAGACAGGCTCTGCACATCGCTCGCGGGGCTCTCTTTGAGCGCCATTCGCCGCTATACCGCCCTTGCCGCAGAGCGTGAGGACTGCATCACGCTGACCATCGGCGAGCCGGATCTTCCCACGCCCGCACCCATATGCGAGGCCGCCGTCCGCGCACTTGCAGGCGGCAGCACCCACTACACCGCAAATCAGGGCAGCGCTTCGCTTCGTGCGAAAATCGCCACCTATGAGGCAAAAACGCGCCATCTTGATTATGCCCCGGACGAGATTATCGTCACTGCCGGTGCAACGGAAGCCATTTACTGTGCCCTAACCGGCGTCCTCGACCCCGGCGACGAGGTCGTGATCCCGACGCCCGCCTTCGGGCTTTACGAGACCGTGACACGGCTCGCAGGCGCTGTTCCCGTGTATCTGGACACCGCCCGGACGGGCTTTCAGCTGACATATGAAGCGCTGTCCGCCGCCATCACGCCGCGGACAAAGGCGCTCGTGCTCAACAGCCCGAACAACCCGACGGGCGCGGTATATGAGGAGCCCTCTCTGGCCGCCATCCGCCGCGCAGTCGGAGACAAGCCCATCTTTATACTCTGCGACGACGTTTACCGCGGGCTGTGCATGCGGCCCTGTCCGGATACTGCGGCCCTGCCCGGCCTGCGGGAGCGGCTTTTGATCGCCCAGAGCTTTTCAAAGCCGTGGGCGATGACGGGCTGGCGCATCGGATATCTCATGGGCAGCGCGCCGGTCATCCGAAAGCTCACTGCGCTCCACGGGCATATTCTGACCTGCGCGCCCAGCATGCTCCAGGCCGCCTGTGAGACGGCGCTGGAAACCGACACGGCGCCGATGCGCGAGACCTACGCAAAAAGACGGGCGCTGGTGCTGCGCCGCCTCCATGCGATGGGGCTTTGCTGCCCCGTCCCGGAGGGCGCGTTTTATGCCTTCCCGGATATCCGTGCCTTCGGCCTTTGCTCCGAGGAGTTCTGCCTTCGTCTGATCGCGGAGGCCGGGGTCGCAGCAGTACCCGGAAGCTGCTTCGGAACAGAGGGGCATATCCGCATATCCTACTGCTGCGGCGAGCAGACGCTCGAACGCGGCATGGATCGTCTTGAGGCATTTCTGGAAAAGCTCAAACAGGAAAGAAGAACTTGACGACCTACAGAAACAGGAGGTAGCTCAAATGAAACAGAAAACACTTTTCCGCGGCATCGCCACAGCGCTTGCCACCCCGATGACATCTTCCGGCGCCATCGACTATGACGCCTACGGCAGACTCATAGACTGGCAGATCGAAAGCGGCGTCGCCGGGCTTGTCACCTGCGGCACAACGGGCGAGGCGTCCACAATGACCGCCGAGGAGCACCGCCAGACGATCGCCTTTGCCGTAAAGCGGGCCGCCGGGCGCGTGCCGGTCATCGCAGGCACCGGCGCAAACTGCACCGAAAAAGCCGTCGAGCTGACGCGGTTTGCCTGCGCCGCCGGAGCAGATGCCTGTCTGGTGGTGACGCCCTACTACAATAAGGCCACGCAGCGCGGGTTGATCGCCCACTATACCGCCATCGCGGACGCATCGGACAGGCCCGTGATCCTCTATAACGTTCCCTCCCGCACGGGCTGCAACCTGCTGCCCGAGACCTGCGCCGCACTTGCAGCGCATCCGCGCATCGCCGCCGTAAAGGAGGCAAGCGGAAACCTCTCGCAGATCGTATCGCTATTTCAGAAGGCAGAGGCTCATCTGGACGTCTATTCCGGCAACGACGATCAGATCGTGCCCATCCTCGCCATGGGCGGCGAGGGCTGCATCTCCGTGCTCTCCAATGTGCTGCCCAAGGAGGCGGTTCGGCTGTGCGAGCTGTTCTTCTCCGGCGATGTGCGCGGCGCTGCGGCGCTCCAGTGCCGTCTGCTGCCCGTCATCGACGCGCTGTTTTCCGAGGTCAATCCCATTCCGGTCAAGGCAGCGCTGGCAAAAATGGGCTACGGCACCGACACGCTGCGTCTGCCGCTCACCCCGATGGAGGAAGGAAGCCGGGCCGTCCTTCTGAACGCGCTCGAAGCATGGGGTGTTTGAGATGACAAGGATCCTTCTGCACGGAGCAAACGGCGCAATGGGCAGAGCGCTTCGCGCGCTGCTGGACGCCGGATTTGCGGACTGCACCGCAGGGCCCATGGTCAGCCGCAGCGGAAACGGCGCGTTTGCGTCCTTTTCTGAGATCCGGGAATCTGCCGACGTCGTGCTCGATTTTTCCTTTCACACCGCGACCGAAAGCGCGCTTGGCTTTGCGCTGGAGCACGGCCTTCCCATCGTGATCGGCACCACCGGACACACGCAGCAGGAGCGCGCGCGCATCGAGCGCGCCTCAGAGCAGATCCCCGTCTTTTTTTCCGGCAACATGAGTCTCGGCATTGCGGCGCTCCGCAGCCTTGTGCGCGAGGCCGCGCGCCTGTTTCCGGAGGCGGAGATCGAGATCGTGGAGACGCATCACAGCCGCAAGGCGGACGCCCCGAGCGGCACGGCGCGTATGCTCGCTGCCGCCGTTCAAAAAGAGCGGCCGGAGGCAGCGCTTGTGTGCGGCCGCAGCGGCTTTTCACCGCGAAAACACAGCGAGATCGGCATATCCTCCATCCGCCTCGGCAGTGTGACCGGCATCCATGAGGTGCTGATCTCGACCGGAGCCGAAACGCTGAGTCTGAAGCACGAGGCGCATGACCGGCGGCTGTTCGCAGAGGGGGCGCTGCGGGCTGCCGTTTTCCTCTGCGACAGGCAGTCCGGTCTTTACGATATGGACGATCTTTTGAAGGGAGACGCCCTATGAAAACAGCAAAATTCGGCGGCACGTCTCTGGCAGACGCAGCCCGCTTCCGGCAGGTAAAGCGCATCGTATCGGCAGACCCGGAGCTGCGCTTTGTCGTGGTCTCCGCCCCGGGAAAGCGCTCTGCGGAGGACAAAAAGGTGACGGATCTGCTGTATGACTGCCATGCCGCTGTAAAAACAGGCGCAGACCCCGAGACTGCCTTTGCACCTGTCGCTGCGAGGTTCCGGCAGATCGCGCAGGAGCTCCGTCTCGGCATCGATCTGGAGGCGGAACTCCGGCAGATCGAAAAGGATCTGCGCTCCGGCGCGTCTGCGGCATACTGCGCCAGCCGCGGCGAATATCTCAGCGGGCGGATGCTGGCAGCCCTGCTGGGCTGGCCGTTTCTCGACCCGGCGGAGCTGCACTTCTTTGACGCTGACGGCGTCCCGCAGCACAAGCTGGCGGAGCAGACGCTAATGCGCAGGCTCCGCGACATGGAGCGTGCCGTCATGCCCGGCTTCTACGGCGGCGGCGCGGACGGCCGCATCCACACGCTGCCGCGCGGCGGCTCGGATATCTCCGGAGCGCTGCTGGCAAGCGCCTCCGGGTCGGATGCCTACGAAAACTGGACGGACGTGCCCGGCATCTTCCGCGCCGATCCTGCGATCGTGCCCAGCGCAAGGGCGATTCCCGCCATGGCCTATGACGAGGTACGGGAGCTTGCGTATATGGGCGCCAACGTGCTGCACGAGGACGCGGTGACGCCAGCCCGGCGTATGGGCATTCCCATTCACATCCGCTCTACGATGCAGCCGGACGCGCCCGGCACCCTCGTCTCCTCGCAGAGCCCTCCCTCCGCCTGTCCCGTCACGGGAATCGCGGGGCGCAAGGGCTACTGCTCCATACAGGTGGAGAAGGAAAATATGAACAGCGCCGTAGGCTACTGCCGCAGGATTCTCTCGGTGCTCGAAACGCACGAGATCCCCTTTGACCACATCGCAACGGGGCTTGGCAGCATCTCGTTCATCGCCCCGGCCGCGGCGGTCTCCGCCTGCCGCGAGGCGCTTTTGTCGGACATTTCCGCCGCCGTCCGCCCGGACAGCATCTGCGTTGCAGACGGGCTTGCCATGGTGTCCATCGTCGGACGGGACATGGCGGGAAAGCCGGGCCTCTCCGGCCGTCTGCTCTGTGCGCTCGGACGCGCCGGCATCAACGTGCGGATGATCGTGCAGGGCACGCGCGAGATCAACATCACCGTTGGCATCAGCGAGCCGGAATATGAAAAAGCCGTGCACGCGGTGCACGGTGAATTCTTCCCGGAAGCGCCCCAGTGAGCCTTTGCTCGCGCTCCTTCTCCGGTTCTGTTGACCTTGTTCCTTCCCCGGCGCGCCTCAGCCCGCCTTTTCTGATATCCTGCTGCGGAGCGCAGAAGCGCTCCGCTTTGTCCGATGCAGAAAAAGCGGCCGGCAGCGTTCAACTGCCAACCACCAAAAAAAGCGGGGCATGATCGCGCCCAAGGCCGCTTTTTTGTGTCCTGTTTTATGAAAAAGACGCTTCTTCCGCGCCTCGCGTCAGGCGGGACAACGCACAGACCGCGTACATATAGCCTGCAAGGATCAGCGGTGCCGGCAGCCCGTAAAGCAGCGGTGCCGGGATGATACGCCAAAACAGCTTGAGCACGCCGATCTCCGCGCCATAAGTGAAGAAGTAGTTCGCCTCCGGGCAGAGCGTGAGGCGCAACAGGAGATTGATAAGATGAGCGCCTACGGCAAGCAGGCCAAAGGTCTTGAGGATCCGCGGGATATCCTTGGGGTCGGGGCGGTAAAAGCCCAGCGTCGCCAGACTCAGGCCGCAGACAACAAGGAGCGCGTGGGTCACATAGTAGCCGAAAATTCGCGGCAGGAACAGCGAAAAGCCGGAGAACAGCGGCTCCGGGAAGAGCAGCGCCATCAGTGCGCCAAGGGGCGCTACAAAGAAGGAAAACCCCATGATCGAGCGGTTCCTCTTCCACACTCCCAGCGGGATCAGGAACAGATTGATGTTGCACAGGTGCAGCGGCAGCTCATTGAAAATGTTGAAGCCATTGGGATAGTAGGCACGGACATACGCTGCGTCCATGGACAGCGAAAGCTTGTAGCCGGCAAACAGCGCGAGATTAAAAAAGCACACACCGATCAGAAACCGGGAGCGACGTGCCTCCGGTTTTCCGCGCAGCAGCAAGAATATGAGCAGCACCGCCGCTGCCGTAAGCAAAAGCAGAAGCAAATGCAGCCCGCGAAAGGGCGTTATAGAAAATTCGTTCATTTCACACGCCGGAACGTCTTTCCGGTCTTCTCCTCAAGAAATCGTTTGAATTCCTCCACCGTCCCGCCGGTAAGAGTACGCTTGTCCAGAGGCTGCGCATAGCGTTTCTTCATCAGAAGGATGATGTAGTCCTGCGACTCAGCCAGTGCGTCGATCAGTTCATAGCGGAAGGTGGAGGTGGTGGCCGCCGCAACGACGGTATAAGAATCCTCGCCGAACGCGACATGATATTCCTTTGTGCCCGCCAGCGTGTTTTTACGGGCGATCATGCCATTGAATCGGTCCTGAAACAGCAGAACGGACAGCAGCATCACCTCTACCAGCAGGGAAGACACCGTTCTGACATCAAGCGCAAAAGGCTCTCCATCGAATGGGATCAGCAGCAATGCGTTGAATAAAAAGACGCTCCAGCCGAAGATGGCCCAAATAATGCTTCTCTTTCGCCGCAGCACCTTGCGCATCGCGCGGGCAGCTACGGTCATAGATCGATTTGTGATATTGCTGTGAATTTCAAATGTCATGCATATTCTCCGTTGTAAGTAATTCTGCAACCGCAGGGCGTTGGGGGCCTTGCAGCTGCTGCCGGGCAGCACGGCGGGCGCTCGTTCATCGCATCAGCCGCATCTCATTCTCAAACTGCTCCATGGCCTCCTGCCGGCTGGGGACTTGTGCAAGCGTACAGGAAAACGGCTGGCCGAATAGGGGTTGGGACAGTGTCTCCGCCCAATGCGTCAGCACCTCCGGAGTGAGGGGGCGCTCCTCCCGGAGAAAGATCACCCCGTA
>ERZ836939.4444-NODE-4444-length-10532-cov-2.578792_pt1 | contig 10532 bp, 9 predicted proteins | sample MGYA00519912_ERZ836939 | MGnify/ENA primary metagenome ERZ836939 (study PRJEB31850, sample SAMEA3708810) | human gut metagenome | biome: human gut; feature: human-associated habitat; material: faeces | place: China | collected 2014 ... | reverse complement strand
TATTGATTATTGGGTTGATGGAGTGGTATGTAATAGAATCAACTTGTTTTTTTCTTCTACCAATACTCCCCAATTTAAGCTCATAAGGTTTTATTTTAAATATTGAATTAAACAAGTCATCATTGTCTAGCATTATTTCCAAATATTCACCTTGACAAAAAATACAACCTTCTGTAGCATAGAGACCGTTTGTAAAAAACATATTGTAGGAGTCATAAATATCGTTAAACAGTTCTACATCATTCATACTTGCAACCAGACGAGCAAGCTCAATACAGTTTTCAAAATGAGTCCATGTTATACCTTTATCTTTCCTAAATTCAAATTGATTATGATACCATTTCAATTTTATCCCATATTCATCGTAAAGATATCTAACACCATTAACTGAATGGTATTCAACTACATAATCGAGGAAGGTTTTGCCAAATTCATCAGTTTGAGTAAGGATAGATTTCCCATCATTTGCAAGCAACACATCGAATTCATCTTTATATAATTTCGGATCATCTAAATATGCATAATATCTAAATCCTTTATTGAATGGTACATTTTCCTTTTCAACAGGTAATTTGTAGGCATCTTCATATAGTAATCGAGCCAATGAAATACCAAATATTTTTTCCAAAGGGATAATAAAGTCGTATTTAAGTGGTCTTTCTCCTTTTAGCATTTTTGAAAAGTTGGATTTTTCTTTATCTGCAAATTCATATGCTTCTTGTCCTTTAATTCCTAATTCGTGAGCAATATCAACGAGTAAATGGCTATACATCCTAATTCCTTTTAATTCCATGTAATGGTTAATATTGCTTTTTAAATTTTCCATATCTGAACCTCCACATTTATTATGTTTGCATTGTATCACGAATTTCATTGTTTTGATAGTCATTTACGACAACTTTTGTGGTCTATTTTGCCATTCATTAAAATTCATGTAAAAAAGTACATAGTCAAATTTGACAGCTAATTTGTAATAATACTTAATATGGAAAATAAAAAAGAGGATATTTTTCATCAAAACACCTACGGGAAAGATAGCGGAGATGTCACATACCGTAACAAGCAGGGAAACTGTATTGACAGTTTCCCAAGATAAAAAAGGTGTAGCACCCAAATAGTACTACGCCTTTCTATCTAATGGAAAATTTCCTTATTTGGCGTTGTCAAACTCCGCTCTTTTTCTTTTAATATTTGGATTCCATCACATAGACTTTCGCCCGTTTCGGAATGGTATATCCATCCAAATGCATTACGGAATCATGGTACATGCTGATGGCATACTCGCTTTTTTTCATCTCTTCCAAAAAGTCCTCTACCGGCGCTAGATCATAGCGGCATGCCTCTGTCTTGTAGTGCATCGGGATCACGATCTTTACATCCAACGCCTCGACAACCTCGGCCGCCTGTTTGGCGTCTATGGTAAACAAGCCGCCTACCGGAATCATCAATACGTCGATCTTTCCCAGTGCCTTTACCTGTTCTTTGCCCAGCACATGGCCCAAATCTCCGCAATGACAAAAGCGCAAGCCGTCTGTCTCTACGATGGAAACAAGGTTTTCCCCACGCTTTGTCCCATTTTCATCATCATGATAAGTAGGCACCGTGTCTATGGCAAACCCTTTGGTTTCAAAATGGCCTGCCTTGTCTATCTTCATATAGTCGGGATTTTGAATGACTGCGGTATTCGCGTGGTCCATATGCCCATGAGAACAGATGACAACATCCACTTTATCCAGCTGGGGCTCCTTATACCCCGTATCCTCGCCCCTATAAGGGTCTATCAGCAACCGATGCCCCTCTTCATTGGCCAAACAAAAGCACGAATGTGCCAACCATTCCAATGTCATGTTTTCACGCCCTTTCCTTTCTAGGTTATTATATAGTATAGCATACAATTCCCTAAAAATGGAATTCCCGCTTTGTTTTGTTTGTCGTCAATATACAAAGGTTCCATCCTCCGCATCGATGATTTGTAGAATGTCCTCTTCCTCGCCCGTTTCGGCGTTGATGTGTACATAGAACGAATCGCCGCCGTTGGTGCCGACAAATTCATAGCACAATGCCTCCCCCATATCGTCGGTGGGGATCAAGGCCAGCCTGCACGCCTGAATATCCAGACGCTGCGCCACGCGCTGTTCCATGGCTGCCTGGTCGATGGTGGTCTTGTTTTCCATCTGCCTATCCGTATGGTACACGATATAATTGTTGGCATCCATCCCCACGATACGGCCGGATTCTACCTCGATCCAAACTTTAACCAGATCCGGGTACAAATACACCTCGTTTTGCACCGGAAGCATATTTAAAACCGCCATGCCGTTGTAATATTGCGCGTAAGCGCCCCGCATCTCCGGATACCCTCTTTGTTGAAGATACTGCGCCGCCGTTTCCTCCAGCGCAGACAACTGCTCGTCCGAAGGGCGTACAGTCTCGCTGCCTGCGCTGTTTGGCAGCGCCTGATACAGCAAGCCGTCTCGCTTGGTCACGCTGATATCTATCACCAGCCCGTCATCCATCGTACATTGAAATTCGTACGTTGGAATCAATCCCTCATTCTGTTCGCCGGTTTGCTCATAATCGCCAGGGAAAAAGCGCTTTGCCGTTTCCAAAGCCTGCTCTACACTGACTTCCGGACCCTGTGCATTTTTGGGCTGAATATTCTCTGCCTTTTCTGAAAAGGCGCCATCGTAGATCAGCCTTGGACGCTGTTGCATGCTCTCCATGACTTTGCTGGCGTTTTCGCCGCTTCCATTGAGCATGTCAAGCTGTTTAGACGGATCGTCTATATCCCAGTGAATGCCCTCTGCGCGTCTCTGATCCAGCAGCTTTGACAATTCGTTGCTCTGCTCCTCCATGGTTTTAAGCGTATCGTATTCTTCCTGGGTGATGTCCGTCCCCTGCTCTATCTTTTGAGACAGTAGATAGCAATAATCTCCCAATTCATTGACAAAGGTAAGCAGCGGCTCGCTCACATCCTCCGGCAGCGGCAGTGTCGACAGCGCGCCCTGTGTTTCCCCGGCCAGCCTCCAAAGGCCACCCAGCAGCAGGGCTTGCTGCGCTTGGGAGGTACTGACGCGCAGCTTGGCCAGCTCTGCCCCCATGTTGGAAACATTGCCGGAGATCTCTCCCAATGCTTGGTCATAGGCATTGTTCAGCTGCTGAGCATAGGCATTTTTCCGGCCTAGGCTCTGTGTCAGAAACATGGCCAAAACCACAGCGATCACCAGCATGGCCACCGCAATCAAACGCCAGATTTTTGTCTGTGTCCATGTATGCTTTGTCTGCATGGCATCCTCCCTCATTTACAAAATACGTGCTGGCCAATGGTCAGCATGATCGGGCGCTGTTTGATCCATTCATTGGTTGCCGTCTTAGGATTGTAATAATATAGGCAACCCTTTGTCGGGTCATATCCGTTTAGCGCATCCTTGGCCGCGCGATAAGCCTCGTTGTCCGGTGTCAGGTTAAACTGCCCGTCCGCGACTGCGTCAAATGCGCCCGGCTGATAGATAACGCCCGAAATGGAATTGGGGAATTCCGCGCTCTTTACTCTGTTTAAAATCACAGCAGCCACTGCCACTTTCCCTTTATACGGTTCTCCCCTGGCCTCGCCATGAATGGCCCTTGCCAAAAGCGTAATGTCCGCTTGGTTCTGCGAGGGCGAGCTGCTACCGCTGGCCCCGCTGCTTTCAAGCTGAATACCTAATTTTGCGGCTGTGGCAGGGCCGATAATACCATCAGACGTCAATCCGTTGGTACTCTGGAAATATTTAACGGCCTTTTCCGTACCGCTGCCAAATATGCCGTCTACGCTACCGTCGTAATAGCCCCAATTTTTCAGCTTTTGCTGTACGGTCTTTACCAACGGGCCCTGCGACCCTTTTTTTAAATTTACCGTTGCCGCCAACGCCGCCTGTTGGTTGGGAAACATCAGCGTCAGCATAGTGCTCAGCGCGACGACCAACCCCAGCAGCTTTGCGGGTGCATGCTTTGTGTTCTCCATACCGCGTTCCTCCTTTATTCAAACAGCCCTGCTAAAAATGATTCATATTCCACACCGTCAGAAGGCTGCCAATTTTCTTCTGTTTGCACGGGCTCCAATAAACACAGTGGCGGAAACAGCACACACCACCAATTTTGCCCCTCTGCCTGCCCTAGCTTGATGCGCAGCGCCCGATACTCGCCTGCTGGAAATAGCACGTCGCCGTATGTCTTATCCGGAAATTCAAAGGTGCCAATCTCTGCCGTTGCCCGGTAAGGGAATCCCTCTTCTTCCAATACGCCGTTTGCAGTTTCTATCAATTCCTCCAAATGCTGGGCCGCGTACTGCTCCGCTTCCTGGCTTGTCTGTGCCCCATCCATATCGCCCAGCTCTTGAATAATGGCGTCTCGAACCGCCAGCTTGATGGCCTGATCCGCTTCGCTGTTGCTGTCTGCAATGACGTGCAGGCGGAATACCGGCGGTACGCCTTGCGCAGTTGCTAAGCTGAGCGCAATGAGAAATGCTATCCATCGTTTCATTTGTAAACGCCTCGTTTTCCCTTGATGTTATGTATCCAAAGTTTGTCCAATCTGGAATTTTTTAACCGCCCTTGCCAAAAAAAATGGGTCTGATACAATGAAACTACGAAAACTACCGGAAAAGGAGTCGTTGTGTTTTGATCTCTGCGCGCTCTACCGCTAAATTGAATCTTACGCTGAAAATCACCGGTACCCGCCCAGATGGATACCATCTCTTGGATTCCCTGTTTTGCAGCGTCGACCTACACGACAAGCTCACCATTACACCCGGCCAAGACGCATGTTCGACGGTATGTAGCCCGGAACAGCCCATCGTAAACAACCTTGCCACGCGGGCAGCGCTGCTCTTTTATCAACAGGCAGGGATTTCCGGTGGATGCCGAATACGCCTAGAAAAGCGCATCCCTATGGAAGCTGGCCTTGGCGGAGGCAGCGGCGATGCCGCCGCCGTGCTGAAGGCATTGAATGACCACTTTGGCCATCCTTTTTCTGAGGAAGCGCTCTTTGCGCTTGCCCTGCAGCTAGGGGCGGATATCCCCTTTGCGCTCAAGGGAGGGCTGGCCCGTGTTACGGGGATCGGAGAAACGCATACTCATCTCCATATGCGTCGCTCGTTTAGCTTTGTCATCGCAAAGCCCGCCCAAGGCTTGTCCACCCAGCAGATGTATGCCTGTTATGATGCATCTCCCTCCGGCCTTCCCATCGACAATGATGCGTTTTATCGGGCTCTTTTGGCGCTGGATGGTGCGGCCATGCGCGCCTATGGCGGCAACGACTTGCAGGCGGCAGCGGAAAAGTACCTTCCCATTATCGCTCAGCTTCAGGATAAGCTATACCAAAGCGGGGCCTTGTATGCCGCCATGACGGGCAGCGGCTCTGCTGTATTCGGCCTTTTTCCTTCCTATGAGCAGGCTCATATAGCCCAAGCATCTTTGCGTTCTATGGTTCCTTACTGTGTGTGCTGTCAATCGCTCGTATAGGCTGCCAATATAAAAAAGCGGTAAGCTGTGCTTACCGCTTTTTTCTTTTATCGGCAAATCAGGATCAGTTTATCACCCTTTTCCACCGGCTTATTTTCTTCTTTTCCCTTATAGCGAATATCCTCCATCCTTACACGGTACCGTTTGGCCACATCCCAGAGATCTTCGCCCATCCCCACAAAATAGATGATGATGCCCGCCGGCCTCTTTTCCGACTCCTCCTCCAGCTCTATGCCGCACACCAGCGTAATCTCCTGTTCTTGTTCGCCTTCTGCTTCCCAGGCCAGCATCACTCTGATATCCAGCCCATCTCCATTGGTTACCGCTTGAATCTGCTCGCAGACCACATGGGCAAATACCTGCATGCACGCTGTCATGCCCGGCGCTTCCTCTTCTAAGTGTACCGGGATCTCGCAGCGGATGCTTTGCAGCTCTTCATTGCGGTCTAAAAACAAAACATCGCACTGTACCACGGTATCGATGCAGATCTTATCTTGCTCTGCTGTTGCCCTTGCAGCGCAGGCATTGGCAAAACAGCTCAAAACCTTGGAAGGCTGTTCCTCCAGCGGTACGGAAACCTGTTCTCTAACCGGTACCTGTCCTTTTGCCTTGGCGCTAGCGACGCATACGCTAACCTGCTCCTCTTCCAACACCACATCATGACCCAGGGCATATGCATCCGTTACCACCGTCATGGTGCGCTCCGCGGAAGTATCCGCCTCCAGCGTACAGACAGCTTCGATATGGAGGCTATCTCCTTCTTCGTTCACCCTGGCAAACAGATCTTTCCATTGGGCTCTTACCATTGCTTGCTGATCCATCCTTGCACCCGGCGCTGCGATCATCTGGCTAAACGGCAGCTGCGGGAAGCACTGCAAAATGGGCGTCTGCTCATCCTCCGTGCCCACAACGATATTCAGCTTTAAGGCACCCTCTACACCGATAGCATCCTCTTGGCAAAAGGCCTGCAAAATCTCGGCATGCCCTTGGCAGCAAAGCACCTGCGTAGCGAGAGGTGCTCCGGTAGGCAGCTCGATGTCCCCCACCACCTCCACGGCAGCGGTTCCCCGGGCGCATCTACGGCGAAGCGGTAGATTTTTGGTCTTTGTCACAACGCCCTCTGGCACGTGCTCCTTCTCTAGCGCGCAAAGGTCCTTTTCCTCTTCCATTTCACATTGCACATCCACCACCGCAGACACGTTCAGCCTTCTGGAATCTATCATCTCATAGTTTACTTCACAAACATATGCCTGCGCCATGCCCCGCATGCCCGGCTGTGCGCCCGGTAGCTCAGCCGTATGCTTAAAGGTAGAAACGGACTCAAACGCATGCACCTTGCCCTCTGCGCACACATAGCATACGCACAGCGTGACTGTGCCATCTGTCATTACGCGGCCCTCCAAAAGCTCTACCTGCGCGGTTTGCGCATGGCCGCGTACCATGAGGACACGCTCCATTTCTGGCTTGCCAACCGGCAGCGCTACCTCCCCTTCAATCAACGCCTGTGTTAGGCTGCCGTTGTTATGATGCAATACACGTTCCCTGCTGCATTGTTCTTCCATTTTATGCCCCCGTTCTATGCGTTGCTTCGCATTGTTGTTTTCTTTTCTATGCTTAATCGGCACAAACGAGGTTTATGACTTTTTATACGTATTTTTTTATGCTTGTATCGCCCAACAGGCCCTTTTGCCCTCTTGCAAACATTTTTCCCCAGCATTGAAAGACAAAAAAAGGCGCTCTTTGAAAGAGCGTCTTTCTACTGGAGTAGGGGGGAAATTACTCCAAGTATTCCATTTCAAGCTGCCTGGTAAACAGTTCATTGTATCCATAGCTGATGCGTTTTTCCTGTCCGTGCTCCTCGATCAAGATCGTGAATACGCTGGGAAAACTGCGTTCTAGGATCCCTACGTTTTCCACGCACTTGCTTCTGCCTCTATGAGATCGCATCCAAACCCGTCTACCCAGGTTTTTCTCTATGCCGCCTCGTATCTCTTGCCACTGTTCCATGCCATCGCCTCCTGTTTGTTCTCACAAATAGCATGTCCAGTATGCGGCAATTTATGCAGATTGTTCCATGGAAAGCTTATCCGCGACCAATGCGATGAATTCGCCGTTGGTCGGCTTATCGTTTTTGGTATATACCTGGAAGCCAAACAGCTGATTGATGTTTTCGATCCTACCTCTGGTCCACGCCACCTCTATGGCATGGCGGATGGCGCGTTCCACCTTTGTATCGCTGGTGTCAAAGGCGGCCGCCACTTTGGGATATAGCTCTTTTGTAATTTTATTGATGAGCCCGCGATCCTCCATTACCATTTTAATCGCTGCGCGCAGATACTGATATCCCTTGATATGGGCCGGGATGCCAACGGTTAAAAAGATGCTGGTAATCTTTTCATCCAAGGATCTCTCCGCTGGAATGGGCGCAATGCTCTGGTTGAGCCGGCGCTCCTGCTTTGCGCCTACAATTTCCAATACCCTTCTCTTTAGGTTGTCCATCGAATAAGGTTTGACCATAAAATACTTGGCTCCCAAAGAAAGCGTATGCTGGATGATTTCTTTGCTGGCAAACCAGGATGTGATGATCACTTCCGGCCTAAGCTGCGGCGGCATCTGCACTACCTGCTCCAATACGCTGATTCCATCCTGCTGTGGTACGATCAGATCCAGTACCAAAACGTCTGCCTTGATGAGCTGTTCTTGGGAAACGCAACCGTCCTGCACGGTATCCATCAGCGTAATCCCATCGTCCGCCGCGAAGTAATCTGCCACTTGTTGGCAAATCTCTTCTTCATCTTCGATCATCAATAGTTGTCTGTTTTCCATGTTACATCCTCCTCATTCTTCCCACTCATTTGTTTTCCCTTATTACAAGTTTCACCCTTACGCTCGGCATATTACCATATTTCTTGGGAAAGATACTATATGAGTTTAGTTGTTTCGACGCAAATCGTTTCAATTCGTCAGAATTTGCTAAAAAAACACTGGCCGCCTGTACCATGCGCTGTAAAATCGGAGGTTTTCTTAATGGTATCGCCTATATCTCGCCGACAAATCAAATATTTTTGCATATTGATTGCAATCTGCTTTTCAGTTCTCATTATTTCCCTCTTTTTGTTACAAATCGTACATGGATCCGACTATCGTCAGCAGGCCCAAGCCTTGCAGGTGCGCACTCTGACTTCCAAGGGTGCGCGCGGCCGGATTACCGACCGCTATGGGACAGAGCTGGCCGGCAATCGCATTTCCTACCAAGTAATGTTCTTTCCCTCCGAAGCGGAAAAAGAGCAGTGGAACACCAGCCTTGCCGCTGCTTTAACGCTGATGCGCAGTGCGGGCATCGAATGTGAATATCCTCTGCCTATTGAACTACATGAATCCGGGTTTGTCTACAATCAATCATCAGAAGAGATTGCCGCCTTTTTATCCCAGCATAAATTGCCAGAGGATACCAGCGCCGCCGACGCCGTCCAGGCGCTGATGGAAAAATATGAGGCAGGAAATGTGCCGGGAGAGATTGCTTTAGACCTTTTGGGGCTGCGCAGCCAGCTTAGCCTTCAGTCTTATCGTTCCTATCTGCCAATCTGTCTTGGCGAAAGCGAGGATTTTTCCCTGTGCGCCCGCATCATGGAATACAAACAGCCCGGTATCCGTATCCAAACCCATTATACCCGTTCCTATCCCCAAGGGGAAACCTTGTGTCATGTTTTGGGCAGTGTGGGCAAAATCCCTGCCGACGAGGCAGACGCTTATCAGGAACAGGGCTATGATATTTCCAGCGATATCGTAGGCAAGAGCGGGCTGGAGCAAACGCTGGAACCCTTGCTGCGTACAAAAAAAGGACAGACCCAGCTTTCCGTCAATAGCCTGGGCCTATCTACTTCTTCTAATGCTATCAATTTGGCAGAGGACGGAGAAACTGTGGTTCTTACCATAGACCTAACCCTACAGCAGGCAGCGGAAAAAGCATTGCGGCAAACCATGGCAGATATTCGCGCCGGTAAGCTGGGGGAAGCATACCCCAACGCGGAAATTGGCGCTGCGGTATGCATCGATGTGCATACCGGCGAAGTGCTGGCCTTGGCTTCCGAGCCAGGCTATGATCCCAATGTTTTTACCGAAACGCTGCCGGATGCTGTGTGGCAGACGCTCAGCCCTTCGTATGTGACGGCCAGCGGCAAGGTAAACAGTGACCCTACCTTGCCGAGGCCGCTGGTCAACAACGCCGTATCCGCCGCCTTCCCGCCCGGCAGCGTATTCAAGCCCATCACCGCTGCCGCCGCATTGGGCGCAGATAAGGTTACCGCAGAGGAGACCATCTTGGATCTTGGGCGTTATACTGCCTTTTCCGAAACAGAGGCCCCCGGATGCTGGACCTGGAACGAAAGCCATACCACCCATGGGTATGTAGATCTTCACGATGCGCTGGAAGGTTCCTGCAACTATTATTTTTATGAGGTTGGGGTACGCACAGGCTCGGAACAGCTTGAAGCCACCGCAGAAAGGTTTGGCCTGGGGCAACAAACCGGCATCGGGTTGTCCGGCGAGGCCAGCGGTATGATGGATGGGCAAAAAACAGCGACACGCCTTGTCAACCAGCGTGTCGCCGCTCAATTAAAATCTATGGGATATACCGTAGACGAGGAAACGCTCAGCCAAACATTGGCCCCGATCCTCAGCGCCCCCTCCTTACAAAAAGCACGGGAGCAGTTTACGCCGCTTGGCATTCATCCAGAAGATATTCCTGCTTTATACCAAACCATCAACGACAACCGTTGGCGTGAATCACGCGTCCTGGCAGCCGCCATCGGACAGGGCGCAGACAGCGTTACCCCGCTGCAAATGGCCAACGCCATCGCAGCGCTGACCCAAGCTGGATGCCGCTATCAGCCTCAACTGGTGCTCTCGCTGCCGGACAGCCAAGGCCGCCAATCCTCTAAGATGGTCTGCGAACCCTTTATGGAAACGCAGGATGTGCAGGATATCCTAAGCGGCATGCAGGCGGTCACGCAGCCGGGCGGCACGGCCGCC
>ERZ836939.4440-NODE-4440-length-10540-cov-46.900143_pt1 | contig 10540 bp, 12 predicted proteins | sample MGYA00519912_ERZ836939 | MGnify/ENA primary metagenome ERZ836939 (study PRJEB31850, sample SAMEA3708810) | human gut metagenome | biome: human gut; feature: human-associated habitat; material: faeces | place: China | collected 2014 ... | reverse complement strand
CTGGCGCTCCTTTGGAAATACACGACGCTGCCAAACTTTTACGAATACTCAAGGAGAAGGATCATGTGAAATTGATTCCGTACACATTTCACGACTACATGGGCCATCATGAAGAAGGAACCGTTTATCAACTTCCATGGGAATACGAATGTATGGATAGCGAGGAGAATGTTTTATCATTGAAACAATACCATGACATTATCTCTCTGGCAGAATGGGATGAAATAGAAAAAGTAAACATTGACAAAAACGGGATATAATCCCATAATTATTAGCAACATATTTGGCAGACAATGATAGTCTGCCAAATATGTTATAATTAACTATATAATTAGGTAACTATATACAATCTTACAGTATAACCCTTGTAAAGGAGTGTGAAGGGATGTTTAATTGTTAAATATGCATTTGAAATGAATCAAGCTTACATTTTCTGCAAATTATTTTGATTTCTCAAATTTACGGATTATTTTTGCTTTGCAATATATAAATATGGAAGCATTGTTTAATATAGGAGATTTCGTTTGTCTTAAAGAAGATGATTCAAATCAAATCTATTGTGTATTAGATTTGTCTTTAAATTTTGTCAAAGTCAAAGACGAAAAAGGTGTTATTTTTACAATTGAAAAATCTTTACTGAAATCTATATCTGTTAATGATAAAAACTTGTCGAATTTTGAAGATTTAAAAGAAAATATCTTTTTAGATTTACGGTAAAGGAATCCATTCTCCATTTTTCTTCTTTCCCATCCATTTCCCTTCTTTATCAATTTTTATAGATTCAAATTTTTCAGAAGTATAAAGAGGTTCTATTAATTTATCATATACTTCATCATTGAAGCCTCCTCCTCTTTTACAAAATTCTATAGGTACTTTGGGATTTTCAATACCAATTTCTAATTCATTTGCAAGATTATGCAATTTAATTATTGTTTCTTTTAAAGAAGTTTCCATTATTATTACTTAAAAAAACAACACTTAGAAGCTATTACTTCTAAGTGTCTAAACTATTACTTTTTAAAGTAAGTATAAATTTGGAAACTTTGGAGTAAGATATATTTAATGGCAGTATTTATTCTTAAAAAAGTTTAATATATTTTGTTTGTCTTCTGGTTTAAAAAAGTAAATATAAAAAATGCTACCACCTAATACAGGATTCTTTTTAGTGGTTATTTCGATACTAATTTTATCTTTTATAAATTGATGAGTTTCTATTGATTGAGGATTGTCATTCCCATAAATATTATAATCAGATTTCTTATTATAATAATCTAATGATGTCATTACAAGATTGACATCATTAGTCATTATATATTCTAAAAAACAAATATCATTATTAAAATAGTAATAATACAAAGTAGTTGATTTACCTTCAGAAGAATGCCACCATCTTTCATATCCATACTCAGAACCTATTGCTACACCTCCATCTGAAAAGCTTTTTGGCAAAATTCTCTTTGCTACAACTCCTTTTGCTTGTTCCTTTGTTTTACCTAAAAGATTTTGGGCTGAAATAAAGCCAACACTTAATACAAGAATACACATTACATACAATAACCTCTTCATGGCATAAAATAGTTTAATTTCTTCTTTGCAGCCTTGAAGAAGTATGAATATAAAGAAAGTGGGCTGCCATCCATGCATACTCGTTAAGTATCGCCAAACACTTGTATATACGCACAGATGGGCAACCCACTTGATATAGGTTGTCCTCTGTGCCTTGTATATACCTTCTTGAGATTGGCGATTTCAACGAGTATAAGGCACTTTCTCTTGTTTTCAAAAAACTTTGTCTCGAAAGACGGGACAAAGATAATGAGAATATTGATATGTACTTACATAGCTTTCTCATTTTCTTTCAGTCTATGCAACAGCAATAATATTTTGATAAGTCAATTTCTTTTCAGCATTGCAGAGAAATAGCTTAAATCTACTTCCTTCACTAATTTGTCTTGTGTTATACCTAAAAGCGAACTCATTTGCATATAATTGTAAATGCTTCTTACTCATGTGATGATAGATACCAATGATTCCTCTTTTAAGTATAGACCAAAATCCTTCTATCGTATTGGTATAAATATCTCCATCGACAAATTGCTTTTTACTGTGATCTACTGAAAAACGAGTATAAATTTCAGCAATATCATTATATCCCTGCCATTCATCAGTATATAAGATAGATGAAAATTCAACGAACTTTAAAATATTTGGAGTAATTTCATATTGAGAAGTATTTTCTACTACTCGACAAATAACATCACCTTTTCTTTGTAACACTCCAAATATTGGAGTCTTATCTTTAAAGCTTCTTCCTTGAGAATTTTTCACTTTTTTATTCTTATGCCTATTCTTATTTTTACCACCTACAAAAGTCTCATCGCATTCAACCTCTCCATCAAGCTTACCTTTATTTTTACAAATCAAGCAGGTTCTAATCTTCTGTAATATATACCATGCTGTTTTTTGAGTTATTTTCAAATCTCGTGATAATTGCAATGATGATATACCTTTTTTATGAGAAAGAACCAACCAAATAGCCATAAACCACTTTCTTAAAGGCAATTTAGTGCTATGAAATATAGTTCCTACTTTTACATTGAACATCTTTTGAGTATTTTTACACATATATCTATGATTACCTAAATGATAAACTTTTGATTTCTTATCAAATGGAGATTTTACTTTATTAGGCCACCTTAAATGCTCCAAATAAATAATGCAAGATTCTTTATCAGGAAATGCATCAAGTAATTCTATTAAAGAATCAAATTTAGCAATCTTTGCAAGCTTCATATTTATATTGTTTTATTATTAATATTACAATTAATATTTTATTATAAATAATTGATTATTAATTATTTATATCTCAACAATGCAAAGGTAAAAAGAGAATTTACGATTCAATATTGAAGTCTGTAAAGATATGTTAATAGGGGTTAAGTTCTTGGTTTATAATTAATATATATATTACTATTATTTTATAGATAAATATTGGATTTATTATTAATATAATTATAATAAATAAGATATGCAAAAATGGTTAATTTAGAAGATGTTTATACGGTAATTATTAGTTATTCATATCTTTGTCAAAGAAAAGTCGGAAGGTCTATTCATAAAACACCCCCTTTCTCCACAATAAATTTTAAGAAAGGAGGTGTGATTTTATGAAAAGAAAATTCATCGAAGTAATTTATAAAGAATATTTCGAAAAGACAGATAAAGGTATTGAATATGTTGTCATTTTCAAAAGAATATATTTGTAATTGTTCTTGATATTACTTCCGACTTTTTATATTCAAATATAATATAAATTCGATCACCTTAACAAGGGTTATACTGTAAGATTGTATATAGTTACCTATAATTAAAAACAAGAGGAATTAATTAAAAAGAAGCGTGTAAAAGGATGAAACTTGACTCAAATTTTATAGCATTCTGCAAGCGGAGCATCGCATTGGAACAACGAATGGCGAAACAGGCGGGAAAACGGTTGAATGAAGCAATGCGCAACAATATCCAAGATATTAATGTATTGGATCAGATTGCAGACCAGCTACTTGACACTATGTCAGGGCTATCAGGTGCGGGAGAACGAACTTATATGAAATATATCAAATACTTGGGAACGTTTAACCCTCAAGCTGCAAAAGAAACAAAAAGTACAATATGGATATTACCCGCATTCTACACCCGACAGACAAAGACTTAGCGAAGATGGAAAGACATAAGAAAGAATATTATCTGTTATTAAATGTAATAGTCAAGACTTGTTCAGAAAGATGGCCTTTCACTTCAACGTTTCGCTTACTGCAATCAATCTCGCCAAGGGCACTTGCAAAAGAATGAAAATCAAATATTCGGTTTCTTCATGCAAGTCGGTAACACACAATGCCAATATGCTTGAACGGCGTGTTCGCCATTCAAGCAGACACGACATTAATTGACAAAATTTTCAAAGAACTACTTTTATTTACCGCAGAACCGCTTAGACTTGGCTAATTTTTAACGAACTATTAAATATATTTTCAATACATTTTTGCGGAATTTTCTCTTGCTCTAGACGTAGGTTGTGAGACTTGATATGATTATACAGTGTGGCTTCCGCAGGGGTAAGATGGAGAGGCTTTGATACATTGCTTGGAGTGCCTTTGTCGCCTTCAAAATAGGTGTCAAAGGTAGCGCGATCCATCAGAAGGCTTTGCGTCTGGGGAAAATAACTGCGGAACTGCGAGAGAATTTCGAAGCCCTGTACATCAATGTCGCCCCAATAGTATAGGGAAGCGTGCCGCATGAATGGAACAGACTTGAGGATGCCAACGGTGAATCCATGCCCCCAAATCAGCAGACTTCCTGCCAACTTGGGAAAAGTCAGGAAGTTGACTTTATTCTCCACCACAAACACCTTCTGCACAGGCAACGATAACGCACAGAACTGACTCTGAGGCATCGTCAGATCGTCTACACCAGAAAAGTATTCACTCGCAATCGATGCTTCCAACACACGAATGCGCACCCATGGCTCATCGTATCGCAATCCAAAGCGCTTTTCGAACTCCTTCTCATCCGAACAGACATGCTCTACAATGACAATATCCAGCAACTCACGAAGCACTCCCTTATTGCGCTCAATGAACTTGGTGTGCACCTCAATAGGCAATTCACGAATGTACAACTCAGGACAAGGATTCGCCACAAAATAGCGCAAAACTTTCAACAAATCAGGCCAAGAGGAAGCATTCTCGATCACCTTAAGTGGATAGCGTTCCACCCATGGACGAAGCTGCGGAAACTCATTAAACAACATCGCCACATCCTTGCGAAACTGTGACACTTCACCACCCTTCAGCAAGAAGCGCTCAACGTCCGATGCACTCCTGAACAACACACGCTCAGGCAAATCCTGTTCGCCCAATGCTTTCGTTTTCACTGTTTTCCACTCAATCGTGTAACCAAAGCCCTTCACCTCTTTCGATTGCGAACGGATGTCCGTCAGTTCGTGCTGATACTCATCCATCGATGCGCTCGCTTTCTTATCGCAAGGAATCACAATTGGTTCAAACTCAGAGCCAGCGACCACTGAACGCAAATAATCCACATACTTGCGTTCTGTCTTCTTACGTATTTCTGCTGCCGTTATCATACCTCCATACTCCTTTCACGTTCTGCCTTAAACTCACTGATAGGCATATTATAGAGTACAGAACGGTCGCCCTTGCGCTCCACATAATGCACATACGAAATATCGTTCTCCACGATGTGGATGTTGTCACTCGGAGTCACCACGAGCAACTGCAGGTGGAGCTGTTTGCAGAGCGAAATCAGATAGCGAGCCTTGTCCTCGTCCTGTGCACGAAAAGCCTCATCTATGGCAATGAAGCGGAATGAAGAGTCGAGTCCGTTCTTAGTCAAGCCAAACTGATAAGCGATAGCTGACCCCAGGATGGTATATGTCAATTGCGCCTTCTCGCCACCTGACAGCTGTCCCATAGCCTCGTAGGTGTTACGCTTCTGATCATCGTCTTGATAAAACTCCTCCGCCTTATATGTGTACCATCCACGCACATCCATCACCAACTTTCGCCATGATTCGTCTTGTAAACGAGACATCAGCGGTTCGATATGCTGTTCAAAATGAATCCTGCTGCCATCGATTGTCGAATTCATCTCATGGATGTTCGGGATTGCACTGCTCAGAAGGTCTTGGAACTCCTTCAAATCCACGTTCAATCGTTTGGCTGCGACCAACTGGATATACGTCTTTGGAGCATCCTTGAAATCGATGCCCACAAGATACGTATTCAATTGGTCGATGGTCTTGGTGATAGACTGGCGCCAGTTCTGGAAGAACATATTGAATGCACTGACCTTGTTGATGATATTCTCCTGTAAATACTTGTTGAAGCGCGATTCAAACCCAGGCAGATCTTCGTCCAACAATCGTTGGTAATAGGTCTGATATTCGCCCACAAACTCCACAACTTCGGGCAAACGATTCACGTCCGAACGCCAATCGCGATACTTTGCGGTAATTTCCTCAGTGGGATTCTTGAAGCGATAAATCAGGTTCTTCAAATCGCCACTCTTGCTACCCTTCGTCTCACGTTGTTTCCGCAAAACGGAATTGATGTCACTCTGTAACGTGTCACGCATTTTGTCCAAACCCACCAATGCCACATTCAGTAAATCTGTGTGTTGCGACTCAAAAGCATCGGTATCAACAACGCCTATTTGAGCCAAAGCCAAAGCACAATCATTGCTCTGTTTCTTGAGTATATTCTCACGATTTTCCAATAATGCTTTGTTACCGATAGCTTCATTAAACTTCTCCTCAAGTGCACCAAGTTCCTTTCTCACCCTCTCCAATTGCCCCTGCAACATCTTCACCTTATCATTGGTCTCCTCCAGTTGTCGCTTCTGTTCTTCCTTTTGCTGAATGACGAGTGCACACGACCACCAGTCGATATCATCAAACTTATCGTATTTATCAAACAGCTTCGAGTAGGTTTCTCGCTTCTCCTGAGCATTCTTTGTATCTGCCTCTATACGACGGACTTTGGTTGCCACCTCCTTTTCATCCTGCTGCAACTGGCATACTTCCGCCTGTAGCATGGCAATCTTCTCCTTATTGTCCCAGCCCAACACATAGTGTTCCTTGCCTCGTGTCTCTGGTCGGTCGTCTTTCTCATGCTTACCACCTCTCGCCTTTATCAGTCCCTCTTTCGTTACTGCTTTCTCTTGCAGATAGTTGAAGTCCGCAAGCGAATCAACACAACTATAGTTGAACTCAGCAAATAACCTATCCTCAAGCCAATCCAAATACAAGCACTTTGGCTTGTATTCAACCTTACGGAGCAACGAATCCACCTTCAATGTCCTATCCTCAAACTCACGAAGAGGCTCTGTGCCCTCGTATCGCTGATACACGATGCGTCCTCGCAGATTATGACCATTCACATACTCATTCACCTGCTTGTAATACTTCTCTGGCACCACCAATCTCAATGCAAAATTGTGCAGAATACGCTCGATGGCATACTCCCAATCGCACTCAATATCCTTCACACGTATCAGTTCACCGATGAATGGAATCTCTTCGGCGGTTGCACCAACAGCCTCCAGTATCTCATCACGAATCTCAGCCACACGACCAGAGATATTGTTCTTATGCTGCTGCAGATAGCGTATAGTATCCACTCGCTCTGATATCGTGCAGTTGATTTCATCCTGACGGTTTTGTGCCTGACGCTTCTCTTCCATGAGTTGCCTGTCAATCTTTACCTGCAGAGCATCTTTCTCGTGTTTGGCAGTCGCACGATTGGCATCGAATACCTCTGCATCAGGACTTTGTGTCAGCTCCACCGTCTTTGCCAGCTTATCGTATTCTTCGGCTTTGGCCTTGCGGTTATCACGCATCTTCACCTTCTGATTGATTTCCTTCTCAATCTCACGTATCTGCTGACCCACCTCGTCCTTCTCAATAGCCACCGACAAGCGCGTCTGCTCTTGTTCCAGCTCACTCTTCTTCACCTTTAACGCCTTCAACTCATCTTCCAGTTTTCTCAAGTTGCTCTTGCAGCGCGCCAACTCCTCGTTGCACAAATCCACCGTTCGCGCAGCAAACCAATAGGCCACCACACTCTTCTCTTGCTCCAATTCAGCTATGCGCGTGTCTATCGCCATCAGTTCCTTTGCCAATGTATTGATAGGTTCCAGTTGGGCAATCTGCTCCTTCACCTTATCGATATTGGTTTTCGCCTCCATCAGATTTTGGAAGTTGTCCTTTAGTTCCTGGTACTTTTCCTCAGCCGGCATTTCCTCGAGCATATTCGTACGGATGAAACTGTCTAGATCGTCCAACACTTTCACGCCCACTATCTGATTGAAGAGTGTAAGCGCCTTGTCCGAACGCATTCCGAAGAGGGCTATCATCTTCTCGCCATACGCAACCGGGCCGTCAAAAAACTCTATCTTGCGTCTTGTGTCGTTCGTATTGTATTTCTTCGTCAGTCGCTTGCGCCAGTCGCCATGCAGGTCAAACTCCGAAAAGTCGCACTTTATAGTCAGCGGTTCGCGAGCTATGCCAAACAACACCTTCAGTTCCTCGCCAGTGTAGTAGCGCACCTGAAACAGCGTCACCACACGTTTGTCCACATTGCAGAACGATGCAAGAAGTACCGAACGTGCCCCTTTGTCTCGCAATCTAAGCGTGGTAGTGCTCGCTGCACCCTCCTGCTGCTGATTGCCATAGTTGCCAAAGAAGTACGACTCCTCTGTACGGTTGCCCTTCTTCTCCACACCCGATGATTGGTTGTAGAATCGTTGGCGCTTCAGTGGCACTAGCAGCGTGAGCAGAGCATCTACCAGCGTACTCTTGCCCGATGCGTTGGCACCGGTCAGCAGCGAGTTATTGCCCTGCGTATTCATGCAGTACACCTTTTGGTCGAATGTACCCCAGTTCCACACTTCCAAATAGTCAAGCTTGAAGCCTGCCACTTCCGGACTGGTATTAAAGAGATTCATCTGCTGCATCATAGTCGTTCAGTTTGTTTTTGAATTCCAATAGATCGTCCAGTGTCACCTTCTCCTTGATGATGCGATGTATTTTATAGCGTTTCTCGCCCTCAGCACGCTTTGCTTCCACAAGGAAACCAAAGCTGACGATGCTGTCGATATAGCGGTCAAGGTCTTTCTCAAACTTGGCACGATTGAAGGTGGTGGGCAGGAACAGTTCCGCCTCTTCCTTTATTTCAGTGGCGGTTACATACTTGTACGAAGCCTGCGACTCTGTTGGATTGCTGTCGAAGTCTTCGAGTATCTGCCTCAACACGATGAGTATCACCGACACCTCAAAACCATACAACCTTCTCGACGTCATGTTCAACGTTTTGTCATCGTCCAATTTCAGTTGCTTGACAAAGGCAAAACCCTCATCCTTTTTCACGATGAGTTCCAGCCCCATCACGCTGATATAGTCCAGTATCTCGCTCTGGTAGTCGAGTACATCATTCCACACTACATCGTCTTTCTCTACGATGCCTTTCAGAAGTTTCACCACAGCCCTGCTGTATGGTTGTATATTTGTTGCGTTCATCGTGTTATTATGATTTCGGGAATTGATATCGTTTTGTTTTCTGCAAAAACAATATATTGCTGGCGCTCTTCGTTTACCACAGTCTTATATTCCTTCAGCACGCCAATGTATCCAAACACTTCCGACAGACCTTTCTCCACACCCTCGTTCCGTTCTATCACCTCTGCTAGTGTCGTCTGCTGCCTGTCGTACAGCACCTTGTTAATGCGGTCTCTCAGCACCTGACGATCGATGTGAAACGGATTGTAGAGTTTGCCTATGCGCTCCAAGTCGTCCAGACTCAGTTCAGCTATATCAGGCTTATCCTTATACACAGTCTCTTTTATAGGAGTCAGAGTCAGAGGGCGCTCGACTGGCAGATTGATATCGATAGTTTCATATTCAAGCGAAGCTTCTGGTTTCTCTTTCTGTTTGGTGGCTTCGATGAGCAGTTTCTTTATATCGTTAATCACCTGCTTTGTCACCTCTGCATTCATCTGTCCGTTCTGGCGAATGATGCGACTCAGTTTCTCGCTCATGCGATCGTTGGTTTTCGCCACCTTCTCGCCTGCGTCAAACAGATGCTTTTTCATTTCCCTAAGAAACATGTCATGCGCATCAATGCCTCTATTCTCCAGTGTTTCATAGAGTGCACCAGTCAACTCGTCCCATTCTTTCTGCAGATCGGCCGAGAGCAGGAATTCCCAGAATGCATAGAAACTCTTGCCTTGTTGCGATTGTTTCAGTTCGCCATACGCATCAAAGATGTAGTTCAGCAATACTTTCTTCTCCGCATTGTCTGTCTGGCGCTCGTATATCTCTTTGATAATCCCCTTGAAGTTGTCATCCACCTCCTTGAAATCGCTAAGCAGCTCCTTAGCCAGTTTATTCAAGCTATTGTATCGTGGTTCTATCTGGTAGTCCTCATACACCTCGACCTCTTCGCCCATCTCCAGTCGCTGAATCTGATGCTCTATCTCCATCTTTTTGGCTCGGAGCAGTTCCAGTCGCTTCTCGCGGTCCTCGTTCGAGTATTCCACCAATTCCTTCAGTTGGGCAAACAGCGTCTTGAACTTCGATTCCGTACCGATGTAATCCTCTTTTTTCAAGCTCACCACCCAATCCATCAGTTTGCTTGTGTGCGACGAAATCTCATATATCACCTCTCCCTCTTCGTTCTGATAGTTGGTCAAGAATCCCTTGTCTGTCCAGTCTTTGATGAGTCGTTTTGCTTTCTGTTCGTTCGACTCCCCTAGTCTTGTCATTTCAAGATTATCCTCCACCAACGCATTTTCCTGCTCATCCAGTCGGTTCTCCAGTAGCATGTGCAAGCGTTCCTGCATTATAGCCGACTGTCCCTCAAACGCCTCAATGACAAAAGACAAGAAGAAATCCACACTTCTTGATTTTATGAGTCGTACGCTTGGTGACTCTCGTAATATTTGTGTTATTTCTTCTACTTGCATA
>ERZ836939.4437-NODE-4437-length-10543-cov-4.413425_pt1 | contig 10543 bp, 9 predicted proteins | sample MGYA00519912_ERZ836939 | MGnify/ENA primary metagenome ERZ836939 (study PRJEB31850, sample SAMEA3708810) | human gut metagenome | biome: human gut; feature: human-associated habitat; material: faeces | place: China | collected 2014 ... | reverse complement strand
TCGATTTCCCTCCATAACACAAGTCACACAGGTTCCTGGAGTGTCCTTGGGGCGGCCTGCCAATAGTGTCTCGGAGGGATTTGGGACCTCGACGAGACCGCTGTCGGCCATCTCAAAAACACCGATCTCATTGGTGGCTCCGAACCGGTTCTTTGCTGCTCGCAGGATCCGATAGGACATATGGGGCTCCCCTTCAAAGTATAGAACACAGTCTACCATATGTTCCAGTACCTTGGGCCCGGCAATGGAGCCTTCCTTGTTCACATGTCCAATGACGAATACAGTGATTCCCTCTCCTTTTGCGAGCTGCATCAGTGACATGGTACAGCACTTTACCTGACCTACACTGCCTGGAGAAGTAGTCTGCTCCTCGTCGTACATGGTCTGAATAGAGTCCACAATAAGTACATCGGGTTTTAACTCATGGACGGACTCCAGAATATTCTCCAGACTAGTTTCAGCCAGCAGATAAAGGCTCTCACTGCGGACGCCTAACCGCTCGGCCCGCAGCTTGATCTGCCGTTCCGATTCCTCGCCCGATACATAGAGCACCTTGGCAAAGCGGCACAGGTGGTCGCAGATCTGGAGCATGAGGGTGGACTTGCCGATGCCCGGCGCGCCCCCCACCAGCACCAGGGAGCCCCGCACCGCTCCGCCCCCCAGCACCCGGTCCAGCTCCCCCATGCCGGTGGGGAAGCGCAGCTCGTCGGTGGTCTCCACCTCCGCCATGGTCTTGGGGCGGTTCAGGGCCACTCCCAGGGCGCTCCCCCGGCCGGCGGACGGGGCCTTCTTGGGGGCCTTCTCCGCCGGGCGCTCCACCATGGTGTTCCATGCCCCGCAGGCGGGGCATCTCCCCTGCCACTTGGGGGTCTCGTTGCCGCACTCGGTACAGTAAAAAATGGTCTTGGCTTTCATGGGACGCTCCTTTGGTGTCTTTTCCGGTGAGAAAGGAGGCCGCCGGTCCTCCGGCGGCCTCTTAATATCTCGCTATGGATGTAGATTAGTCCTGCTCCCAGTTGTGGTAGACGTTTTGAACGTCGTCGTTGTCCTCCAGGAACTCCAGGAGCTTCTCCATGTTCTTGATGTCCTCTTCGCTGGTGAGCTTCACGTAGTTCTGGGGGACCATCTGGACGGATGCCTCCAGGAAGGTGTAGCCCTTTCCCTCCAGGCCGGCCACCACGTCGTTGAAGGCGTCGGGGTCGGTGTAGATCTCAAACACATCGTCGTCGGCCTGCATGTCGTCGGCGCCGCACTCCAGAGCGTCCATCATCACGGTGTCCTCGTCCAGGTCCTCGGAGTCCAGGACGATGACGCCCTTCTTGTCAAAGGACCAGGACACGCAGCCGGTGGCGCCCAGGCCCTTGCCGTACTTATCCAGCAGGTGGCGGACCTCCGGCGCGGTGCGGTTGCGGTTGTCGGTGAGGGCGTCCACGATGATGGCCACGCCGTTGGGGCCGTAGCCCTCGTACACCACGCTCTCGAAGCTGTCGGTGTTGCCCGCGCCCAGAGCCTTGTCGATGGTGCGCTTGATGTTGTCGTTGGGCATGTTGGCCGCCTTGGCCTTGGCGATGACGGTGGCCAGGCGGGAGTTGTTGGCGGGATCGCCGCTGCCGCCGGTCTTGACGGCCACGATCATCTCACGGGCGATCTTGGTGAAAATCTGGGAGCGCTTGGCGTCGGCCGCGCCCTTGGTCTTTTGTATGTTGTGCCACTTGGAATGTCCGGACATGGTTATCTTCCCTTCTGTGAATTTCGGATCAAAAGCGCCAATATTATATCACTCGCGCCGGGGTTTGACAACCCCACGGCTGGAAAAATGGCGGGAGTTTCTCCATACGGCCCCCCGGCGGAAAAAATTCCCCGAAAAAAGAAAGATCCCCGTGGGTTTTCTCCCCCGGCATCGTATATAATGGCAGAGACGAAAACAAGGGAGGTGACCGGCGTGGACCCAGCCCAATGGATGGCCCTGCTCCAGCAGGGGGACGAGGAGGCCCTGGAGAGGCTGCTGACCCACTACGACGGCATGCTCCGGTACATCGCCGGGGGTATTCTGGAAGACCCCCAGGACCGGGAGGACTGCCTGGCTCAGGTGCGCCTGAAGCTGTGGGAGAGCCGGGGCCAATATGACCCGGAGCGCTCCAGCCCGGCCACCTGGCTCACCGCCCTGTGCCGCAGCGCCGCTGTGGACCGCCTGCGAAAGGCCAGGCGGCAGAATACCGGGGAGCTCCCCGAGACCCACCCGGACCCCGCCCCCGGCCCGGAGGAGCAGCTGCTCCAAAAGGAGCGGATTCAGGCCCTGGAGCGGGCGCTGAACGCCCTGTCCGCCCGGGACCGGAATCTGGTCTACCGGAAATACTACTACCTCCAGTCCACCGCCCGGATGGCCGCCGAGCTGGGCCTCACCGAGCGGGCGGTGGAGGGAAAGCTGTACCGCATCCGCAGAAAACTCCAGAAGCAGTTGGGAGGTGAAGTCCTGTGAGTCCCAACGAATTTGACCGCTCTCTGATGGAGGACCTGTCCCAGCTCCCCCCCGCCCCCGGCGAGGTGGAGTCCTACACCCCCTGGCGCGCCGCCATGACAAAAATCCTGTGGGGCATGGGGCTGACCACCTTCCGGTTTGAGTTCTTCTACCTCCAGTATCTCCTGCCCCTGCTGGGGGCCGCCCTGCTGTACCTGGGGTACCGCTCCCTGCGGAGGGAGAACAGGTGGTTCCGGCTGTGCTGGGTCCTGTCCGGCGTCCTGCTGGCCGTCCACATGGCCACGGACATCCTCACCGCCACCCCGGTAATGGGGTGGATCACCCAAAATCCCGCCCTCAACTGGGGACTCACCTGGCCTCTGGTGGGGATGCAGCTGCTTCTCCTGTTCGCCCTGTGGCGGGGCACCCGGGCGGCCTTTGCCTCGGTTGGAGAGGCAGAGCCCAGGAACTGGCTGAAACGGGGCCTTGTGTGCTATCTGCTGTCTCTGGCCATCGCCCTGTGGTCTGAGCTGGTCCCCCTCACCCAGGACGACGGCTTCTTCGGCCCGTCCATCCTCGAACAGTATGAATGGCTCTACTACGGCCGGTCCATCGCCTTCATCGCCTTACAGATCTACCTTTTGGTGTGCATCGCCAGGCAGAGCGGAGCCCTGGCCGACCGGGGCTATGCCATTACCCCTGTTCCCGTCCGCTTCGCCCCAAGGACCGTTCTGCTCGGCGTATTTGGAGCCGTCCTGCTCTCCCTCCCCATCTCCCTATGGCTGGGTGGGCGCATCCCCACCGGCCCGGCGGAGCCCGTTCCCGCCTTGACCGCGGAGCAGACGGCCGCCCGGGACCGCCTGGTCTCCCTGGGCCTGCCCGAGGACGTCGCCGCTGCCCTGGACGGGGAGGAGCTGGAGCGGTGCGCCCAGGCGGAATTTGTGGAGGCGGGACGCACCTATGACACCGACCACACAGACGACAAGGTGCCTCGCACCGACGGCCTGGCCGTGCTGGATGAACTGGGGGGTGGGGAGACGGAGCTCTCCTCCTGGCTCATCTTCCTGCCGGAGGGGCAGGTGCGGCAGATCCATTGGTTCCGTTACCGGGAGCTGCCCTCCCTCCACTTGCAGGAGCAGTTTTCCATCGACCCCTCCGGCAACTACGAGACGGAGGACTACGCCGGGCGGCTGCTGTGGGAGCGGGATGGGACTCTCTATTTCGCATCCCCGGCTATCCAGCTGGCCGGGGGACAGCGTGCAGAGGAGCTTACGGAGTTCCAGCAGTGGTGGAATGAGCACGAGCTGAAGCGCCTGGGCCATCTCCACCATTCCCCCTACTTCTCCTTCTCAATCCCGTCCGGTGCTCAGAAGGTGCGGGGTTGGCTGGCCTATACGGTGCTTGGAACCGATGAAATCCCAGAGCCGGCGGACTTCACCGTCTCAGCCCCAGAGAACTGGTCTTACGGCGACTTCTGGTACGTCTTTCTGCGCCATCAGACTCAGTGGCTCCACTACCCCTTTGTCTCCATCGACATCTATGGCGGAAGCCGGTCCCTACCCAGAACCGGCCCTCTCCGTGGGATTTATGCTCCCTTTGACTACTACACCTAAAAATATAAGCGGCGGGAAGAATGCTCCCGCCGCAATTTTTTATCTTCCCTCTGATGCGCTTTTTTGCTACAATGGAGGAAACCCGATTAGAAAGAGGGAATGAGTATGCGTACCATCCAAGCCGCCGCCCTCACCGACGCGGTGGCCAAGCTGTGCATCCAGGCCAACACCCACCTGCCCGAGGACATCATAGCCGCCCTGGACGCCACCCGGCAGGGGGAACCCTGGCCTCTGGCCAAGGAGACCCTGGGGCTTCTGTGGGAGAACATGGAGCTGGCGGAGGAGAAAAACCTGCCCGTCTGTCAAGACACGGGCATGGCCTGCGTGTTTGTGGAGCTGGGCCAGGACGTGCACATTGAGGGGAATTTCGAGGAGGCCATCCACCAGGGGGTCCGGAAGGGCTACGGGGAGGGTTACCTGCGTAAATCCATTGTGGGCGACCCCCTGCGCCGGGTGAACACCGAGGACAACACCCCCGCCGCCATCACCGTCCGGCTGGTGCCCGGGGACGGGTGCAAGGTCACCGTGGCCCCCAAGGGCTTTGGGTCGGAGAACATGAGCCGCCTGGGCATGCTCAAGCCCGCCGACGGGGTGGAGGGCGTGAAGAAATTTGTGGTGGAGACGGTGAAGCTGGCCGGCTCCAACCCCTGCCCCCCCATCGTGCTGGGCATCGGCATCGGGGGTTCCTTTGACAAGGTGGCCTATCTGGCCAAACACGCCCTGCTCCGGCCCATCGACCAGAGAAATCCCGACCCCTTCTACGCCGATCTGGAGCGGGAACTGCTGGACGAAATCAACGCCCTGGGCATCGGCCCCCAGGGCTTCGGCGGACAGACCACCTGCCTGGGGCTGTCCATCGAGACCGCCCCCACCCACGTGGCCGGCCTGCCCGTGGCGGTGAATGTGAGCTGCCACGTGACCCGCCGGGCCTCGGCGGAGCTGTAACATCCCAGTTTCCCACGGAGGATCTCCATGCAAGACGAGTATGTGAAATTAGAGAAGGGCACCGTCCAGGTCACCCGGACGGGGTATGGCCCCACTCCCCTGGTTCTGCTGTCCGGCTTCAGCACCTTGTTCCCGGGGCTGGAGTACGGCGCCCTAGGCACCGAGCTGGCTAAAAAGTTTCCCGTTCTGATCCCCTCCAAGTTCGGCTATGGGTACAGCGACCTGACCGACGCCCCCCGGGACGCGGACGCCATCGTGGAGGAGTACCGGGCGGTGCTGTCCGCCCTGAAGGTCCCCACCCCCGTGGTGCTGTGCGCCCACAGCATGGGCTTTCTGGAGGCCCTGCGCTGGGCCCAGAAGTACCCGGAGGAGGTGGCCGCCCTGGTGGGCCTGGACCCGGCCACCCCAGAGGTCTACCAGACCTTTGACCTGACAGGTTCCCAGGCCCGGCTGGAGAAGATCAACCGGCCGGAGTGGAAGCGGAGGCTCACCTTCCGGCTGATGGCCTCCTCCATGCTCAGCCGGTACCCGTCCAATCTCCGGCGGAAGCTGGCCCCCGCCGCCCGGCGGAACTTCGCCTGCCTTACCTGGCTCAACGAGAGCCGGGCCCTGCCGGAGAATGTGCGGACCATATCCCAGGCCGGCGCCCCCGCCAATATCCCCGCCCTGTTCCTGCTGTCCAATGGAAAGGGCACTCCCCTTCCCGGCGAGGAGTGGCGGAAGCACGCCCTGAGCTATCTGGATCACTTTGAATCCCGGCAGTATGAGCTCTTCGATCTGCCCCACGACCTGTACTACTACCAGCCCCAGGAGCTGGCGGAGGTCATTTTGGACTTTTGGGCCCAGGTGCAGGACGGGACGCCGGAGAAGGGCGGAGCGGAATAACCGGAGGGAATTTCGCCGCCCATACAAGAGAAGGGTTGGAATCCCGCCCCCTCATCCGCCCCAGTGTGCGCACTGGGGCACCTTCCCCCCCAGGGGGAAGGCTTTTTGGGGGGAGACGCTCCCTCACCCGCCCCGCAGGGCGGAACCCTGCAAAATAGGGCGGCGGCAAAAATCCCTCCCCAAGGAAAACCTTTCGCCTTTTTCCCCAAGCTGTGCTATAATAATAGTAAGATGCCAGACTATACTCTCATTTGGAGGTATCCATGCCCAACATACAAGTATTAGACCCCCATGTGGCCGATCTGATCGCCGCCGGCGAGGTGGTGGAGCGCCCTGCCTCCGTGGCCAAGGAGCTTATGGAGAACGCCATTGACGCGGGGGCCTCCGCCGTGACGGTGGAGATCGCCCACGGGGGGATGACATTTCTGCGGGTGACCGACAACGGCTGCGGCATTCCGGCTTCCGAGCTGAAGACCGCCTTTCTCCGCCACGCCACCAGCAAGCTGCGCACCGAGTACGACCTGGAGGCCATCGGCACCCTGGGGTTCCGGGGGGAGGCCCTGGCGGCCATCTCCGCCGTCTCCCGGGTGGAGGTGATGACCCGTACCCAGGACAGCCCTCTGGGGGCCTCCCTCTCCCTGGAGGGGGGCGTGCCCGGACCGGTGGAGGAGGCGGGCTGCCCCCTGGGCACCACCATGGTGGTGCGGGACCTGTTCTATAACACCCCGGCGAGGCTGAAATTTATGAAGAAGGACGCGGCCGAGGGGGCCGCCGTCTTTGCCGTGGTCCAGCGGGTGGCCCTGTCCCACCCGGAGGTGAGCGTGAAGTTCCTCCGGGACGGGAAGCAGGAGCTGCTCACCCCCGGGGATGGACAGCTCCAGTCGGCGGTGTACGCCGTCCTGGGCCGGGAGCTGGCCCTGGGCTTCACCCAGGTCAGCGGCTCCGGGGAGGACATGGCGGTCACCGGCTATGTGTCCCAGCCCGCCTGCTGCCGGGCCAGCCGGAACTGGCAGTTCTTCTTCGTCAACGGCCGGCAGGTGAAGTCCCGGCTGATGATGGCCGCCCTGGAGGAGGCGTACAAAAACCAGAAGATGGTGGGCAAGTTCCCCGCCTGTGTCCTCCACCTGGAGCTGAAGCGCAGCGCGGTGGATGTAAACGTCCACCCGGCCAAGACCGAGGTGAAGTTCGGCAATGAGCGCTCGGTGTTCGGGGCGGTGTACCACGCCGTCCTCTCCGCCCTGGAGCGGGACCACACCCGGCCGGCGGCGGTGCTGGAGAAGCCCAAGCCCCACGACACAGTGACGCCCCGCCAGACCGCCTTCCAGACCATGCCGGCCCAGCAGTTCCGGACCACCCTGGCGGTGTCCGACTCCGCCCGCCCCCACCCCCGTCGGCCCGTCTTCTCCGACCCCCTCCGGCGGCCGGAGGCGGTGGTCCCCTCCGCGCCCCGGACCAAGCCCTCCGCCCCCCCTGTCCCGGCGGAGAATACAGACAAATCCGCCCCCCTGGACAGGATAACCCCTTGTCAGGGCCAGGCGGAGGAGGCGGCGGAACCGGCGAAACAAGTTGCATATCCTGTGGAAAACTCTGTGGAAAAAGTGGAAAACATCCGCGCAGCAGAGACAATTTCCCCGGAACCCGTACCGGAGCGGGAGACGGTGCCCCCCTCCCCTGCCCCGCCAGAGCCGGCAGCAGAACCGGAAGCGGAGCCGGAACCGCAGGTCCTCCCCTGGCGGCTGGCCGGGGAGGTGCTGAACACCTATATCATCGTGGAGCAGGGGGACAAGGTCCTGTTCATCGACAAGCACGCCGCCCATGAGCGGATGAACTTCGACCGGATGAAGGCGGCGGGGTACGACCCCATGGCCCAGACCCTCCTCTCCCCGGCGGTGTGCCGCCTGCCTCCGGAGGAGCAGGCCGTTCTCCTCGCCCACCTCCCCCTGCTGGAGGAGTTCGGCTTCGGGGTGGAGGACTTCGGCGGCGGGGCCCTGGTGGTCCGCCAGGCCCCCTTCGACGTGGACCCGGGGGACATCGAGGCCACCCTCACCGAGATCGCCAAGAAGCTGCTCACCACCGGCACCGCCGACCCCGGCGCCGCCCGGGACGAGCTTCTGCACACCATGGCCTGCAAGGCGGCCATCAAGGGGGGCTGGAAGACCAGCCCCCGGGAGCTGGAGCGGGTGGCCCAGGCGGTCATGTCGGGCCAAGTCAAATATTGCCCCCACGGCCGTCCGGTGGCCATCGAGCTCACCCGGCAGCAGCTGGAGAAGCAGTTCAAGCGCAGCTGAACATCTACCGACTACATCCCGCCGCCCTGGAGGCAGGGGTACGGCGGAGGGCAGGAGGAATCGCCATGAGCTGGAATACATGTCTGTTTTGCTACGCCCAGGAGCGGGGCGGTACTTTCTTTGGCTTACAGCAGGAGACCAACTTTGGCTTACAGCAGGAGCCCTATGAGGGGAGCCTGCTGCTGGAGGACCCCAAGGGTCAAATCCTGATCGGTACCAAGGTGACCTACAGCGGCCGGTACGGCACCAACCGGGACATCTCCGTTGCCGTCCATGCGGCGCTGGAGCGCCCCTACACCCTGCGGGTCAAAAAGCAGAGCGCGCTGCAGGAGGGGGTCAACACGGTGCTGGACGGCCTGGACCTGGGGGCCAGGATACTGGGGAAAAAGACAGACCTGAGCCCCGACTACGGGGCCCCGGAGCTGGCCGATGACCGGGGAATCAAGACTAACGAGCCGGAGTTCACCCGCTGGGTGCTCCAGAGCAGGGAGCTGAGGGCGGTTCTGGACGCCAACCCCAGTTTCTGGTTTCAAGTGGGGCCCACCGGTCCAGAGGGGCTGGACCACCTGGTGGAGGCCCGGGTCCCTCTGGATTGGCACATAGACATACAGGAGGAGCCTCTGGACCGGTACGGCCGGCCCCTGGAGTGGGAGAGGCAGAAGGCGTATTACCGGAACAGCAGCTTTCCCAAGCAGCTGGACGCCCTGGTGGAGCTGGCCAAAGCCGCCCGGGACGCGGTGACCGCCTGGCCCATGCCCATGAAGACGCCGTAACGGGGTGGCAGGCCCTGTTTCAGCACCCCTTGCAGCTTTCCGGGAAACTATAACCGTGAGAACCCCATTCCGCGCAGCGCCGCGACCAGCATACCCAGAGCAAGCCTGGCCTATCCGGCCACTGCACAAACGGATTCCCAAGCGCCCCGCCGGTGCGGCGGAGGAAAAGGAGGAATCTCCCATGAAGGGTAGAGAGAAGCGCATTTTCAGCGGAACCAACAGCCGGCCCGCGGCCGGATGGAGAGGGGGCGGGGCGGAATGAACTGGAACGACAGCCTCTATTGGTACTGGCGGGAGCGGGGCGGAGAGTTGTTCTCCTCCATGGTCTGGAGGGACAGCGGCATCCTCTTTCTGGACATGCCCATGGGCCCGGCGCTCATCCAGTGCGAGCTGGTGCCGGGGCGCAGTGGGATGCTCCACCGGGAGATCGCCATTACCCTCCGGGCCAGCATGGAACACCCCTACTATCTGACTGTCTGGCGGGAGCGCTTCTCCGGCCGGGAGGACGAGGAGGGGGGCGTATTTGAACTGGCCGTCCGCCGGAACATCCGCAGCAGCGACCCGGCGCGCACCCCCTACCTGCTCCAGAACCGGCGGCTCCAGGAGCTGCTGCGGGCGGAGCCGGGGGCCTGGATTCAGATTAACCCCATTCAGGAGGGGGCGCTGGCCCATCTGGTGAGCGTCCGGAAGGACGCGGAGCACCTGGAGGAGTCGGTGGACTCCAAGGGCCGGGCCGCCGGCCGGGACGTGCCCAACCAGCGCAAGCTGTATGCCGAGAGCGGCTTCCGGGAGCAGATGGACGGCCTGGTGGAGATGGCCCAGACCGCACGGGACTGGGCCAGCCTGTGGCCCAGAGGGCACAGGCCGCCGGATGGAATGCAGGGAGGAAGCGCATGAGCTGGAACGAGTATCTGTATTGGTACGCCCAGGACCGGGGCGGCGTCTTCTTCGGCACAGAGAAGGGCGGCAAGGAGGGGCTGCTGTTTCTGGAGGACCCGGAGGGCCCCATGGTGATCCACACCCAGGTGACCTCCAGCGGCCGGTACGGCGAGTCCCGGAGCGCGGTCGCTGCGGTCCGGGTGAAGCTTGAGCGCCCGTATACCCTGCGGGTGGGGCCCCAGAGCTCCCTGCGGGAGGGGATCAACAATGTGCTGGGGGGACTGGACCGCGGGGCCCGGATGATAGGCCGAAAGACCGGGCTCCACCAGGATTATGGAGCCCCGGAGATCACGAACGACCGCCGCGTCAAGACCAGCGAGCCGGAGTTCACCCGCTGGGTGCTCCAGAGCCGGGAGCTGCGGGAGCTGCTGGAGGCCCAGCCGGACTTCTGGGTCCAGGTGAGCCCGGTGGGGCCGGAGGAGCGCATCCATCTGGTGGAGGCCCAGGTGAGCATGGAACAGGAGGTGTCCATGCGGGACGAGATGTTCGGTCTCTTTGAGGAGATGGACCAGGAGGCCCGGCGGAAGGAGTATGAGGACTGCGGCTTCCCCCGGCAGCTGGACGCCCTGGTGGAGCTGGCCAGGGCTGCCCGGGACGCGGTGACCGCCTGGCCCATGCCCATGAAGACGCCGTAACGGGGTG
>ERZ836939.4428-NODE-4428-length-10564-cov-8.421258_pt1 | contig 10564 bp, 9 predicted proteins | sample MGYA00519912_ERZ836939 | MGnify/ENA primary metagenome ERZ836939 (study PRJEB31850, sample SAMEA3708810) | human gut metagenome | biome: human gut; feature: human-associated habitat; material: faeces | place: China | collected 2014 ... | reverse complement strand
CAATGATGGGACATCGTGGATGCCGTCTTGCTGTAACTTATCCGGAAATCGCTAAAATGCAGACAAGCGCTGTTATCCGTGCAGCAATCAATGTGAAAAAAGCTCATCCGGATTGGAATGTAAAACCGGAAATCATGATTCCACTTGTTGGAGATATCAAAGAGCTTAAATATGTTAAGAAATTCGTAGTAGAGACAGCAGATGCAGAAATCAAAGCTGCAGGTTCTGACCTTGAATATGAAGTTGGTACTATGATCGAAATCCCAAGAGCTGCTCTTACAGCTGATGATATCGCTAAAGAAGCTGATTTCTTCTGCTTCGGTACAAACGACTTAACACAGATGACTTACGGCTTCTCACGTGATGATGCCGGTAAATTCTTAGATGCTTACTATGACGCTAAAATCTTTGAAAATGACCCATTTGCAAAACTGGATCAGACAGGCGTTGGTAAACTCATGGATATGGCTATCAAACTTGGTAAACCGGTTAATCCAAACCTTCATGTTGGTATCTGTGGAGAACACGGTGGAGACCCATCTTCCGTAGAATTCTGCAACAAACTTGGTCTGGATTATGTTTCCTGCTCACCATTCCGTGTACCGATTGCAAGACTGGCAGCAGCTCAGGCAGCAATCGCTGAAAAAAATGCATAATTTGTTCATGTAATAACATGATAAAAGCATAAAAAATGACCTTGGAGGTCTGAAGTAATTCAGGTCTTCAAGGTTTTTTGTTTTAAAAAGAAAAATCAAAAAAGAAAGGAATAGAGATATTTTATGACACAGGAATCACAACAGCCACATAAAAGAAGAGTACGCTATAAGGGAAAATATCCGAAAAAATTTGAGGAAAAATATAAAGAATTACAGCCTGAAAAATATCAGGACACGATTGCACATGTCATCGGGAAGGGAAATACACCTGCCGGTATGCATATTTCGATTATGGTAAAAGAAATCCTTGATTTTTTGGAAATTAAGCCGGGTCAAATTGGCTTTGATGCCACACTTGGTTATGGTGGTCATACAAAAGCAATGTTAGAGTGTTTAAAAGGCAAAGGACATATCTATGCGACGGATGTAGACCATGAGGAAGCAGAGAAGACCAGAAAGCGATTAGAAGAAGCAGGATTTGGTGAGGATATGTTAACGATTAAACTTCAGAATTTCTGTACAATTGATGAAATTGCAAAAGAAGTCGGAGGTTTTGACTTTTTACTTGCAGACCTTGGAGTTTCTTCTATGCAGATTGATAATCCAAAGCGTGGTTTTTCTTTTAAGGTAGATGGACCTCTGGATTTGCGTCTGAATCAGGAGACAGGAATCAGTGCGGCAGAACGCTTGAAGACAATTACAAAAGAGGAGCTTGCCGGTATGCTCTATGAAAATTCGGATGAGCCATACTGTGAAGAACTGGCAAAAGCGATTACCGACGAAATCCGAAAAGGAAATGCGATTGATACGACAACAAAATTGCGGGAAATCATTGGAAAGACTTTGGATTTTCTTCCGGAAAAAGAAAAGAAAGAGACCATTAAAAAGACCTGTCAGCGAACCTTTCAGGCACTTAGAATTGATGTTAATCGTGAATTTGAAGTGTTATATGAATTTATGGAAAAACTTCCGGATGCATTGCGCCCAGGCGGAAGAGCGGCAATTCTTACTTTTCATTCCGGAGAGGACAAGTTAGTAAAAAAAGCGTTGAAGCAAGGCTACAAAGACGGCATCTATTTGGATTATGCAAAAGATGTGATTCGGCCGTCTGCACAGGAGTGTGCACAAAACGGAAGGGCACGTTCTACAAAAATGCGTTGGGCAATTAAAGCGTAAAGAAACAAAAAAGAGAGCAAAAATCTTTAAAAATCGGCTAAAAACGCCGAAAAGATGGATGGCTCTCTTTTTTGCACAATATTTTTTTGCATTTTGAAAAAAACTATGATATGATTAAGCACATACAAGAGAAAATATCAAGTTCTTGTCAGAGTCTGACAAATTTCCTATCGTTTAAGAAGAATAAAAACTGAAAATAGCAATACTTGAAAAGAGGGTTATAAATAGTATGAGAGAAAAGTATTTGTCCTTGTCATTAGGCACATTGAAGGAGCTTGCAAAAGCAAGGGGAATGAAGGGTATTTCGACATTGAAAAAAAGTGAACTGATTGAACGAATGTTGCAAGAAGATGAAAAAGAGAAAAAAATAGAAAAAGAGAAAAAAGTAGAGAAAGAAGAAATTTTAAATACGCAGCCTGCAACAAAGCCAGAACCACGTTCAGATCGTCCACCCATGGAGCAATCTGAATTAGACAGCGGAATCTGTGTAAAAGGAATTTTAGAAGTACTTCCAGACGGATATGGTTTTATCCGAAGTGATAATTATCTGCCGGGTGAGAATGATGTCTATGTTTCTCCATCTCAGATTCGTAGATTTAATTTAAAGACAGGAGATATTTTAAAGGGAAATACCCGAGTAAAGAGTCAGAATGAAAAATTTTCGGCTCTGCTTTATGTGACATCCATTAATGGAATGAAGCCAAATGAGATGCGTCGTTATAATTTTGAAGATATGACACCGATTTTCCCAAATGAGCGTCTGCATTTAGAACGTCCGGGTGGAAGCGTAGCAATGCGAGTGGTAGACTTAGTCAGCCCAATTGGAAAAGGGCAAAGAGGGATGATAGTATCTCCTCCAAAGGCCGGAAAAACAACATTGTTAAAAGATGTGGCAAAATCAATTTTGAAAAACAATCCTGAGATGCATCTGATTATTTTATTGATTGATGAACGCCCGGAGGAAGTAACGGACATTAAAGAAGCAATTAAAGGTTCAAATGTGGAGATTATTTATTCGACCTTTGATGAACTGCCGGAACACCATAAACGTGTATCTGAAATGACAATTGAGCGTGCAAAACGTCTGGTAGAACATAAAAAAGATGTTACGATTTTCATCGACAGTATCACCAGACTGGCAAGGGCGTATAACCTTACCGTTCCGCCGAGTGGAAGAACTCTTTCCGGTGGTCTTGACCCGGCAGCCCTGCACATGCCGAAGCGTTTCTTTGGAGCAGCGAGAAATATGAGAGAGGGCGGAAGCCTGACTATTCTTGCGACTGCTTTAGTAGATACCGGAAGTAAGATGGATGATGTGGTTTACGAAGAATTTAAGGGAACAGGTAACATGGAGCTGGTGTTAAACCGAAAACTTCAGGAAAAACGAATTTTCCCTGCGATTGATATTGCAAAATCCGGAACCAGAAGAGAAGACTTATTATTAAGCAAAGAAGAGCTTGAAGCAGTGGATATTATGCGAAAAGCATTAAATGGAATGAAGTCCGATGAAGCGCTTGAGAATATCTTAAATATGTTTGCACATACAAAAGATAATAAGGAGTTTGTACAGACAGTAAAAAAACAACGTTTTCTCTATTAAGGCTTGCATTTCCAAAATTACTATGATATAATTTAAAAGCTGTTTGGAATTAGAAACGCAAAATTAATACTCCATCGAAGATTCTGTTTATCATGGAAACTTTGCGTGGATGCGCCTGGTCTGTTTGGTTTTGTATTTTGTACCAGGTGCCGGAAGGTATAAATAATAAATTTTTTAGAAGAGGTGAAAATCATGAAAGAAGGAATCCATCCAAATTATCAGGAATGTACAGTAGTATGCAACTGCGGAAATACTTTTACAACTCGTTCTGTAAAACCAGAACTTCGTGTTGAAGTTTGCTCCAAATGTCATCCATTCTATACAGGACAGCAGAAAGCTGCACAGGCTCGTGGCCGTATTGATAAATTCAATAAAAAATACGGAATGGACAAATAAGAAAACAAATAAGAGAGGCTGGGGTTTTCGGACTTCAGCCTCTTCTTTCGTTTCAGAGGAGTTTTATATATGAAATCATCAAATATTGGTGGACAGGCAGTTATGGAAGGCATTATGATGCGCCATAAAGACGTCTATTCGATTGCAGTCCGTAAACCGGATAAAGAAATCGAAGTAAAAGTAGAAGACTACAAAAGCGTCATGAAAAATAAAAAAATCCTCTCTCTGCCAATTATAAGAGGTGTGTTTAGTTTTATTGATTCCCTTGTAATTGGTACAAAATGTCTGATGTATTCCGCTTCATTCTTTGAAGAGGAAGAAGAGGAAAAAGCAAAAAAAGAGGCATTAAGCGGGGATGAGCTTACAAAATATGAGGCAAAACAGAAGAAGCAGGAAAATGTCTTAATGACAATTACGATGATTTTTTCTGTGGTGATATCGGTTGGACTTTTTATGGTGCTTCCGTATTTGATTGCCAGTCTTTTAAGAAAAGTGGGAGCCGGTGAATCCGCAGTAACAGTTGCAGAGGCATTTATCCGAATTGTATTGTTTTTAGCTTATCTGGTTCTGATTTCCAAGATGCAGGACATTCAAAGAGTCTTTATGTATCATGGAGCAGAACATAAATGTATTAACTGCGTAGAGAGCGGAAAAGCGCTTACCGTTGAAAATGTAATGAAGAGTTCCCGTTTTCATAAACGATGCGGAACTAGTTTTCTGTTCTTTGTCATTATTATCAGTATTATTTTCTTTATCGGATTTTTTGCGATTGTGCCGGTCAAAACAATGTGGATGCGTGTTGTGATTCGTGTTCTGCTTGTGCCGGTTGTTGCGGGTGTTTCTTATGAATTTATCCGCCTTGCCGGAAACAGTGAAAATAAAGTTGTTGCGCTGTTATCAAAACCGGGACTTTGTATGCAGAAACTTACGACAAAAGAGCCAACACCGGATATGGCAGAAGTTGCGATTATGGCAGTAGAAGCGGTATTTGACTGGAAAGTATATCTGCGAGAGAATTTTGAAAATGCCGAAGGAGAAATAAAAAAAGCAGAAGAGGCAGAACATACAGCAGGAGAAGCAAATGATAACTTATAGAACTCTGCTTTCGGAGGGAAAAGAAGTCCTTCAAAAAGCAAAGATAATGGATTTTGAGATAGATGCATGGTTGTTAATGGAATTTGTATTTCAAATTGACCGTGCCCGCTTTTTTCTGGAACAAAATGAAACGGTGGAAGAAGAAAAAGCAGAAACATACCGCAGTCTGTTAGCCGAGAGGGCAAAACATATTCCGGTTCAGCAGATTACGCATGAAGCATGGTTTTTCGGTCTGCCTTTTTATGTCAATGAGAATGTGCTGATACCAAGACAGGATACGGAAGTGTTGATAGAAGAAGTGCTGTCAGCTGTAAAGAAGTATAGAATACAGACACCAAAAATCCTGGATATGTGTACGGGCAGTGGATGTATTTTGCTGAGTCTGCTTGTAAATATAGAAGGCGCAGAGGGACTTGGAGCAGATTTGTCTGAAAAAGCACTTGAGGTTGCACAAAAAAATGGCAGTCTGCTGAATTTAAAAGCAGAGTGGTGTTTAAGCAATTTATTTTCCCATATAAATGGAAAGTATGATATAATCGTGTCAAACCCGCCTTATATTGAGAGTGCAGTGATTGAAACCTTGATGGAAGAAGTAAGGGAACATGAACCGAGAATGGCACTGGATGGTAAGGAAGATGGTTTGTATTTTTACCGTGAAATTACAAAGCAGGCCGGAGTTTATCTAAATGCCGGAGGAATTTTAGCATTTGAGATTGGATATAATCAGGGAGAAGCAGTCAGCCAAATGCTTAAAGAAGAACAATATGAAGAAATAAAAGTAGTAAAAGACCTGGCAGGACTTGACAGGGTAGTAATTGGAAGAAAAAAACAGGAGGATTCCCATGTTTGATAAATTAGATGATATTTTAATTCGTCTGGAAGAAGTATTAAATGAATTAAATGAACCGACAGTGGCAAATGACACTGTAAGATTTCAGAAACTGATGAAAGAACAAAGTGACTTACAGCCGATTGCAGACGCTTATACAGAGTATAAAAACTGTAAGCAGACCGTAGAAGACAGCCTGATGATGTTAGAGGAAGAAACAGATGAAGAGATGAAAGAAATGCTCAAAGAAGAACTTTCTGATGCAAAGAAACGAATCGAAGAGTTAGAGCATGAATTAAAAATCTTATTACTTCCGAAAGACCCGAATGATGATAAAAACGTAATTGTTGAAATTCGTGCAGGTGCAGGTGGAGATGAAGCTGCGTTGTTTGCTTCTGAAATCTATCGTATGTATGTAAAATTTGCAGAGTCTCAAAACTGGAAAACAGAAATGCTCAGCTTAAATGAAAACGGAATTGGCGGATTCAAGGAAGTTACCTTTATGATTACCGGACGCGGTGCTTATTCCAAATTAAAATACGAAAGTGGTGTACATCGTGTACAGCGTGTGCCGGAGACAGAAAGTGGCGGACGTATCCATACTTCAACCATTACGGTTGCAATTATGCCGGAAGCAGAAGAAATCGATTTCCATCTGGATATGAATGACTGTAAATTCGATGTATTCCGTGCCTCAGGAAATGGTGGACAGTGTGTCAACACAACAGACTCTGCAGTACGTCTGACTCATATCCCGACGGGAATTGTTATTTCCTGTCAGGATGAAAAATCACAGTTAAAGAATAAAGATAAAGCATTGAAAATTCTTCGTTCCCGTCTGTATGAGATGGAACTGGAAAAGAGACATGATGAAGAGGCAGAAGCAAGAAGAAGTCAGGTTGGTACAGGAGATCGTTCAGAGAAAATCAGAACTTATAATTTCCCACAGGGACGAGTAACAGACCACAGAATTAAGTTGACTTTACACCGTTTAGATTCTATTATGAATGGAGACCTTGAAGAAATCATCGACAGTCTGATTGCAGCAGACCAGGCAGCCAAACTGAGTAATCTGCAGGGTGAAGAATAAAAAATAAATAGTTTTAAGTGTTATTTTAATCTTAAAAGATAGGAGTAAATAGCGATGGGAAAATATTTTGGAACAGATGGTTTTCGTGGAGAAGCAAATGTAAATCTTACAGTAGAACATGCTTATAAAGTAGGACGCTTTTTAGGATGGTACTATGGACAGGCGCATAAAGCGCAGATTGTAATCGGAAAAGATACAAGAAGAAGCAGTTATATGTTTGAATATTCACTGGTAGCAGGTCTGACTGCGTCTGGTGCGGATGTATACTTACTGCACGTAACGACAACTCCAAGTGTTTCCTACGTTGTTCGTACAGAAGGATTTGACTGCGGAATTATGATTTCTGCAAGCCACAATCCATTTTATGATAACGGAATAAAACTCATCAACAGCAAGGGTGAGAAGATGAGAGAAGATGTCATAAGTGAGATTGAGAAGTATCTTGATGGCGAACCGGAGAACATACCTTATGCCACTAAAGAAAATATAGGCTGTACAGTAGACCATACTGCTGGACGTAACAGGTATATGGGTTATCTTATGAGCCTTGCAATATATTCATTTAAGGGTATGAGAATAGGTCTTGATGCGGCTAACGGAAGTGCCTGGACACTTGCAAAAGCAGTATTTGACGCACTTGGGGCTAAGACTTATGTGATTAATGCCAGTCCAGATGGTACTAATATTAATACTAACTGTGGTTCTACACATATAGAAGGCTTACAGGATCTTGTTAAGAGGGAACATCTTGATGCAGGCTTTGCATTTGACGGCGATGCCGACAGATGTCTTTGTGTAGATGAGAATGGCAATGTTATAACAGGAGACCATATATTATATATTTATGGATGTTATATGAAAGAAAGAGGAAAGCTTATAGACAATACAGTTGTTACAACAGTAATGTCTAATTTCGGACTTTACAAGGCATTTGATGCGGCTGGAATAGACTATGCGAAGACTAAAGTTGGCGATAAGTATGTATATGAATGTATGGTTAATAACGGATATCGTCTTGGCGGTGAGCAGTCAGGACACATCATATTCAGCAAATATGCAACTACAGGTGATGGCATAATAACAGCACTTAAGATGATGGAGGTTATGATAGCCAAGAAGATGACGCTTTCACAGCTTGCAGCTTCACTTCAGATATATCCACAGGTGCTTAAGAATATCCGTGTATATGACAAGACAGCAGCACAGGACGATACAGATGTTAAGGCGGCAGTTGACAAGGTAGCAGAAAGTCTTGGCAATGATGGACGAATTCTTGTAAGAGAAAGCGGAACAGAGCCGGTTGTAAGAGTTATGGTTGAGGCTGGCACTCACGAAGAATGTGAGAAATATGTTGATGATGTAATAGCAGTAATCAAAGAAAAAGGTTATGCGGTAGAATAAATTAACGACCCTGTTAATAAGATGATAACAAGTCTTATTAACAGGGATTTTTTATGGGAAGTTATCAGCAGTTTAAGTATAAGAAGCATTTTATTAGGAAAAATGTCTTTATGAGAAAGCATATGTTTCTTAACATCACGGTTGTAGTGGCACTTATGCTTGCAATAAGCTTTTGTATGGCGTGTTCAGGTGGTCAGGCAGATAATCACGAGAAGATTGACTATACAGTTGTTGAGAACGAAGATTTACCAACAGAATTAAAGAAGCTAATAGACAATAAGAAGCAGTCCACCTTAAGACTGACTTATACAACAAAGGACTATACCTATATTGTTGCAGGATATGGAACTAAGGAGACGTCTGGATACAGCATAAGAGTAGATGATGTATATGTGAGTGGTAATGCGGTATATGCAGATTTTAAGCTTATAGGACCAGCAGAGGGCGAGCAGGTAAATGAAGTAAGCACAACTCCATATATTGTGTTGAAATATGAAAAACGTGACGAGTCAGTAGTGTTCAAGATGTAGATTATAATATGCAGATGAAATATTATAGATTAAACGATATATAAACACTTTGCAGTCAGATTATTAATAAAAGAGAATAACAGCAGATTAAGTAATATGCTTAGGAAAGAGTGCATATATTGAATAAGAAATGTATATTGGGAGGTCTGTTGTGAATCTTAAACACGAAAATATTCACGAATATGTTATAAAATGTACTAATACAACCCAGATTACTCTTGATGATGATTTTAATGTTATGGATAGCAAACCGGATATTGATTTAATTGTCAAAGAATGGGGAATGGCAGTAGTTAACGGTGTGAGGGTTAATCAGGATAAAGCCCAGATTGACGGAACACTTGTATTTGCGATTATGTATACAGGAAGCAGTGAGAACGATAAAAGATTTATACCGGTAAGAATGGATGGTTCACTTAATTTTCTTGAAAATGTCAATCTGTCGTGTGATGCTACAGGGCTTGATGTAAATTGCAAGGCACAGCTTGAGGATCTGACAATTAAATCCATTAATTCAAGAAAGATAAGTGTAAAGGCAATTGTGGCTTTGACGGTAACATGTGAGGAGATTAAGAATATTTCCATATCAACAGGAATTGAGGACGGTGACTGTAACGCAGAACTTTTGTTAAAGGATTTTGAATATGTGCAGGCTGACGTTAATATGAAAGATAACTTAAGAATTAAGGAAACTGTGTCAGTTCCTAATGGAAAGGCAGATATAGGAAGTCTTGTATGGGACGATGTAGATGTAAGAAATGTCAACACAAGAATGACAGAGGATGGACTAAGTGTAAGCGGTGAGCTGAATGTATTTATTATGTATATTGCTGATGATGAGGCAGGACAGGTGCAATGGTATGAAACAAGCACACCATTTACTGGAATAATAGATGTGAGCGGAGCAAATCCTGATGGAATATCGTATGTTGGTTACAATGTAATAAGTAAAAATGTAGAGGTAAGACCGGATTATGACGGCAATAACAGGGATGTTGCTGTTGAGCTGGTACTTGATATGGATATTAAATCTTATGAGGAGTGCAGTCGCAATGCTATGTGGGATATGTATATTCCGGGCTTTGATGTTGATATTAAGCAGGAAACACAGCAGTTAAAGAAGCTTATTATAAGAAACAATAATAAATGCAGGGTTTCAGGTAATGTCAAGGTAGAAGATTACATTAATCTTATGCAGATAGTCAATGCAACGGCTAATGTACAGATTGACAGTTACGAATGTATTCCTGAGGGAATAGAGATAATGGGTGCTGTGATAGTTAATATATTCTACATAACTTCTGATGATAATTCTCCAATGGGAAGCATTAATTCAGTAATTCCATTCACAACGGTAGTTGAATTAAAGGAATATAATAAGAATCTGATAGAATATACGATAAGACCGTCAATAGAACAGCTTCAGGCATCAATGAACAGCAGTGCACAGATTGAGGTTAAAGCAGTAATCGCATTGGATACGATTTGCTTTGAGCCATTTAATATTAATGTCATTGACGAGTGTGAGTGCAATAAGAGAGAAAATGTTGATTATTCGGCACTCCCTTCAATGGTGGGTTATATATCTGACGGTAAATGCACAGTATGGGATATAGCCAAGAAATATGACACAACAGGGGATTTGATGAGGGAGGAAAACAGCACTATACAAAGACTTGTTGATTCGGATATAATTCCAGCAGGAACAAAGCTTTTACTTGTGAGAAAAGCAATGGTATAATATGACTACTTCGTAGTCACTTAGAAGTTTCTTCGAAACTTCGGATGCGT
>ERZ836939.4425-NODE-4425-length-10577-cov-34.905531_pt1 | contig 10577 bp, 6 predicted proteins | sample MGYA00519912_ERZ836939 | MGnify/ENA primary metagenome ERZ836939 (study PRJEB31850, sample SAMEA3708810) | human gut metagenome | biome: human gut; feature: human-associated habitat; material: faeces | place: China | collected 2014 ... | reverse complement strand
ATGCTCGGCGTCGTCAACACCGGCATCGGTTGCCTGCTCTACTTTAGTGCCGTCGCCAAGCTGCCCGTCCAGACCGTCGCGGTCGTCGGCTACCTCGAGCCGCTTTCGGCCGTCGTGTTCTCCGTTGCCCTTTTGGGAGAGACCATGACGCCCATCCGCCTCATGGGCGCCGCGTTGATCATCGGCGGCGCGATCTTTTGCGAAGTCGCCGGCAAACGCGCAGACACCAAAGCAAGCATCGCCCAAGCAGCACGCGCCTAAAAGCCCCTCTTCAGTTTCAAAGCAGGGGCGCGTCCGTGGTTATCACATTGCAGCAAGACCATACAGCCGGTGCGCCCCTGTTTTGAAATGCTACCTGCGTACATGAATAATCCCCAGATGGGGATTATTGTCTAAAACACCCCGATGTGCCAAACTGCTCTTATATGTATAAAGATGGCATAAAGGTTATCTGCCCTAGACAGATAACCGGATGTCTAAGGGAGTCCACGTGGCACACAACAAACTGGAGGCAAACCTCCAAGACCAGCACGGACAGAGCGGGCATGGAGCCATTCCCCTTTCTGCTGGTATGTTGCTCGTAACGCTCGGCGTCGTCTATGGCGACATCGGCACGAGCCCTATGTACACCATGAAATCAATCGTCGCCAACAACGGCGGCATCGGTACCGTCAGCGAGGACATGATCCTGGGCGCGCTTTCGCTCGTCATCTGGACCATGACGCTCGTAACCACGGTCAAGTACGTGCTAATCGCCATGAGGGCCGACAACCACAACGAGGGCGGTATCTTCGCCCTGTTCAGTCTCGTGCGCAAAGTGGCGCCGTGGCTGATCCTTCCCGCCATGATCGGCGGTGCGGCGCTGCTTGCCGACGGCATCCTCACCCCCGCCGTCACGGTCACCACAGCCATCGAGGGTCTGCGCACCATCGAGTGGGGCCACGCGCTATTGGGCGACGGCCAGACCAACGTCATCATTATTACCATCATCATTATCTGCGGCCTATTTGCCATGCAGCGCGCCGGCACCTCGTCAATCGGCAAGCTCTTCGGCCCGCTCATGACGCTATGGTTCCTGTTCCTGGCGGGCGCCGGCCTGTTCAACATGCTCGGCAACCTGTCCATCTTGCGCGCACTCAACCCCATCCGCGGCATCATGTTCCTGTTCTCGCCCATCAACCACTCGGGCATCATGGTGCTCGGCTTCGTCTTCCTGTCGACGACCGGCGCCGAGGCGCTCTATTCGGACATGGGTCACGTGGGCAAGGCTAACATTTACGCATCCTGGCCGTTCGTAAAGGCGGCCCTCATCCTTAACTATCTGGGTCAGGGCGCTTGGCTGCTCGCCAACAACTCCAATCCCCAGATGCTCGCGATGGACATCGTCAACCCGTTCTACATGATGCTTCCCGAGCCCCTGCGCCCCTTTGCCATCGTGCTATCGGCCGTAGCGGCCATCATCGCCTCGCAGGCGCTTATCACCGGCTCGTTCTCGCTGGTATCCGAGGCCACGCGTCTCAACCTTATGCCGCATCTGCGCATCCACTACCCCAGCGACACCAAGGGTCAACTCTATATTCCGCTCGTCAACAACATCATGTGGGTCGGCTGTATCTTCATCGTGCTGCTGTTCCAAAACTCCGAGCGCATGGAGAGCGCCTACGGCCTCGCCATCACCGTGACTATGCTCATGACCACGACGCTTTTGACGAGCTATATCGCCGGCATCCTCAAGCACAAGCTGGGCGCCTGCGTCTTTGCCCTGCTTTTTGGCGCCATCGAGCTCTGCTTCTTTGCCTCGTGCCTCACCATGTTCTTTGACGGCGGCTATGTGATGATCTTCCTGGCCTCGCTGCTGTTTGGCCTTATGTACGTGTGGCGCCGCGGCACCGCCATCGAGCGCACGCAGACGATCCTGCTGCCCGTCTCCAAGTACATCGATCAGCTCAACCGCCTGCGCAACGACGAGACCTACCCCGTGCTCGCCGACAATCTGGTGTTCCTCACCAACAGCCCCGACCCGCTCACGCTCGACCGCGACGTGCTCTATTCCATCCTGGACAAGCACCCCAAGCGCGCCAAGGCATATTGGTTCATCAACGTGCACGTTACCGACGAGCCCTATACGCACGAGTATTCCGTCGAGACCTTTGGCACGGACTTTTTGTTCCGCGTGCGCCTGGACCTGGGCTTTAAGGTCAACCAGCGCATCAACGCCTATCTGCGTCAGCTCGTTGGCGACTTGATGACATCGGGTGAGCTGCCACCGCAGCATCACACCTACTCCATCTACGAGACACGCGGCAACGTGGGCGACTTCCGTTTTTGCATGCTGCGCAAGATGCTTGCCCCCGAAACGGACATCAACCGCAACGACCACCGCGTGATGGCCATCAAGTACGCCGTCCGCCGCGCCTGCGGAAGCCCGGCACGCTGGTACGGTCTTGAGAACTCGGCGATCATCATCGAGTACGTGCCTCTCTTTGCCCGCATGCGTCCGGCGGTCAAACTCGTACGCACCCATGTGCCGCTCGAGGTCCAGATCGAAGAAGCCGAGGAAATGGAAGTCGATATCTTCTCGGACGACCTGGTCAACGGCAACGAGGCCGGTAGGGACATGAACGTCGATCCCACCGAATTGCTCGAGAGCGTCGCCGATACGCCCGAACAGCAACTGCTCGACGGCCTCGAGAGCGCCCAGCTCAACGACGCCAACTTCTAGCGACGTCGCGCATCAACGACAGCGCCCCTGCACCTCACAGGAGATGCAGGGGCGCTTTGCATTTCAGTAAAGCCCTCGGCTACGAACGACGCGGCTCGGGAACCACAAGCCTATCGGGGCTCGCGCCCTCGGCATCCATCAGGCTCACGTAGCGAATCGACGGATCCTCATACATCGCGTAGTAATAATTGCCTGTGCGCGCGCTAAAGCATCCGGTATAGATAGTCTTCTCGAACTTGCCATCGCCCATCCTGGACGCCCCCTCAATCATCACTACGCCCTCGAGTGAACGGAACATGCGGACGACGTTTTCGGTCTCGCTGTCTTTTTGCGGGTAATTGGCGTTGAGGTACGCTGCCTTTACAAAACGGCTCGGCGAATAGCAGTCGCCGGGAATGCCGCGCATGCCGGCACCGGCTCCATAGGGCTTAAGCTCGGCGCCACGCCACGTCGCCGTCTGCGGAAAATCGCTTGTGGCGGTGATATAAGTGCGTAGGTTTTCCATATGCCACGGGAAGGTGGGCTGATTGGCAAGGGTGTCGACCGGATCGTCGTATACATGCAGGCCGTCAGCCATCATCTCGACCACGATGCTACGCTGGCTGTCGCCGATAATCCAATGGAGCAGCGACACGCCCAGCCCCTCTCCGGCAGATTTGGCGACAATCACCGTGTCGCGCAGCGCGGCCTCGACCTCATCGACCGTCGAGAACGTCGCTGCCACCCACAGGGGAAACTCATAGGCCGCGATATTGGTCTTGCCGTCGACAGGGTCCTCGGCATACTCGGCATAACCCGGGAAATTGAGACCCGCCACGGCGAGGCCCGCATCGTTGCCGCAGTCGAAGAACATAGGGTAGTTCTTGTAATCGATGCACATACCGATCACCGCGTGTGCCGCTGTCGTGTCGTCGATAAACGAATACGGAATGTGAAACCCGCGCGGCATCACGCGAACCTGTTGGCCGTAGTCAAAGCTCCAGTCGAGGTTGCGGCCCAGATACATGTTGCCGGAATTATCGGTAAATCGAATGCTCGTACACATAGCGCCTCCTAGCTTTACGTTCTTGCTAAGTTCATTGTCACCAAACAAAAAGGCGCTAAACACAAAAGCCCGGACATGACAACAATGTCACGCCCGGACCAAAAACGACGAAGTGCGGTGCTGTGGTCGCCCTAGACAAGCTTGCCAAGACAGTGATCGATCATATGCTGGATCATCTGCGCCTCGAAGCCCACAAAGTCCTGCTTGCGCTCGCGCATCTTGCCGTCGACGATCTGGTCAAAGGCAACCTTGCACTTGATATAGCGCGTGGACTTGGTGACCTCCTCGTGCGTCAGGCAGCTCTCCTCCATCTTGCTGGCGCCCAGGCCAAACACCAGACGGGGGTTGTAGAGCACGTGGGGCTCGCCGGCGTCGTCCAGGTAGACGCAGACCTTCTTGGTAACGCCAATCTGGTTAGCGGCAAGGCAGCCGGCATCGTCGAGCGACTTGATGGTATCGATCAGGTCCTGAGCAACCGACTCGTCCTCGACGGTCGCAACCTCGCAACGCTGGGACAGGATAGCCTCGTCGTGGCAAAGCTCTTTAATCATACGTTCCTCCATAGGGGTCGTTGTAACCGCTTAAGTATACGGTACCCACACATTTTCATGCGATAAATACCGTCCGTCTGTTACAAAGCGCCGAACATCAACATGCGAGGAACAGCAAGGTTGTAAAGACGATATAGTAAGTGAGTTCGTGTCAATCGGCCTAAACTCGGGGCCGAACAAGGAAAGGGTATGCATGGACGAACTTTTTCACGTCAGTGAGCGCAAGTCCACAATCGGGACCGAACTTCGCGCTGGACTGACAACATTCCTGGCGATGGCCTACATCATCGCCGTCAACCCCGCAGTGCTCTCGGGCGCTGGCATCGATGCGGGAGCGCTCGCCTGCGCCACCTGCCTGGGCGCCGGCATCATGACCATCTGCATGGGCATCTTCGCCAACCGCCCGCTCGCCTGCGCGTCGGGTCTGGGCATCAACGCCATGATCGCGGGCATCGCCACCACCATGTGCGGCGGCGACTGGCACGTGGCCATGAGCGTTATCTTCCTCGAGGGTATCGTCATCTTGCTGCTCGTCCTATGCGGCCTGCGCGAGGCCATCATGGACGCCATCCCCGTGGTCCTGCGCCACGCCATCTCGGTGGGTCTGGGCCTGTTTATCGCCATGATCGGCCTGTGCGACGCCGGCATCATCACCGCTGGCGCCGGTACGCTCGTCGGCCTGGGCGACATCGCCTCCCCCACCTTTATCGTCGGCATCATCTCCATCGTCGTGACGGTTGCCCTGGCTTCCCGCAACGTGCCGGGCTCGCTGCTCATCGGCATCATCGTCGCCGTTATCGCCGGAATCCCGCTGGGCGTCACCCATGCGCCCGAGGGCCTCATCGCACCGCTCGACTTCTCGACCTTCGGCGCCCCGTTTGCCAGCACTGCCGACGGCAACCTTGCCATCGTGAAGGTCCTGACCGACCCGATGCTGCTCGTCGTTGCCTTCTCGCTGCTCATGAGCGACTTCTTCGACACCATGGGCACCGCGATGGCCGTCGCCAAGCAGGGCGAGTTCTTGACCGAGGACGGCAATGTCGAGGACATCCGTCCCATCCTGGTCGTCGACTCCGTGGCCGCTGCTGCCGGTGGCTTTATGGGCGTCTCCTCCATCACTACCTTCGTCGAGTCCACCTCTGGCGCTGCCGACGGTGGTCGCACGGGCCTCACCTCCGTCACCACCGGCGTGCTGTTCATTCTCGCCGCGTTCTTCTCCCCCATCGTCACCATCGTTTCCAGTGCCGCCACCTGCGGTGCTCTGGTCTACGTCGGCTACCTCATGATGAGCGAGGCCTCCGAGATCGACTGGTCCGACGTGTCGCAGGGCTTCCCGGCGTTCATGATTGTCGCCGGCGTGCCCTTCACCTACTCCATCTCCTCCGGCATTGGCCTGGGCTTTATCGCCTACGTGATCGTCGCGCTCTTTAAGGGCGAGGCCTCCAAGATCAAGCCGCTCATGTGGATCGCAGCCCTTGCCTTCCTCGTCTACTTCTTCGTAGCGTAGGCGCAAGATTCGCAATACCAAACAGCAAAGCGCGGAGTCGCATCGAGCGGCTCCGCGCTTTTCATTTAAAGCCAGGCACCGCACGGACGCGCGATGTATTGCCTCCCAAGTTTTGGACATTTTGCCCTCCAAACGGCACTACCGCCGGCTACATCCTGCAGATATGCTGGGCGTAATCGCATAGGCCCTATGAGGATGGGAGTAACCATGGCCGCCTTGTTCACGACCCCCAAGCGCAATGATAAAACCTCAGGAGCCCATTTTGTCGAGCCCGACGTGCACCGTCGCACGCTGCTCGCGCACGGCAGCTGGCGCCGCGTGACGCGCCGCATCGTCTGCGGCCTGGCCTGCGCGCTCACGGTAAGTTCGCTGCTCATGCCGAGCGTCTCGCTCGCGGCAGAGTGGGTGGACGTTGGCGGCGTCCGCCACGAAGCGGCCGCGGGGCCCACGGGAGACGCCGCCGGCACCTGGAGCTGGGACGGCGCCGACGATATGAAGCTCAACGGCTATGACGGCGGTGCGATCCAGGCTGCGGGCAAGCTCAACATTGCCTACGAGGGCAAGAACACCGTGAAAACCGAGCCCGATTACACCGGAGCCGCCATCAAGGCGCAGGATGGCACTAGCCAGAAAGCAGAGTTGAACATAACGAGCTCGAATAGCACGGATGAGCTCAATGTGACAGCTGAGGCCGATGCAATTAAATCCACAGGCGACCTCTCCATTTCTGGCCCAGGCACTGTGAACACCACAAGCACTACTTCCGACGGAATTGAGGCAAAGGGCGATCTCTCTATCACGGGCTCGGGCACCGTGAATGCAACGGGCGGTACCGAAGGCATCCAATCCAAGGGCAAGACCACCATCGATTCCTCTGGCACAGTGATCGCTAAAGGAAGCGAAGGTTACGGCATCGCCGCGGGCAGTGACCTGATCATCAAAGGCGGTGGCAAGGTAGAAGCAAGCTCGATAGAAGAAGCGGCGATTTGGGCTGACGGCAACATCGACATCTCGGGCGGCAGCCAGGTCGAGGCAAGCTCCCAGGGAGATCTTGCCTTCGACGCTGAGGGCAGTCTCGCGGTCACGAACGCCTCCCTTGACGCAAGCGGTGTTGAATATGGTGTCTATGCCTACAAGGGCGTTACGCTCGATCACGCGACCGTGACGGTCCGCACAAGCGCGAGCGGCGGCCAGGCCATCGCCCTCATCACTGACGGGGACGACATCGTCATCAAGAATGGTTCCATCGTGGACGCGTTCGCAGAAGGCAAATTCTCGGTTGCAATCTCTACCAGAAACCACCAGCCAAACGTCGCTGGCGGCCACATCTACATCAGCGACTCCGTTGTTAAGGCTATAGCCCGCTATGTCGAGACCGGTGGCGATGGCCCCGATCACTACAGCAACGACCAAAGCGGCGAAGTCATCCCTGAGCCTAGGGGTCTGAACATCGGTATCTTCGCCCAGACCTACGAGGGCATCACGCCCGCGAGTATCTCGATCGTCCGCAGCAAGCTCACGGCCGAGGGAGACACGGCGGCAATCTTCGCTCTTGCCATAAGCGAGGATGGCAAGGCGATCGGCACCATCGAGATCGAAGGCGCTCCCATCCAGACGCCCGCAGGCGGCAAGATCATTAACTATCGCTACGAAGAAGAGTACGGCCCCAGCATCTCCTACGAGGCAGGTCAAACCATCGGCACGGGCGACGCCACGATCGACTCCCCCTATGACGCCGCTGTCGCCAAGCGCACGGTCACCGTGCCTCCCGAGGAGATCAAACCCGAGGAGAAGCCAGGCGAGACCAAGCCCGAGGGTTCCAAGTCCGAGGTCACGAAGACAACCAAGACCGTTGCAGTTGCAGCCACGGGAGCCAAGATCGCCGGCAAACTCGCAGCAACCGGCGACGCCTCGAGCACAGCCATCGTGGCAGCCGCCCTTGCGGGAACAGCCGCCATCGCCGCGGGCGCCGTGGTGAGCCGCAAGCGCTCGTAAACACTTTTTCGCACAGGACGGGTGGATCGCAGCCCTTGCCTTCCTCGTCTACTTCTTCGTAGCGTAAGGGCAAGGCTGCAAAAGCTGAACAATAAAGCGCAGAGTCGCCATGCGGCCCCGCGCTTTTCTTTTAGCGCCGGTCCCTGCGCCGGCGTGCGGCCTATTTCTCCCCCATTTTGGCCATTTTGCCCTCCAAACGGCACTACCGCCGGCAACATCCAGCAGATACGCTGAATCTAGTCGTACAGGCCCTATGAGAACGGGAGCAGCCATGGCAGCCTTGTTCACGACCCCCAAACGCAATGACACTACCGCCGGAACCCATGTTGCCGAACCCGACGTTCGCCGTCGCATAGGACTCGCACACGGCAGCTGGCGCCGCGTGACGCGCCGCATCGTCGCGGGCGCCGTGTGCGCGCTCACGGTGAGCTCGCTGCTCATGCCGAGCGTCTCGCTCGCAGCGGAATGGGTCAAGGTCGGCGGCAACAAGTACAACACCGCGGCGAGCGACGAGGCCGGTACCTGGTCGTGGGACGGCGCCGACGACTTGAAGCTCAACAACTATAACGGCGGCGAGATCCAGGCCGCAGGCAAGCTCAACGTGAATTACTCGGGAAACAACATCGTCACTGCCGACTGGATCGAAGGCATCAAGGCTTCTCATGGCACTAACGAGAATGCCGAGCTCAATATCCAAGGCGACGCGGGCAGCACGCTCAGCGTGACATCTACTGAGGACGCTATCCTCTCCACGGGTAATATCAACATCGACGGAGCCGGATCCGTCAACGCCACGAGCACTGGGTTTGACGCCATAAATGCCGGGGGTGATCTCGCTATCAAAGGTTCGGGCAACGTCAACGCCACGGGTGCATCGGATGGCATCAGGGCAAACGGTAATATCACGATTGACGACAGCGGAGCCGTCACCGCCAGGGCTACCGAGGACAAGGGTATTGGAACCGACAAGAACCTCACCATCAAGGGTGGCGGGACGGTCGAGGCAAGCTCAGCTGAAGGTGAGGCCCTTTGGAGCGGCGGCAATATCAACATCTCGGACGGCAGCCAGGTCAAGGCAAGCTCCGAGAAAGACGCTGCCGTCGAGGCCAAGGGCAGCCTCGCAGCCACAAACGCCTCCCTCAACGTAAACGGTGTTGAATATGGCGTCTATGCCCACAAGGGCATCACCCTCGATCATGCAAACGTGACGGTCCGTGCAGGTAAAGGCAGATACGGTGGCGCCATCGCCCTCTTCACCTACCAGGACGACATCGTCGTCAAGAACGGCTCCACCGTGGACGCGTTTGCGGAAGGTGAGGTTTCGGCTGCATTCTCCACCAGAAACGATCGACCCAACGAGAAGGGTGGCCACATCTACATCAGCGACTCCGTTGTCAAGGCCATAGCCCGCTATGTCGAGAACGGCGACGGCCCCACCCCCTACAGCGAAAACCAAGATGGCGAGACGAGCCCCGAGCCCCAAGGCGAGAACATCGGCATCATCGCCCAGACCAGCGAGGGCGTCACACCCGCAGTCATCTCGATCATCCGCAGCAAGGTAACGGCCGAAGGAGATACAGCGGCAATCTTTGCCCGTGCCATGAGCGCTGACGGCAAGACAATCGGCACCATCAAGATTGAGAACGCCGCCATCCAGACGCCCGAAGGCGGCAAGGTCATTGGCTATCGCAAGCTCCGTGACGACATCTACGAGGCAGGCCAAGCCATCGGCACGGGCGACGCCACGGTCGACTCCCTCTATATCAAAGCAGTCGCCAAGAGCATGGTCATCGCACCTCCCGAGGTAGCCAAGCCGGAAGACCCCAAGCCCGACGAGACCAAGCCCGCAGAAAGCAAGCCCGCGGAGTCCAAGCAGAACCCAAAGCCTGAGGGCTCAAAGCCGACCAAGGCCGTTGCGGCTTCAATCACGAAAGCCAAGACTACCGGCGTGCTCGCGGCAACCGGCGACACCTCGGGTGCGGTCATCGTGGCAACCGTCCTTGCGGGAACAGCCGCTATCGCCGCAGGCACCATGGCGAGCCGCAAACGCTCGTAGACACCCTTGCGCACATGACAGCTCCCGCGAAGACCCTGAGCCCCAGCACCGTTTAACAACGCCACCGCCGAGCTCCCCTCCGGCGGTGGCGTTTTCCATATGCGTCCGCAGGGTATGCACGAGATTGTCTTTGGTCTAGCCCAACCTGCATGAGCCGGCGTGCGACAATGGGGGCCGTCGATATCACAACGCCGAGAGAAGCCCGTCATGAAAGCGCATCAAAAGCAGATAACCGTTCATGCACAGCATGCCGAAAGCGCACCAGTCATCTATCTTCCCGTGGTCATAGGCGACGGCACGGAGGTTTATGAACGCTGCCGAGAGCTCAACTGCCCGCCCTTCACGCTTGTCGGCATTGGCAGCCTCAACTGGAATCGCGAGCTGAGCCCCTGGGGATGCGACGGTACCGTGCGCGATGCCGAGCCCTTTGGCGGTCAGGCTTCCGGATTTCTCGATGAGCTGTTGAACTGGATAATCCCAGAGGCCGAGTCATCGCTTCCTCAGCCGCCCACCTGGCGCGGCATTGCCGGCTACTCGCTCGCGGGCCTCTTCGCGCTCTGGTCCCTCTGGCAAACCGACGCCTTTAGCCGCGCCGCAAGCGCATCGGGGTCGTTGTGGTTTCCCGACTTTGTCGATCGCGCCAGCACGGCCCCTTTTGCCGGCAACCCGCAGGCCGTCTATCTGTCACTCGGCAAAAAGGA
>ERZ836939.4416-NODE-4416-length-10608-cov-8.359613_pt1 | contig 10608 bp, 8 predicted proteins | sample MGYA00519912_ERZ836939 | MGnify/ENA primary metagenome ERZ836939 (study PRJEB31850, sample SAMEA3708810) | human gut metagenome | biome: human gut; feature: human-associated habitat; material: faeces | place: China | collected 2014 ... | reverse complement strand
CGACCTCTAGCGTGACAGGCTAGCGTTCTAACCAACTGAACTACCGGGCCATACCTAGCTTTGTGCGCTGCCGTGGCAGCTGCAACGTTGTTAATTATAGCGGCTGACACGCAAAATGTCAACACTTTTTTTGATATTTTTTACCGATTTTTTCAGCTTCGACAAAATACAGCGCAGTTGCGTAAAAACCTAAAGAACATTGCATTCCGGGGCAGGGCGTGGTATGATAGATTATATCAGAGCTTCGGGCGGAAGAACTGCAGTTCCTCGCCGCGATGTATCCGCTGCAGACCGGCCCAGTGCCGCGTGACCATGATAACGGCATTCAGGGCCAGTACAGCACCGGCCTCGGTGCCGTATTGCAGCCAGCCCACCGGCACAGCCAGCGCGGCAATCAGCACCGCGCCTACCGGCAGATAACCGGTCAGCAGCACAGCCACGCCGCCCGCCAGACAGCACAGCACACCGGTGACGGGCAGGTACAGCATGAGCCACGCGCAGGTGACGGCCACGCCCTTGCCGCCCCGGCCCTTGTACCAAATCGGCCAGTTGTGCCCGAGCACCGCGCCAAGCCCGCCGTACAGCAAAGCGGTAAGCCCCAGCTCCGGCGCAAGCTGGTGGCAGAACCAGCAGGCCGCCGCAGTCTTGATTACGTCGCCCGCCAGAACCAGCAGCCCGGCCTTTTTACCAAGATGTGTCGCAATATTCGCCATGCCGGGGTTGCCGGTGCCAATATCCCGCGCACTGACGCCCGCCGTGCACCGCGCCACGACCTCCGCTGTCAAAAAACCGCCGAACAGATACCCCGCCAGCAGGCAGAGTCCCCGCAAAAATAGTGCCATACGCCTGCCCCTCCTTTTCCTTACAGTATGGGTGCGCCGCGCCCGATTTAACCATGTCAGAGGAAGTATATTATGGAACTGCAAGCATTGCAACAGGAATGCCTGGCCTGCCGCCGCTGCGGCCTGTGCGAGACGCGCCACAGCGTCGTCTTTGGCCAGGGTGCCGCACATGCCGAGGTCATGCTCGTAGGCGAGGGCCCCGGTGCCAACGAGGACGAGCAGGGGCTTCCCTTTGTGGGCAAGAGCGGTCAGCTGCTGGACCACTATCTGGAGGCCGTCGACTTGAGCCGTGACAAAAACGTCTATATTGCCAATATCGTCAAATGCCGCCCGCCGCAGAACCGCGACCCGCTGCCGGAAGAATCCGCCGCGTGCATGCCTTGGCTGCGCCAGCAATTTCAGATGATTCGTCCCAAAATCGTTGTCTGTCTGGGCCGCGTGGCCGCGCAGCGGATGCTCGACCCGGGCTTCTCGATTTCCCGCGACCACGGTAAATTTTTCGACAAGCAGGGCACACTGTTCATGGCGACCTACCACCCCGCAGCGCTGCTGCGCTACCCAGACAACAAGCCCGCTGTCTTTGGTGACTTTGTGGCCCTGCGGCAGAAAATCACAGAGGTCTGCGAACATACCTATTAAAAAGATACCACCGGATGCAAGGAGGGAAGCGGCATGGAGCCTGAGGCGTTGGCACTGACGCTGCCCATACGGCGTCTGGTGGAGTTTTTATTGCGCACCGGCAGCATTGACAGCCGCTTTACCGGCTTTGACCGCGCGCTGGAGGGTGCACGCTTGCACCGCAAATTGCAGCGTGCCGCCGTAAAAGAGTACCCGGACTACCAGGCCGAGGCGACGTTGAAGCAGGACTACGCCTGTGCCCAAATCACCTACACGCTGGAGGGCCGTGCCGACGGTATTTTTACCGATACTGACGGCATGCCGACCATTGATGAGATCAAAACCACAACCCTGCCGCCCGAGCTCATCACCGGTGAGCAAAGCCCGGAGCACTGGGCACAGGCGCAGATCTATGCGGCCATCTACGCGCGGCAGAACGGCCTGCCCTCTATGCGGGTGCGGCTGACCTACTTTCAGGTCGATGAGGAACTGGAATTTCGTTTCAGTCATGACTACACCGCCGACGCGCTGGACGCTATTGTGACCGACCTGCTGACGCAGTACGCGCCGTGGGCCAAGCGTGCCGCCGAGTGGCAGCGCATCAGCCGCGCGTCATTGGCGGCGCTGCAATTTCCGTTTCCTAGCTATCGTCCGGGCCAGCGGGCCATGATCGGCGCGGTGTACAAGATTTGCACCGAGGGCGGGCAGTTGCTCTGCCAGGCACCCACCGGCATCGGAAAGACGATGAGTGTGCTGTTCCCGGCGTTAAAGGCTGTGGGGGAGGGCGGCCCTGTCTTTTACCTGACAGCCCGCGGCACGACCCGTGCGGCAGCGGAGAACGCGCTGGCGCTGCTGCGGGCATCCGACGCCCATCTAAAGCTGCGCAGCGTAACGCTGACCGCCAAGGACAAAATCTGTATGCAGGATCGGCGCGAGTGTACGCCCGAGGCATGCCCCTATGCCAAAGGCTACTATGATCGCGTCAGGACGGCGCTGTGGGATGCGCTGGACACCCACGCTCTGACCGCTGACGCCCTGCAGATGCTGGCTCGCAGACATAAGGTCTGTCCGTTTGAGCTGGGGCTGGATCTAAGCCTGTGGTGTGATGTAGTCATCGGGGACTACAACTACCTGTTTGACCCCGTCGTGCATTTGGAACGCTTTTTTGACACAGCGGGGGACTATCTGTTTCTGCTCGATGAGGCACATAATCTTCCGGACCGCGCCCGGGACATGCACAGTGCCGTCCTTGCCAAAAGCGCCTTCTACGACGCCAAAAAGCGGCTGGGCAAGGGCAAAAGCAGCCTGAAAAACGCGCTGACAAAGGTCAACGACATCTTCATCGAGTGGCGGCACCGCTGCGAGGAAGAGCCCGGCGACAGCCGCTTTGGCCGCACGTTCTTTGAAAAGTCCCGCGCCGATACGCTTGACCGTGCGCTGACAAGGCTCTGTGAGCCGCTGGAGATCTGGCTTGACGAGCACCGCGACCCCGACGAGACCCACGAGGCACTGCTGCAATTATACTTTGACATCCGCGCCTGGCTGCGCGTGGCGGACACGTTCGACAATCACTTTGTACTGCAAATCTCTGCCCATGGCAGTGAGGTTCGTGCCGCAATGCTCTGCCTGGACCCGAGTGACTTTCTGGCGGCGGACTTTGCCAAGGGCCGCGCGGCGGTGCTGTTCAGCGCGACGCTGGCTCCGGCAGGCTATTACAGAGATTTGTGCGGTCTGCCCGATGCCCGCGCTGTAGCGCTGCGCAGCCCGTTTGATACGGAGCATCTGGGCCTGTGGTGCGCCCGCTACGTCAGCACCCGCTACAAGGACCGCGCGGACAGCATTGCCAAGGTCGCCGACCTGCTGGCCGTGATGTCCGGGGCGAGGGCCGGGCACTATCTGGCGTTTTTCCCGAGCTACAGCTATTTACAGCAGGTGTGGGAGGACTTCACCGCCCGCTACCCGGACCAGCCGACCCTCTGTCAGGAAAGCGCCATGGACGAGGAAAAACGCGCGGAGTTTCTGGCGCAGTTTCAGAAATCCGACGGCAGACCGCTGTTGGGCTTTGCGGTGCTGGGCGGCGTTTTTGGCGAGGGCGTCGATCTGACGGGGGAAAGCCTCATCGGTGCAGCCATCGTCAGCCCGGGCCTGCCGCAGGTCGGCCCGCGGCAGGAGCAGCTGCGCGATTACTTTGAGCAGACGCGCGGCTCCGGCTTTGACTATGCCTACCGCTTCCCCGGCATGAACAAGGTTTTGCAGGCGGCTGGCCGGGTCATCCGCACGCCGGAGGACCGCGGCGTTGTCCTGCTCATTGATGACCGGTTCCTGGCCCCCGACACCCGCCGCCTGATGCCGCCGCACTGGGAGCAGCTGCGGGTCGTGGAAAGCGCCGAGACGCTGGCCGGGGAGCTGGAACGGTTCTGGGGCAGAGCGGCTTCTCCTGAGGGGGAAGCAGTCAGCAGCCCCGCCCGCTGACTGATGAGGGCGGTACTTGCTTATGCCGTCCGCTTATGAGCGATTGCGCAGACTCGCACCTCAGCCGGCCCAGCGGGGCCACCGTCTCCCGAAGGGGAAGATTTTAGGCTTATTTGCCCCAAAGATCGCAAAATTTGCATAATTTATCCTCTTGCATTTACAGGCGTGCGTGCTATAATACAATCCGCACGAAATTATGCACGTATATAATAGGGTAGGGAAAATCATGACAAAAGACCTTACGAGCGGCAGTCCGCTCAAAGTTATTCTCCTGTTCAGCTTGCCGCTGGTGCTGGGCAACTTGTTCCAGCAGTTCTATGCGCTGGCGGATACCATCATCGTGGGCCGGTTCTGCGGTGTCAGTGCGCTGGCCTCTGTCGGCGCTACCGGCTCGGTCAACTATCTGATTTTGGGTTTCGTCATCGGCGTCTGCAACGGCTTTGCGATTCCCATTGCACAGCTGTTCGGCGCGCGGGACTATAAAGATCTGCGCCGCCATGTCGCCAACGCCGCCTGGCTCTGCATGGCGGCCAGTGTGGTGCTGACCATCAGCACTGTTGCGCTGACCCGCCCGATGATGCAGCTGATGCAGACGCCCGACGACATCATTGACGGCGCGGTCATCTACATCGGCTGGATCTTTGCAGGCATCCCGTTCATCTTTCTGTACAATATGGTGGCGGCCATCATGCGCGCACTGGGCGACAGCAAGACGCCGCTTTACTTTCTGATTTTGACCAGCGCACTGAACATCGGCCTTGACCTTCTGTTTATCGTGCCGTTCCATCTCGGCGTGCTCGGCGCTGCGCTGGCAACCGACATTTCGCAGGTCATCTCCGGCGTGCTGAGCTTTATTTATCTCCGCCGCAAGTTCGACGTGCTGAAAATGGAAAAGGACGATCTGGCCTTCTCGAAAAAGGCCAGCATACGTCTGCTGGGCATCGGTGTGCCGATGGGCCTGCAGTGCAGCATCACAGCCATTGGCAGCGTCATCATGCAGTGGGCGGTCAATGTGCTGGGCAGCACCGCCGTTGCCGCCGTCACCGCAGCAGGCAAGACCCAGGGTCTGCTGACCGTTCCGATGGAGAGCGTCGGCACGGCCATGGCAACCTACGCCGGGCAAAACCTCGGCGCATCCCGGATGGATCGTGTGCGGCAGGGCGTCAACAGCGCCATGCTCATTATTTTGATTTACGGTGTGGCATCGGCTTTCGTTCTGCATTTTACCGATGTGCAGATCATGGGGCTGTTCCTTGACACAGCCAAGGAGGTCGACATTGTTGCCATGGGCCGCGAGTATCTGTTCTGGAACAGTGTGTTCTTTGTGCCGCTGGGTGCGCTGATTGTCTGGCGCTACTCCATCCAGGGGCTCGGCTTCTCGTCACTCGCTATGCTGGCCGGTGTGGCCGAGATGGTCGCACGCACGGCGGTGGCGATTGTACTGGTCCCGATTCTGGGATACTTCGGTGCGGAGCTGTCCAATCCCGCCGCATGGATTGCGGCCTGCCTGTTCCTGTACCCTGCGTACCGCTGGACCTGCCGCCAACTGGACAACCGCCTGCTGGCCGCCAGGCTCCACATTCAGGGCGACCACGCGGAGACTGTGCTGTAAATCTTGTGACCGCTTTCATGGGAAGGCGGTCATTTTTGTTTGTGTCTCCGCAGGGGCGCCTTCGATATGCGCCCGGACCGTGTGCGGCAGCGGTACGGCTTGCGGGCGGATATGGAATCCGCCCCTTCCTTTTTAGCATTTCCTCTTGCCGATGTATAAAAAAACGTATATAATAAGCCTATAGAGAAATCAGACTGTCGAAAAACTCTTGTAGGGGCGCGCATTGCTCGCCCGTGCCCGTTTGCCTTGTAAGCAAACTGTCGCAGAAAATACGTTGCTGCGGTAAGTTGACGGGCGACCAATGGTCGCCCCTACACGTGCAATAAGGCAAGAATGCGTTTTTATAACGGCCTGAAGAAGCATATAAAGGGAAAGGAAAGACAATCATGCCGCAGAAAAAGCCGTTTATTACCCTTGCCCAGGCGAAGGAAATCGCCGCCGATATTCCCACCCCATTCCACCTTTACGATGAAAAGGGAATCCGCGAGAACGCCCGCAGGGTCAACGCTGCGTTCAGCTGGAACAAGGGCTTCAAGGAATACTTTGCCGTCAAGGCCACGCCCAACCCCTACCTGCTGAAGATTCTGCAGGAGGAGGGCTGCGGCGTTGACTGCTCCAGCTATACTGAGCTGCTCATGAGCGAGGCCTGCGGCTTCAAGGGGAGCGACATCATGTTTTCCTCCAACGACACGCCCGCGCAGGACATGAAGAAAGCCTACGACCTCGGCGCGTACATCAATCTGGATGATCTGACCCATGTCGAATTTCTCGAGAAGGTTGCTGGTGTGCCCAAGACCGTATGCTGCCGCTACAATCCGGGCGGTGTGTTTGAATTGGGCAACGGTATCATGGACAACCCCGGCGACGCCAAGTACGGCATGAGCGAGGAACAGATGGCCGAGGCATACACAAAACTGATGGCTGCCGGTGCCGAGGAGTTCGGCATCCACTCCTTCCTGGCCAGCAACACCGTGACTGATGACTATTACCCCAAGCTGGCCGGTATCCTGTTTGAGCTGGCCGTCCGCCTGCACAAGCGCACCGGCGCAAAAATCAAGTTCATCAACCTTTCGGGCGGCGTCGGCATTGCCTACCGCCCCGACCAGCGCAGCAACGACATTGCCGCCATCGGCGAGGGCGTGCGCAAGAAGTTTGAGGAGATTCTGGTGCCCGCCGGCATGGGTGATGTCGCCATCTTCACCGAGATGGGCCGCTTCATGCTGGCACCCTACGGCGCACTTGTCACCACCGTGCTGCACCAGAAGCATATTTACAAGGAGTACATCGGCGTTGACGCCTGCGCGGCCAACCTGATGCGCCCTGCCATGTACGGCTCCTACCATCACATCACGGTGCTGGGCAAGGAGGACACCCCCTGCGACCACAAGTACGACGTCACCGGCGGTCTGTGTGAGAACAATGACAAGTTCGCCATTGACCGTATGCTGCCGGAAATCGACATCGGCGACATTGTCTACATCCATGACACCGGCGCACACGGCTTCTCGATGGGCTACAACTACAACGGCAAGCTGCGCAGTGCCGAGGTCCTGCTGAAGGAGGACGGCTCCCACCAGCTCATCCGCCGCGCCGAGACGCCGGAGGACTACTTTGCAACGTTTGATTTCAGCCCCTTCTTCAAAAAATAATTCCGGGAGGACACCCCATTGTTTGAATTCCTTTTTGTTATCGGCATCGTGCTGGCGTTTTACGGCTACTCCGCAATGAAGAACCCCAATGTCTGGGGCGACCAGGGCCGCGACGAGATCAAACCAGAAAACTGGAACGGCTATGTGGTGCACAACGGCCAGTTCATGATGTACGCCGGGTTCTTTCTGGCTGCGCTGGCCGCACTGGATGTGATTTTTGACTTTGCGGGCTGGCTGTACATCCTGATCCTGCTGGGCGGTCTGGCCATGATCTTCTATCCGCTCGCCCATTGGATGCACGAAAAAGAGGGCAAATGGTGGCCCTGGCCGAAGCATAAAAAGAAAAAGTGAAACTCTCAAAAGCCTTCCCCCTCGGGGGAAGGTGGCCCCGCAGGGCCGGATGAGGGCAAGGCGTATCTGACTACTCAAAAACGGGTCATTGCCACAAGCTTTGCCCTCATCAGTCAGTGGTCGGAGCCACTGACAGCTTCCCCCGTGGGGGAAGCCAACGCAAACAAAAATGCCTGTGCAGGCTTCAAACCTGCACAGGCATTTTTGCTGTCGTAAGATTTATTCCGCCGTATCCGCCAGCATCTCCGTCACTTCTGCCTTGGTAAACTCGCCCAGCGGCAGCACCAGCTTAGCCAGCACTTCCTGCGGCAGACCTTCCAGCGCGGCACTCTGGTCTGCCTCGGCGTCCGCGGCGGGCAGCAGGTGAGAAAGCCCCTCACCGTCCACCTCGATGCGGGCATAGTGCCCGGTGGCAATGAACGCGCAGTCCAACTCGGCGGCCTTGTCGGCCAGCAGCTGTAAAAGCCCGGCTGGCGTGACTTCGTGTTCAGCCGTGAATGTCTGCACCGCAAAGCCCTGCTGCTGCAAAATGCGCATGGCTGCGGCGGCGTCACTGCCGCTGTTCAATCCCAGCAGGACCTTATCCTGCTTTTCAAATGTGTTAAAACCGTCCATGTTTCTCTCCTTATGCCAAGGTCAGGCCTGACGCCCGCCGTATTTCTTGCTTTGCTCCACAGCCATGCGGTCACAGCGTTCGTTTTCGGGATGGCCGGCGTGGCCCTTCAGCCAGTGGTAGGTGATTTCATGTTTCTCGCTCTCGGCCAGCAGCGGAGCCCACAGATCCGGGTTCAGGGCGGGGGATTTGTCTGCTTTCTTCCAGCCGCGGGCGCGCCACCCCCTGGCCCAGCCCTTTTGCAGGCTGTCAATGACGTACTTGCTGTCGCTGTACAGGTCAATGGCGCAGGGCTCCTTGAGCTGGCGCAGCGCCTCCAGCAGGGCGGTCATCTCCATGCGGTTGTTGGTTGTGTTGGCCTCGCCGCCGGAAAGCTCCTTCTCGTACACCTTCTGCGCCGTGCGGAACCGCAGGATCGCGCCCCAGCCGCCCGGGCCGGGGTTGCCGCTGCAGGCACCGTCGGTATAAATTTCAATATGCTTCATGCGTTGTACTCCGTATTCTGGTCTATAATATTATTATTATAGCAAGCCAGGCTTCATAAGGCAAGATATTTGACATAGACGCCATTTCCGATTATAATAGAGTGTAATTGCATTGTGTGTTTTATCGGGCCTGGCCGCGTCTTTTCAGGCGGGCTTTCCGCGCCCATTCCATTAGGCATAGGAGCATCCGCTCTTAAAATACATAGATCGCAACCGCTTTTGAGGGATTCCGGTACCTGCAGATGGCAGGCACCAGCCCGGAAATACGACGATTCGGAGGTTTTCGATGGAAGAGTTCAAGCCAAAACGTAAAAATACCGCACAGCCTGCCCAGAACGGCCAGAGTGCGCCCCATACCCGCAAGCCGCGCACACCCAAGCCCCAGGGTGAGAACGCTGCCAACGCGCAGCACAAGCCCCGCCCGCGCCGCCCGCGTCCCGCGGCCCCGGCCACTGCCGAGCAGAACGCCGCCGCGCAGAGCATCCCGGCTCCGCGTCCGCGCCGTCCGCGCCAGAATCAGAACAGCGCTGCACCCCAGAACGGTCAGGCTGCCGCACCGCGCCCCCAGGGCCAGCGCCGCGGACGCCGTCCTAAGAACCCGGAGCATCTTGAGATGACCCCGGCCATCCCGATGCACATCTGCCCGCTGGGCGGCCTCGGCGAGGTCGGCAAGAACATTACGCTGTATGAGTGCCAGGGCGACATGATCCTCATTGACTGCGGCCTTGTGTTCCCGGATGCCGATATGTTCGGTGTCGATCTGGTCATCCCGGACTTCACCTACGTGCTCGAGAACAGGGACCGCATCAAGGGCCTGTTCATCACCCACGGTCACGAGGACCACATCGGCAGTCTGCCGTACCTTCTCAAAAAATTCAATGTGCCGATCTACGCCGCCAAGCTGACGATTGGTCTTATCAAGAACAAGCTCGAGGAGCACGGCCTTGCGTCCAGCGCGATCTTCCATGAGATCCGCCCGCGCCAGAAGGTCACGCTCGGCTGCTTCACCGTTGAGCCGATCCACGTCAACCACTCCATCCCGGACTCGCTGGCCTTCGCCATCGACTGCCCGGCGGGCGTGGTCATCCACACCGGCGACTTCAAGGTCGACTACACGCCGCTGTCCGGCGACGCCGTGACCGACCTGCCCACGATTGCCGAGTATGGCCGCAAGGGTGTGCTGGCGCTGCTGGCAGATTCCACCAACGCAGAGCGCCCGGGCTTCACTGCCACTGAACAGACCGTTGCCGAAGGTGTGCGCCGCCTGTTTGTCAAGGCCGGTAAGCGCCGCATCATCGTGGCAACGTTCGCCTCCAACATCTACCGCGTGCAGCAGATCATCGACCTGGCGATTGAGTCGGGCCGCAAGGTCGCCGTCAGCGGGCGCAGCATGGTCTCCAACACCGAGATGGCCCGCGAGCTGGGTTACCTGCACGCGCCGGATAATGTGCTTATCACGATTGACGAAATCAACAAATACCCGCCGGAGAAGGTCGTGCTCATCACCACCGGCAGTCAGGGCGAGCCGCTGAGCGCGCTGTCCCGTATGGCGCAGGCCAGCCACCGTCAGGTGCGCGTCGGCCCCAATGACTTCATCATCATCTCGGCCCGCCCGATCCCCGGCAATGAAAAGACCGTCACCAAGGTCGTCAACGGCCTGCTGACGCTCGGGGCCGAGGTCATTTACGAAAATATGTACGACACCCACGTGTCCGGCCATGCCTGCCAGGAGGAGCAGAAGCTCATGCTGACGCTGGCCCACCCGCAGTTTTTCCTGCCCGTGCACGGTGAGTTCAAGCAGCTCAAGCGCCACGCCGAGACCGCGGAGCATCTGGGCTATATCCCGAAGCAGAATATCTATATCGCCGAGAACGGCCAGAACATCCGCCTTTCCGCGGATGGCATGACCGTTGAGAACACTGTTACGGCGGGCGCTGTGATGGTCGATGGCTACGGCGTCGGCGAT
>ERZ836939.4415-NODE-4415-length-10617-cov-3.508995_pt1 | contig 10617 bp, 10 predicted proteins | sample MGYA00519912_ERZ836939 | MGnify/ENA primary metagenome ERZ836939 (study PRJEB31850, sample SAMEA3708810) | human gut metagenome | biome: human gut; feature: human-associated habitat; material: faeces | place: China | collected 2014 ... | reverse complement strand
ACCGGCATATATTCGCCGGGCCTGGTTTCCTCCACAATGGAATATTTCCACCGGCACGGATGGGTGCAGGCGCCCTGGTTGGCGTCCCTGCCCACAAAGAAGTTGCTCAGCAGGCAGCGCCCTGAATAGGAAATGCACATAGCCCCATGGATAAAGCTCTCGATCTCCATATCCTCGGGAATATGCTCCCGGATCTCCCGGATCTCGTCCAGGGACAGTTCCCTGGCAGTCACCACCCGCCTGGCGCCCAGCTTGTGCCAGAACAGATAAGTGCCGTAGTTGGTATTGTTGGCCTGGGTGCTGATATGGATCTCCATGCCGGGCAGCACCTTTTTCGCAACGGCAAATACACCCGGATCTGAAATGATCAGGGCATCCGGGCCTATTTCCTTTAATTCTTCAAAATAAGCCTCCACCCCTGGCAGGTCCTGATTATGAGCCAGAATATTGGCTGTTACATAGACCTTAACATCATGCGCATGGGCAAAGGCAATTCCCTCTTTCATGTCCTCTAAGGAGAAGTTATGTGCTTTGGCTCTCAATCCAAAAGCCTCTCCTCCTATATATACGGCATCCGCACCGTAAATAACGGCTGTTTTTAATACATCCAGACTGCCTGCCGGTATTAATAACTCTGTCTTTCTCATTTATCTATCTTCTCCTATCTGATCCTGGTACTGATGGTCACTCCATCTCCTATAGGGATCACCGCTGTTTCAAATTCTTCCATATGCTTTAATTCATACAGATACTCACGCATCCTGCTGTGGATGGTACGGTTCCTGCGCTGCACTGCAAAACGGGACTGGACTACATCCCCATCCTGGAGCACATTATCGGAAATAAGCACGGCTCCTACAGGCATCAGGTCTAACAGCAGAGGCAGCCAGTTTAAATACTGTCCTTTCGCTGCATCCATAAATACCAGATCAAACTGTTTTCCTTTTAATTCTTTCAGCCACATATCCGCATCTCCCTCTAAAAAGGTAATGCGGCTTTCTTCCCCGGCTTTTCTAAAATTTTCTTTCGCCTCAGGAATACGTTTTTCGTATTTTTCAATGGTAGTGATATGGCAGTTTGCCGGCATCACCTGACACATCTGTAACGCAGAATAACCTACAGCCGTTCCGATCTCCAGAATATTTTCCGGTCTTAATGCTGCTGTCAGGCTTCTAAGCAGGGCGGCTGTCTCACTGCGGATAATAGGAACTCCGTCTTCAATCGCCTTTTTTTCAATTGTATCCAGAAGTTCTCCCCTGCTTGTTTCCAGGGAATGAAGATATTCTGTAATCCTGTTATCTACGATCATTTTGTCCGTCCTCTGTCACATCTTCGATCCAGCCGCCTTCTTCCTCATCTTCACCAGAATAGGAATGCGCATCTGCCTGGGCTTCTCCCGATGAAAGGGTGCTCTTTGCAGGATCTGCTGCATTTGCTTCTTCTGTCTGAAGGTCTGACTGACGTTTTTGCTGATCACTTTCTGATTTTTCAGTACTCTGATCTGCGCTCTTTTGTGTTGTTTTTGTGCTCCCTGATTTATCCCCGGATTTTTCGTCCTCTTCATTTTCCGGCTTTTCGCTCAGTTTTTGAAGGATCTCCTTGGAAGTCATGGAAGTATTGAACGTATAGGTTCCCGGGTATATCTTATCATAATCATAAAAACGGCTCTGGAATAAAAAGGCATAGATATTTTTGATCAGACCCTTTTTTTCCAGCTCATCAGCTGCCTGTGACACATCTTCCCCGTCTTTTACCACTACAGTAATATCATGACCCGGAGCCGCTTCCACTGCCTCTGCATAAAACACCGCATGGCCAAAAGCATACCCCCGGATCACTGCTTCATATAAAAGAAGGATCAAAAGGGCAAGAAGCATCAGCTTTACCGAAATACGGATGATCGCCATGGTTATTTTGTTGATCTCTCTTGTACGGCTGCTCATGCTTCTTCGCCTCCTTCTTACACTTCCATAATGATCGGTAAGATCATAGGATTTCTCTTCATACGCTTCCATAAGAAATCGCTTAAGCTGTCTTTAATAATGTTCTTGATCTTGCCCCAGTCGCTTACGTGGCGGTCTAAGCAGTCTGCTACTGCATCTGCAACCACATTGTGAGCTTCCTCTAATAAATCCTCAGACTCTCTTACATATACAAAGCCTCTGGATACGATATCCGGACCGGAAAGCAGCTGGTTGGAATGTTTCTCCAGTGTCAGTACTACAACGATGATACCATTCTGAGCCAGGTTCTGTCTGTCTCTTAATACGATATTTCCTACATCGCCAACCCCAAGTCCGTCAACCAGGATGGCGCCGCAGGCTACATGATCGGTTACCTGACAGCTGTCTTCATCCAAAGATACCACATCACCGGAATTTACCAGTAATGCATTCCCCTTCTGAACACCCATGTACTCAGCCAGTTCCTTCTGCGCCATTCTGTGGCGGAACTCACCATGTACCGGGATGGCAAATTTCGGATGTACCAGGGAATAGATCAGCTTTAAGTCTTCCTGACATGCATGTCCGGAAACATGGGTATCCTGGCAGATCACCTTTGCACCCTTTGCAGAAAGCTCATTGATCACATTTGCTACTGCCTTCTCATTTCCAGGGATCGGAGTAGAACTTAATACTACCACATCACCAGGTACGATGGATACCTTCTTGTGGATGCTTGCTGCCATACGGGACAGTGCAGCCATGGACTCACCCTGGCTTCCTGTTGTGATCAGTACCGTAGACTCAGGCGGATAATTCTTTAACTGGTCAATATCGATCAGAGTGCCTTCCGGGATATTGATATAGCCTAACTCACTGGCAATATCAATGATCGTTACCATACTGCGGCCTTCTACTACTACCTTACGGCCATATTTATAAGCAGTATTTACTACCTGCTGTACACGGTCTACGTTAGACGCAAAAGTAGCTACGATAATACGGCGATTGGTATGTTCCGCAAAAATAGTATCAAAGGTCTTTCCTACGCTGCGCTCAGACATGGTAAATCCAGGTCTGGTAGCATTGGTACTGTCTGCCAGCATAGCAAGAACACCTTTTTTACCCAGCTCTGCAAAACGCTGCAGATCAATAGGATCACCAAAAACAGGTGTGTAGTCGATCTTAAAGTCACCTGTATGAAGAACAATACCAACCGGTGAGAAGATCGCAAGGGCGGAAGCGTCCTGGATACTGTGATTGGTCTTAATAAATTCTACGCGGAAGCATCCCAGATTAACAGACTGTCCATGCTTCATTACCTTACGCTTGGTAGTCTTTAACAGGTTATGCTCTTTTAATTTATGTTCAATTAAGGCAATGGTCAGCTTTGTACCATAGATTGGCACATTCACCTGCTGTAAAATATATGGCAGTGCCCCAATATGGTCCTCATGTCCATGAGTGATCACAAAACCCTTTACCTTATCAATATTCTGCTTTAAATAAGATACATCCGGGATCACCAGGTCAATACCTAACATATCATCTCCCGGGAATGCAAGACCGCAGTCTACAACAATAATGGAATCTTCATATTCAAATGCGGTAATGTTCATACCGATCTGCTCTAAACCGCCTAAAGGTATGATCTTTAATTTACTCTTTGCTTCTTTCTGGTTGTTTCTGGAAGGTTTTCTTACAGGTGCTTTTCTCTCTCCTGCTTCTTTTACAGCCGGAAGGGACCTTCTGTTTCCCTGCTGTCTTCCTCTTGCCTGAGCAGGTTTACGTCTTTCTTCTGTTTTCGGCTCTGCAGCTCCTGCGTTTTCTGTTCCTTCTTTTTCTTCCACTTTTACAGCTTTTGGCGCTCTTTGCCCACGTCTCGGTCTTCTGTACTGTGGTCTTCTGGCTGGTTTTGCCCCTTCTTCACGATTTTCGCCGTTACCATTTTCTTCTTTTTTTTCTGCACTGATCTCAGGTTTTACATTTTCATTCACGTTCTCTTCTAAACTCAAGCTGATTCCTCCTACATTATTTCTCTAATTCCACGTCTGCATCCTTTAATAACTCTTCAAAAATGCCCATAACTCCATCCAGTTCTCTGTCATCTTCCACGAACTCAAATAAAGCTTCACTGTCATTTTCACCGGATACATCCTTTAAAATATAACATTCTCCATCCTCATCCTCTGGCGCATCCGTTACCAGCAGATAATCTTTTCCATGGATCCTTGTTTCTTCCAATACGTAAAAATCTACAGATTCTCCTGAATCTGTCACCATCGTAATGCAATCTTCTTTTTCATTCATTGGTTTATTCATTGATTTCTCCATCCTTTTTCTTTATCATGGACAGATGATCTAAATATCCCTGAAGGATCATTGCTGCTGCGATCTGGTCTACCGACTCTTTTCTGTGTTCACGGCGGACACCGCTTTCCATAAGGACACGCTCTGCTGCTACAGTTGTAAGACGTTCGTCCCACAACTCCACAGGAAGCCCTGTTCTACGCTCTAAAGCCGCTTTCAGTTCTTCTGACTTCTGTGCACGGTCTCCCACTGTATTATTCATATTTTTAGGATAACCAAGAACGAACTTTTCTACCCCATACTCTTTCGCCAGTGCTTCGATCCTGGCAAGGGTCTGACGCAGCTTGTTTTCATCCTTTCTGGTAATGGTCTCTACTGCCTGTGCAGTAATTCCCAGGGGATCGCACACTGCTACCCCTACTGTTTTTGAGCCATAATCAAGCCCCATGATCCTCATATTCAATTCCTCCGCGCACACTAAAACTAGTGTACCGCATTATTGATATTTCTCCAAACAGCTTACTCAACAATACAGTACACCAACAAACACAAAAACTGCGTTTGTGATCATCATTACAGAAAAAAATCAACGCCCATAAAAAGTCCCTAAACAGAGACTTTAATGGACGTTAAACCAGAGAGCATCCCACTCCCTGACCCTATTTTCCCGGCTGCCCTATTTTAAACGGGCGTCAATATATACCGCCATCAGTTCTTCCAGGATCTCATCTCTTTCCACCTTCATAATAAGGCTTCTGGCTCCCTTGTGGCTGGTAATATAGGTAGGATCCCCAGACATAATATAACCTACGATCTGATTTACAGGGTTATATCCTTTCTCGGTCAAGGCAATATACACCTGCTCCAGTACATCGCTTACTTCTACCTTTTTGTCCTGAACAGCCTGAAAATACTGTGTTTCTTTTATATTGCCCATATCATCACGTCCTTTACGTATTCTTATATATTCTACTCTATATTTTTCTATTCGGCAATAGTATTTTTTAACAGAAGTATATCGGAAGTCAGAAGATCTTTTGCTTCTGCCTCTAAAATAACACCGGAAGCAGCATGCATCTTCTCACATTCTTCCTTAGGAAGAGCTGCTTTCACATACTCTGGCGTATGTCCCACCAGATACTCTTTTCCATCTACTGTTATCATTTCCTCAAAAAGAACAGAAACCTTCTCACCAATAAATCCTTTTCTGAACTCCTCTGACATCTTCTGTTCCAATGCTAATAAGCGGTCAGAACGGACTCCCTTGATCTGTTCCGGGATCTGATCCGGCATGGCTGCTGCCTTTGTACCGGCTCTTCTGGAATATTTAAACACATGCATTTCATAAAAATGCACTTTTTCCAGATACTTTTCCGTAATATCAAACTCTTCCTCTGTCTCTCCCGGGAAGCCTACGATCACATCCGTAGTAATAGCCGGGCGCTTAAAATATTTACGCAGGATCTCACACCGTCTTAAATAATCTTCTGTGGTATAATGACGGTTCATCCGTTTTAAAACGCTGTCACAGCCGCTCTGTAAAGACAGGTGGAAATGAGGACAGAACTTAGGAAGCTCTGCCAGACTTTCAGCAAACTCTTCTGTAATAATACGCGGCTCCAGTGATCCCAGGCGGATGCGCTCCAGGCCTTCAATCTCATGGACTTCACGGATCAGAGCCAGTAACTCCCTGTGGTTCCAGTCACCCTGGCTTACAGGATTTCCTTCCATATGCTCAATTCCATAAGAGCTTAAATGAATTCCTGTAAGAACCGCTTCTTTATATCCCTGTGCCACCAGTCCTGTGATCTCTTTCACTACATCTTCACGGCTTCTGCTGCGCACCCTGCCTCTGGCATAAGGGATGATGCAATAGCTGCAGAACTGATTACAGCCATCCTGGACCTTGATAAAAGCTCTTGTATGGTCAGAAGGCTGCTCTAAATGAAGGGCCTCATAATCACTGCCATGGGAAAGGTCCGTTACAAATACCTCTGCCTCCTCTTCCTCATGGACATTGCCTAAATATTCATCCAGAATATCTGCAAGCTCTGCCTTCTTATTGTTTCCAATTACAATATCCACGCTGGCATCTTTCTTCAACTCTTCCGATGCCACCTGCACATAACAGCCTGCTGCCACCACTACAGATTCCGGATTCAGCTTCTTTGCACGATGGAGCATCTGTCTTGATTTGCGGTCCGCAATATTGGTAACAGAACATGTATTGATAATATAAACATCCGCCTTCTCATCAAAAGGAACGATCTCATAACCTCTTTCCTTTAACTGCTGCTCCATGGCTTCTGTTTCATAAGCATTTACTTTGCACCCCAGATTGTGAAGGGCTGCTTTTGGCATAATATAACCTCCTGATTTTTCCAAATATTTACAATTATAACTTTTCCCGTTTCTTCCTGATTTTTCATACAATCTCACTATTGACTTTTATACCACTGACCTTTAGTATTAAAAGTAAGCAGTTTTATTCTGCAAAAATGATTTACATACCACACAAGGAGGGGCTTCCTATGAAAACAGTTAGAATTTCATTAAATTCCATTGATAAGGTTAAATCTTTCGTAAATGATTTAGCTAAGTTCGATGTTGATTTTGATCTGGTTTCCGGCAGATATGTCATCGACGCAAAATCAATTATGGGTATCTTCAGTCTGGATCTGTCCAAGCCGATCGATCTGAACATTCATGCTGAGAATGACGTAGACAGCATTCTTGCTACACTTTCTCCATACATCATCGACTGAGTTTAATGTTAAAGTTTAGAAGGGAGCCGCGTGGATGCGGCTCTCTTTTTATATAACGCTTTCCGCCCACCAGCGGGTCTTCTTAGCCAGAAATAACGTTGCAGGGGTTCGCTTTCTATAAAACAATTGTACGCATCCTGAGCGCGGCTGTACGTCTGTGACGGATGCAGTCCGGCACAGGCGAACTGACGCAAGCGAAGGCCAGCGAACAATGTTTTATAGAATGAAGAACCCCCTCGCAAATACTTCAGCCAGTAACCTTAAACCTCGCCGCGGCAAGCAATAACTTCCACTGTATCTAACGCAGTCTTCACCATCTCATCGATCTTCTCTTCCAGATGACGCTCAGAATTTCTGATCACCTTAAGATTTGGCTTGGTAACCGGGTGCTTTGCTACGAAAATCGTGCAGCAGTCCTCATATGGCTGGATGGAAGTCTCATAAGTACCGATCTTCTCAGAAACATCCACGATCTCCTGCTTGTCAAATCCGATCACCGGACGGAAAACAGGCATGGTGCACACTTCATTGGTAGAAGCCAGTGACTGTAACGTCTGGGAAGCCACCTGTCCGATACTCTCGCCTGTGATCAGCGCAATGGAACCGGTCTTTTCAGCGATCGCCTGTGCAATACGCATCATATACCGGCGCATAATGATAGTCAGCTCCTCATGCGGGCACTGCTCATAAATATAAAGCTGGATATCTGTAAAATTAACTATATGCAGATTGATGGGGCCTGAATAACGTGCTACCAGATTTGCCAGATCAACTACCTTCTGTTTTGCTCTCTCACTGGTATATGGCGGCGCATGGAAATAAACAGCATCGATCTTCACTCCACGTTTTGCGATCATATATCCTGCAACTGGACTGTCGATTCCTCCGGATAATAAAAGCATCGCTTTTCCATTGGTTCCGACTGGCATTCCACCTGGTCCTTTGATTTCCTGAGAATAGATATAGATATATTTTCTCACTTCGATATTCACCATTACCTGTGGATGGTGCACATCTACTTTGATCCCTTCAAATGCATCTAGTAACTGCCCACCGATTTCCATATTGATCGCCATGGAATCAAGAGGGAACTGTTTATCTCCTCTTCTTGCATGAACCTTGAATGTAAAATCCTTGACTGGATACTGTTCATCAATAAATTTGATAACTGTCTCTGTCAAATGTTCCATATCTTTGTTTTCTTCGATGACCATTGGACAGATTCCAACGATTCCAAAGACTCTCTGCAGTGCTTCCACAGCTTCATCATAATCGAACTCATCCTGTGCTTCGACAAACATACGTCCAGATTCTTTTCTTACTTTAAAATCCCCAACGGGTGCCATTGCATGGCGGATCTGTTTCATTAATGCGTCTTCAAACATATAACGGTTCTTACCTTTGATGGCAATCTCACCGTATTTGATCAAAAATGCGGTTACTTTCATAGTATTCTCCTTTATTTTCTTACTGTTTCTTTTCTTGTGGTCTTTATTTTCTTACAAATCTTCGAAGCATTGGTACTAATTCTTTTAATGCTTTGATCGTTTCATCAACTTCTTCTTTTGTATTCTCAATTGAGAAACTGAAACGAAGTGTTCCATCTTTAAATTCATCACTTAATGCGATCGCATTTAATGTTCCACTGACTGCCTGTTTTTTGTTCGATGAACATGCGGATCCTGAAGATACATAGATTTCTCTGTCTTCCAAGGCATGTAACAGTACTTCACTTCTTAACTTCTTAAAGCTGATACTTGCCACGTGTGGTGCTTTTCCAGAATTGTCTTTGATATCCTCAATCTCTTTGATCCTTTCCTGAAAATATTCTTTGACTTCACGGATCTTCTCAGCATTTTCATAGTTTTTACCGATCATCTTTTCACATGCGACAGCTAATCCTACGATTCCTGGTACATTTTCCGTTCCAGAACGCATTCCTTTCTGCTGTCCGCCTCCGAAAATGATCGGAGAGATCTTCGTTCCTTCCTTGATATATAAAAATCCGATTCCTTTTGGTCCATGGATCTTATGACCACTTGTGGATAATAAGTCAATTCCCATATTCTTTGGAACGATCGGAAGTTTTCCATATGCCTGAATCGCATCGACATGGAAAATCGTATTCGGATTCTTTGCTTTGATGATCTTTGCGATCTCTTCAATTGGTTCAATGGCTCCAATCTCGTTATTTACCATCATGCAGGATACAAGGATCGTATCTTCTCGGATACTTTCTTCTAACTGATCAAGATCTACGATTCCTTCTGAATCTACATCAAGATATGTCACTTCATATCCTTCTTCTTCCAGATGATACATTGGTTCATATACAGAAGCATGTTCTACCTTTGTCGTAATAATGTGCTTTCCTTTGCGGCGATTTGCCATTGCTGTTCCAATGATCGCTGTATTGTTTGATTCTGTTCCCCCAGATGTAAATAAGATTTCTTTGGGTTTTGCTCTTAATGTCTTCGCAATTAATTCTTGTGCAGCTTTTACTTTATTCTCTGCTTCAATACCTTTCATATGTTTTGCAGATGGATTCCCATATGTGACCTGCATTGCATCCTGCATTGCTTCTACAACTTCTGGAAATACGCAGGTTGTCGCTGCATTATCAAAATAAATCATGTCGCTTTCTCCCTCTATTCTTCTATCGTAAACATCAAAATAGATAAAACTGTCATTCCTGCTGTCTCAGTTCTTAAGATACGTTTTCCAAGGCTCATTGTCTGACCACCTGCTGCCTTAAGCTGTTCGATCTCTTCCTTTTCAAAGCCGCCTTCTGGTCCGATGATGATCCCGATCGATTTCTTCCCTTTTGCCTGACTGATCAGTTCTTTGGATGCCTGCATTCCTTTTGCCTCTTCATATGGAACAAGCATGAATTCTGTATCTTGTACTTCTTCTAAAATATCTTTGAAATTTCTCACTTCACGAACTTCTGGAATGATCCCTCGTTTTGCCTGTTTTGCTGCGCTTAATGCGATCGTATTCCAACGGCTTACCTTCTTTGCTGCCTTCTTCGCATCAAGTTTCACAACACAACGTTTCATGGCAACTGGAACGATCTCTGCCACTCCAAGTTCCACCGCTTTTTGAACGATCATCTCCATCTTATCGCCTTTTGGCAGTCCCTGATACAGCGTGATCTTTACTGGGAGTTCTGTTTCCATGCCATGAACATCTTCGATCTTCGCAAGGATCGTATCGTCCGTCCATTCCAAAAGGCTGCATTCATATTCTAAATCTGATCCGTTACTTAAATAAACTTTATCTCCTGTTTTCATGCGGAGAACGTTCTTAATATGATTGACATCACTTCCACAAATCTCGATCATTCCGTCATGAATCTGTTCTTCTTTTATAAAAAAACGGTACATCTCTTACCTCATCTTCGCTGTCATAGAAACCCAGTCTTTCATTCTTCTTGTCTCAATGACATCAAATCCATATGCATTTAATTTGTCTGCGATTTCTTTTTCTTTTTTATCAATGATACCAGAAATTACAAAAACACCATCTTCTGCCAAAAACTGATCTACGATCTCGATCAGTGGTGAGATAACATCTGCTAAAATATTGGCAACTACAAT
>ERZ836939.4412-NODE-4412-length-10624-cov-3.216766_pt1 | contig 10624 bp, 9 predicted proteins | sample MGYA00519912_ERZ836939 | MGnify/ENA primary metagenome ERZ836939 (study PRJEB31850, sample SAMEA3708810) | human gut metagenome | biome: human gut; feature: human-associated habitat; material: faeces | place: China | collected 2014 ... | reverse complement strand
TTTAAATACCTCAAAACCTTAGGTTGTCCTGGTGATAGATGATACTCATCCATCGTTTCTCGATTCTTTTTACTTTGAGCATGTTGTGTTTTAAACAACATCAAATAAAATGGTGTCTTCATAATACCTCCTATGTTAGTATCCTAACTATTAGCATACTAACAATATTCATATAAAGAAAAAAAGTCAAGAAAAAAGCTTTGGAAAATTCCAAAGCTCATAGCTACACTTTTACTATATAACAATATTTTTTATAAAAAGAAATCCCGTATCCTTTTACATGTAAATAACCATCATTGATAATTTCATCTTCATATTTATTATCAATGATTTGCTTTGCTCCTTCTTTTGCGTCACTTACGAGTTCTTTAACACTCTTAGAATGTTTACATTCTAAGATAAGCGCTGTTTGAAAGATTTGTTTAGGTAAAATACATAAATCAAATCTTCCATGCATAGCTTCTCTATTTGATTTGATCTTCTTACCACTAAAGAGTCCTACTAAAAATCCATGATAGAAGCTTTCTTGATTATCGAAATAACTAATACTTCTTATCAAAATATCATTAAGCAAGAGATTGACTTTCCTTGCATCACCATTTATAAATTCTTGATAAAGTTCATTTTTTCTAGCACTTGTATAATCTTTAAAATAAGACATAAATGATTGTTTATAGATTTCATAGACTTCTCTATTAGGAATAATGAGTTTATACTGGCTATCTCCTGTTTTTTCAATGACTTTTAAATAACCGGTAAGAAGTAAGAAACTATAGATATTATTGATGTTATCCATTTCTCGATAAGTAAGTTCTGGTTTGATGTATTTTTCTAAAGATTGACCTTGAATGAGTTGTTCAAATTCTTCATGAAGTTCATCACTTCCATTTTGGATATAATTGACTACAAGATCATTACCACTGGTATTTGCCCAAAAAGAAACAGGCTTAAAAGATTGATCCTGTATTTTATTTTTAACATACATCAATGTACTCCAAGGATTATAAATTTCTGTATTTCCAAATAGATAGCCATCATACCATTCTTTGACTTCATTCATATAAGATGATAATTGATAATCTTCTAATAACTGTTTGACTTCATTTTCATTAAAGCCAAAATATTCATTACCTATATTATTTAATATAGAATAAGAAGTAAAATTATTTAAACCAGTAAAGATACTTTCTTTAGAAATACGAAGACAACCTGCCATGATTCCTTTTTCTAAAGCATCATTGGTTTTAAGTGCTGAAGAAAAGACACTTCTTAGAAATTCTAACATTTCATCATAGTAGTTATATTGATAAGCAGCTTGTAAAGGAACATCATATTCATCAATAAGAATGATGACTTTTTGATGATAATGTTTATAAAGAAAATATGAGATATTGAATAATGATTTTTCTAATTCATTATCTTCTGTTTCATTATCAACATATTTTTGAAAAAGTTTCTTTTCAGAAGCTAATAATCTCTCACTATTAAGCAATTCAAGATGACTTTTTGCACACAAACAAATAACTTCTTTAAAGCGATTCATTTGTTTTTCATAGGAACTATTTTTCATATCTTTTAAAGTAATGAAAAGTGTTGGATATTGATTTTGATGTTTTATAGCTTCTTTATTTTTAGAAATGTTTAATCCGTTAAAAAGATATGCATTTTCTTTTTCCTTGATAGAAAAGAAATAATAAAGCATTGACATATTTAATGTTTTCCCAAATCTTCGAGGTCTTGTAAAAAAGACACTCTGTTCGTTTAATACATTTTCAATAAGATTTGTTTTATCTACATAATAAGCATTTTTATCAATCATATCTTTAAAGTTTTCAATTCCTATAGGTACTAATTTCATAAATTATTCATTTCCTTATGTTTAATATAATTTTAATTAGTTAAATTATATATTGTTGTAAACTAAAAATCATTGGACAGATTGTCCAAGATTTGTTGGCATAAAAGATGAATATATGAAGCATTATTTCTTTGATAATATCGAGCTATAAGAATGAGCATAATATAAAAGTGTACTTAATGAGTACACAAGTTGTTAACTAAGCTTTAGTAGTAACCTCTCGTTATAAGGGTTCAGGGAGACTAGAGCTTTCCTTTTATATAAAAATACCTCCAGTGGAGGTATTTTCTATTTGATATAGTGTAGTTCTTGTAATTTTTGATAGACTTGGTTTGCAAGTAATTGATTGAATGTATCATTACCTGCGAATTTGTCTTCTTTTAGAAGACTTGATGGGATATAGCTATTTGTAAGATCTTTTTGATCTTCTTCAGTAGCTGTAATATTTGCATCTTTTAAGCCATTTGTAAGAAGATAAGTTCTAAAGTCTAAGAAATGATCTTTATGTTCTTCTTTTAAGACGTTATTATCGTCTCTTACAAGGTTGTTTTGTCTTTTTGATGTCATTGATACAACAATATATTTTTGTGTTTTAATTTGGTTTAAAATAGCTCTTTGATAAGTGATTGTACGATAAACATCTTGGTTGTTTTGTTTATCATAGTTTCCAGAAAAGATAATAACGATATCATTTTCATTGAATTCAGGAAGTGTTGCTTCGATTTGTGCAGGAGCTGTTAGGGTAACAGCTTTTCCAGATTTGTCTCTTGTAAATGTATGAATATTACGAGATGAATCGTAAGCTAAAGTTCCTTTGATTCCTTGGATGGTAACTTCATCGAAGTTTGATCCACTATTTTTTAAAGCTTCTACTTGTTCACCTTTTTCATTATAGAAAGTAAGGTCTACAGCTTCTTTATCACCAGGGATGGTGATATTATTAGCGAAAATCTTTGTTCTTCCTACACGAATAGATAAATCATAAGTTGTATCTTGGTTTCCACCGAATTTAATAATTTCACTATTTGTAAGTGATTCTAAATTAAGTGGGTAACTAGCAAATTCACTCCCCAAGGTAAAGCTATCACCAATACAATAAATACGTTGACTATTTTTTTCCTTTTTTGTTTTTGTTTTTGTTGTTTCTTCTTTTGTTGTAGTTGTTGTTTTTTCTTCTGATTGGTATTTTTTAGCGTTTTGACTTGTTGAAAAACGGTCATAACCAATTAAACCAACAATCATAGCAAGTAAAACAACAACAGTAATAGAAAAAGTAACTTTTTTCATATTAGTAATAGTAGTAATGACTACCAGATAGAGATTTTGCTTTTGTTAAAACACTTCCTAAAACGTTTACATTATTTCTTTGAAGTAGTTTTACACAATTTGCAGCATCTTTTTTATTAGTATCTTGTGAAGAAATAGCAAAAATAGTCCCGTCAACGGCATTTCCTACAGGAATGGCATCAGATATCATTCCAATAGGAGCACAGTCAATAATAATGAAATCAAAGGATTTCTTTAATTCATTAATATAATCTTTAAATACATGTGATCCTAATAATTCAGAAGGATTAGGAATATGAATCCCACTTGTTAAAACAGCCATAGTACCTGCAAAAGAAGAATCTTTTACACTTTGGAAGTATTCAACATTTAATTTTTTAGTTTGACGATATTCAAGTAAAGCATCTGTTAAACCATGTTTGTTTGATAATCCCATATATTTATGTAAAGTATTTTTTCTTAAATCACAATCAATTAATAAAACTCTATTATATTTTGTTGCAAAAATATAAGCAAGGTTAATAGATAGTGTTGTTTTTGCTTCACCAGCTTGTGATGAAGTAATACAAATTGATTTAATGTCTTTGTCTACTGTAGAAAATTCAATGTTTGTACGGATATGACGAAAGATTTCAGTATAATCAAATTGGCTATGTTTTTTATTTTTATCTAAAATATTTAATGTTTTTCTTTTACTCGTTTTTTTTGCCATAATTATCTCCTTTTAAATATTTTTTTAAAGAAGGATGTTTTTCCTTCAATAGGATCAACTTCTTCATTGTTGATGATATGTAGAGGATTTTCATACATTAATGTATGAATATCTTCATAACTATATTTCTTTACAAGTAAATCAAAGACTTCTTGTAAACAAGGAGAACGATGTCCGTCACAACGATGAGTATCCGTTGCAATTACATGAAGTAATCCTTGATTTAATAATTGATAAGCAAACTTTTGAGCATGTTTACCATGATATCCCAAAAAGCTTGTTGCATTAACTTGAATAAGATAACCATTATCTATAAAATCTTGAATTCTTTCGATATCTAAAGAATCTTTAAAGTATCTTTCAACATGAGCAATAACGGGAGTATATCCTTTATATTGAATTTCATAAAGACGATCTTCTACTTCATTTTCATTTCCTAATTCTTTTCTAACATCAAATTCTACAAGTAAATAATGGGTATTTTCAATAGGTATAAAGATGTTTTGTTCAAGTGCTTCTAGATAATCATGATTTAAGAAGAGTTCACACCCTTCTAAAACTTCAATATTATAAACTCTAGCAAGCTCTTTTAAATCATGAATTCTATCTTTAATAATTTCTAAATCTTTTAAAGTATGTTTTCCAGAAACAACATGAGGTGTTGCGACAATCGTAGAAATACGATTATTTTTAGCTTTTTCTAAAGCCTTTTTAGCATCTTCAAGTGATGGCATTCCATCATCTATATCCCATGCATAATGACCATGTATATCAATAAAAGCCATAACTAATCCTCAAAATAAGGAATAACGCCAAGATTTGGAATTTCTAAATATTTTTCAACGTCTTCTTTAGTATGTAAACGATTATCTAACATAAATCTAATAAAGATAATACCAATACTTAAAATAGCACCTACTAAACCACCAATAACTATATTTTTAGGAACACTTGGTGAAACAGGTGATGTTTGAAGTTTTGCATCATCAACTGTTGTAATATTGTTGATATTTAAAGTTTCTTTCACTTCATTTGTGAAGACATTAACCGTTGTATCAACAATTTTTTTACTGAGTTGTGGATCAGTTGTTGTTGCTGAAATAGAAATAATTTGGGTATCTGTTTCGTTTGAAACGGATACATATTTATTGATATCTTCTACTTCTAAATTTAATTCTTTTGCAACTTTACTTTGAATATTGTTTCCTCCAAGTAAAGCTACATAGTTTTTAGTCATCGAATTATTTGAGTTAATTTGTGAATAGTCAACGATTCCTTCGTTAACTTCTGGTTTTGGGAAAATACGAGCCGTTGATTCATATTTTTTACTAACAAAGAAAATAGTAAAAGCTCCCACTAATATAGCACAAATCATTGTTGAAATAATAATGATATGTAAATGTTCTTTTAATACTTGAAACAATTCAGCTAAATTAATTTCAATCTCTTCATTTTGGATTTCTTGATTATCCATTACTTAATCTCCTTTAATACATATTTTTATAAACAATTATAGATACTACGTCGAGGCTCATTATCTAACAAAAGCCTTTAAAAATCAACAGAATTAGATTTTTTTATAGAAGTCTTATTATATATGGAAAGGAAAAGTCATAAATTTGATCGTTTGGTTATAAAAATCGACCGTTCAGTAATTATTTATTGATAATTTAAAAAATCACGGTATAATACGTTTGATTATAGATGAACTCCAAAATACGTCGTATTAACTTTAAAAATTGAGGGGGGGGGTACAAATATGTACAAAAATAAGAGTCAATTATTATTTAGAAGACTATGTTTGATAGTAGTAGATATAATAAGTATTATTTTATCTTTCTTCTTATCAGCATTTATTGCATATGACGGTTCTATGGAATTAAGCTTTTTAAAATATACTTATTTTTTTATACCTATTTTACTCATAGGAAGTCTATTCTTCTTTATTATAATGAAGCTTTATGATAGTTTATGGAGCTATGCTTCCATTAATGAATTATTAAATGTTATTATTGCTTCAATATGTAGTTCAATTTTATACTGTATTTTATGTTTACTCATTCCAGTCCATCCGCCGATAAGTACAATATTTTTATATTTATTATTATTACTTGTTTTCATAGGTGGAAGCCGATTTGGTTATCGGTTTGTTCGTCTTTATGCTTCAAGACATTACTTATTTGGTAGAAGTGATGATAATGAAAGCAAAGTCATGATTGTTGGTGCTGGTTCAGCAGGTGAAAAGATTTTAAGAGAAACACTTGTTTCGACAAAACTTCATAAAAAAGTTGTTTGTTTCATTGATGATGATGCAACAAAACACAATAGACGCATTCACAATGTTCCAATTGTAGGGGGAAGAAATGAAATCCTTACACAAGTTGAAAAATATAAAATTGATGAAATCTATGTAGCTTTACCATCAATAGATGATAAAGAAACATCTAAGATTTTAAATATTTGTAAAGAAACCAAATGTAAAATAAAAAAATTACCTGGTATGTATCAATTCTTGAACGATGAAATTACTTTAGAAAAACTAAAAGATGTAGAAGTTCAAGATTTACTTGGAAGAGATCCTGTCCAAGTAAACTTAAAAGAAATTATGGGTTATGTAAAAGATAAAGTAGTTATGGTTACTGGTGGAGGAGGATCTATTGGATCTGAACTTTGTCGACAAATTGCGGCAAGTAAACCAAAACAATTGATTATTGTAGATATTTATGAAAATAATGCTTATAACATTCAATTAGAATTACAACATAAATATCCAAACTTAAATCTTGAAACCATGATTGCTTCCGTAAGAGATGCTGTTAAAATCAATGATTTATTTGCTTATTACAAACCAGATATTGTTTATCATGCAGCAGCACATAAACATGTCCCATTAATGGAAGATGCGCCACATGAAGCAATTAAAAACAATGTTTTTGGTACATACAATGTCGTAAAAGCAAGTCATACATATGGTGTTAAGAAATTTATCTTGATATCTACAGATAAAGCAGTTAATCCAACAAATATTATGGGTGCTTCAAAACGATTATGTGAAATGGTTGTACAATCTTATAACAAGATTTCAAAAACAGAATTTGTTGCTGTACGTTTTGGAAACGTATTAGGTTCTAATGGATCCGTTATTCCTTTATTTAAAAAACAAATTAAAGAAGGTGGACCAATTACCATTACACATCCAGATATCATCAGATACTTTATGACAATACCTGAAGCTGTCTCTCTTGTCTTACAAGCAGGTGCCTATGCTAAAGGAGGAGAAATCTTTGTTTTAGATATGGGAAAACCGGTTAAGATTTTAGATATGGCTAGAAACTTAATTAAACTTTCTGGTTTAGAACCAGATGTAGATATTAAAATTGAATTTATTGGGTTAAGGCCTGGTGAAAAACTTTATGAAGAAATGTTGATGAAAGAAGAAGGAATGAAAACAACGCCTAATAAGATGATTCATATTGGACAACCAATTCAATTACCTGGTGATTTCTTTGATCAATTAGAAGATTTACGTCAAAGTGCTTTTGACGAAGATAGTGATATTAGAAAAGATGTTCAACATATGGTAGATACTTACCATTACGATGAAAATACAACACATGGTATAAAAAAACAAAGGATAAAGAGTTAAACGAATCGTCGCTTTGTCGCGTTCGTTTACTTTATCTCATATATGAAAAGAGTCCAATAAATCTATTGGATAGGCGAAGCATACTCAAATGGAGGTTTTTTATGTTTGATAATTGGTATGTAGTTCAAGTAAGAACAGGAAAAGAAGAAGAAATTGTGAAGAAATGTCAATTTTATATTGACCATGATATTTTAATTGATTGTTTTATTCCAATTACGAAAAAGAAAAAGAAATATCAAGGTACATGGCATATTGTTGATGATATTTTATTTAAAGGATATATCTTTATGATCACTAATCAAGTAGAACAACTTTATACTCAACTCAAAAAAGTACCAGATCTTACAAAACTCCTTGGAAATGATGGGAAAGAAATCTATCCCATCTATCCACAAGAAGCTATGTTTCTAACAAAATTTTCAAATAAAGATCATGTTGTTGATATTTCTAATGGTATTATTGAAAACGATAAAATCATTATTAATGAAGGTCCTCTCATTGGTTTAGAAGGACTTATTACAAAAATAGACAGACATAAACGTATTGCTTATGTTGATGTAGAACTACTTGGAAAGCTTACAAGAGTTCAAGTAGGATTAGAAATTATTAGTAAATCATAAAAAGCACAGAAATGTGCTTTTTTATATGCACTTTTTATGCATAACTTTGTTATGCCTTTTTTAGTATATAAAAATATTTAGTGGGGGAGATAAATATGGAATTCAAACCATTTGAAAAGAAAGTATGGTTGTCATCACCAACAATGCATGGGGATGAAATGAAATACATACAAGAAGCTTATGAAACAAACTGGATGTCTACAGTTGGTAAAAACATCAATGAAGTAGAAAAAATTACTTGTGAAAAAATTGGATGTAAATATTCAGTTGCTTTATCTGCAGGTACAGCAGCTTTACATCTTGCAGTAAAAGCTGCAGGGGTAAAACCTGGAGATAAGGTCTTTTGTAGTGATATGACTTTTGATGCAACAGTCAATCCAGTTGTTTATGAAGGTGGTGTTCCAGTGTTCATAGACAGTGAATATGAAACATGGAATATGGATCCAAAAGCTTTAGAAAAAGCGTTTGAAATGTATCCAGAAGTAAAAGTAGTAGTTATTGTTCATTTATATGGAACACCATGTCAAATGAATGAAATCAAAGCAATCTGTGATAAACATAATGCGGTTATCATTGAAGATGCTGCAGAAGCATTAGGAGCTACTTATAAAGGAAAACCATGTGGTCAGTTTGGTGATTATAATGCAATCTCATTTAATGGAAACAAAATCATTACAGGATCATCAGGAGGAATGTTCCTTACTGATGATTTAGAAATGGCCAATAAGGTAAGAAAATGGTCGACACAATCAAGAGAAAATGCACCATGGTATCAACATGAAGAATTAGGATACAACTATCGTATGTCTAATGTGATTGCAGGGGTTGTAAGAGGACAATATAACTATCTTGATGAACATATTGCACAAAAGAAAGCCATTTATGAAAGATATAAAGAAGGATTGAAAGATCTACCTTTACAAATGAATCCAGTAGATGAAGAAAATACAAATCCAAACTACTGGTTATCATGTATCTTAATTGATCCAGAAGCAATGTGTAAACAAGTAAGAGGAGAACAAGAATACTTATATGTATCTGAAAAAGGAAAATCATGCCCACATGAAATATTAGATACATTGTTTAAATATAATGCAGAAGGAAGACCAATCTGGAAACCAATGCATATGCAGCCGATCTATAGAAACAATCTATTTATCACAAGAGATGGAGATGGAAGAGCTAAAACAGATGCTTATATTCAAGGTGGAACATTAGGAAAAGATGGAAAACCATTAGATGTAGGAATGGATGTTTTCCATAGAGGACTATGTTTACCATCAGATAACAAGATGACTAAAGAAGAACAAGATATGATTATTGAAGTTATAAAAGCATGTTTTGAATAACATATGAAAGGAAATATTACAATGAATGTAAAGAATAAAAAAATACTTGTTATTGTTGCCCATCCGGATGATGAAGTGCTAGGAATGGGTGGTACAATTGCAAAATGTGCTGCAAATGGAGCTGAAATTGGACTTTTAATTGTTACAGATGGAAGTACTTCACAATATAAAGATATTCCAAATTTACATGAAATAATTGAAGAAAAGAAACAAGAAACAAAAAGATCTGCGGATATTCTTGGAATAAAACATATTTATTATGGTAAACAGCCAGATATGAAATTAGATGTAACAGAACATATACGAGTTAATAATGCAATTGAAAATGTAGTAAATGAATTTAATCCTGATATTGTGTTTACTCATTTTGATGGTGATGTTAATAAAGATCATCAATGTGTTTTTCAATCCACTTTAGTAGCTTGTAGACCAATTCCCGGACAAAAAGTAAAAGAGTTATACTCATTTTCTGTACCTTCTTCTACTGAGTGGTCTCCTCAAAACACAAAAAATATATTTATGCCGAATCTTTTTGTTGATATTGAAGGTCAATATGCTGAATCTAAATATAATGCTATGAAAGAATATAAGACTGAATTAAGGAAATTTCCTCACCCACGTAGTATAGAAACTTTAGAAATATTAGATAGCGCAGTGGGACTTCAGATAGGAATTAAATGTGCAGAAAGTTTTATTGTACATAGGATTATAAAATGAAAAGAGAATATTTATTTTTTAAAAGAATCTTTGATATAATTGGTTCTCTAATTTTTATTACCATTTGTGTTGTTCCATGGATAATAATTGGCATTATTATAAGAATTCAATCACCTGGACCAATTATATATAAGGCAAAAAGGGTAGGGTTAAATGGAAATGTTTTTATCTTGTACAAGTTTAGGACTATGAAAGTGAATAGTGGTACTATTCGGTCCACAACACTGAGAAATGATGATCGAATTTTTTCTTTTGGAAGATTTTTGAGAAAAAGTAAACTTGATGAAACGCCTCAATTATTAAATATATTGAAAGGGGATATGTCTATAATTGGGCCAAGACCTGAGGATGAGTATAATTTTGATAAATTTTATATTGGGAAATATAAAAAAATAGTATCAGTAAAGCCTGGATTAAGTAGTCCGGCAAGCTTAT
>ERZ836939.4400-NODE-4400-length-10651-cov-5.050113_pt1 | contig 10651 bp, 15 predicted proteins | sample MGYA00519912_ERZ836939 | MGnify/ENA primary metagenome ERZ836939 (study PRJEB31850, sample SAMEA3708810) | human gut metagenome | biome: human gut; feature: human-associated habitat; material: faeces | place: China | collected 2014 ... | reverse complement strand
ATAACGAAGAATATGCAGCAAAGACCATAAAGGAAATTTACGGTAAATTTGAAAACCTTCAGATGTTTCCTGGAATGGGGTCGGATCTCTCCAAACGGGTCAGCTTTCGGACAGATTATAAATATGCGATATGGGAAGATTATGTGATTATCTACAAGATCAGTAAAGAATATGTAGAGGTTTATCGTGTAGTTAATCGTTATCAAGATATCACAAGAATTTTTGAATAAAATGAATAGCTAAAATTTGGAAAGAAAAATGAGAATTTTATTTTGGAATACACATAAGAATAAAGATATTAACCCATATATTGCGAGTCTTGTTTTGGATAATGAAATAGATATTCTTGCACTTTCAGAGTATGATGCAAACATAGATGAACTTAATGCAATGTTCAAGGATAATAATCAGCGTTTGATCAAATGTAATACATTAGGCTGCGATAGAATTGATGTTTGGAGTAGCTATGTTAATATAAAATCAGGAATACAGGAAAAATATTATTCGATTCAAATAATAAACGATAGTTTTATATTATGCTGTATACATTTATGTACGGATTTATATGGGGATCATAGTGATGAACGTTTAGCTATTATTCAGAAAATAATGTATGATATACATAAAATTGAAGATAACATTCAAACACAACGAACGATTGTAATAGGAGACATTAATGAAATGCCTTATGGAAGAGGCTGCTTAAATGCAAATGGATTTCATGGATTGCGGGCATTAAATATATCTGATAAACCAACAAGAACAGTAAATGAGATTGAATATCGAAAATTTTACAACCCAATGTGGAATCTTATGGGAGACTTTGATTATCCGCCGGGAACATTTTATGTGAATCAATCAAAACTTCATTCACCGATGTGGTATATGTTAGATCAGGTAATTATAAGTCAAGATGTATTGCCAATATTTAATAAAGATAGTTTAAAGATAATTACGGCATGTAGCTATGCTGACTTAGTAGATGATAGTAAGCATCCTAATCGAAAAATAAGCGATCATTTTCCAATAATGTGTGAAATTGAGGATGAACAAAAATGTGAAAGGGGATAAAAATGGATAAGACAAAATTCTCATTTGATTTGGTTGATAAATATACGCCAGAGGACGTTATAAAAAAATCATTAGTTCAGATTAATGATGCTACGCAAGGGTACGTCAAAGGAAATATTGAAGAATATGGTGGCCCAATACGTTCTTATACTAAACAGACGGGATTGGCAGCAACCTTGAGCTCTATTCAAACAAAATCAGAGACTATTAAAGTCGATATACAAGAAGATTTAGGAGAACAGAGTAAGGAGGATCATAGATATGAAGTTTTTCTTACTGTAAAAGGGTTGGAACATTATAGATATAGATTAATGTTTGTTGATTACGGGGCGATATCTTATCCTGTAACAATTGTATTAAATGAGATGTTAGCAATTGAATACAGTGGAAAGCGGAATGACATATATTATATTGATTCTATGAAAGAACTTGAAAACATGTTGGATGTAGTAATTAATTCGGAAAGTATGATTGATTTTATTCAAAAACTTATAAATGAATCATTGAGGCAGGAAAGAGTGGAAAAAGTAGTTATTAAAGATGAAACATTACCTGAAGAATAAGTGATAACACTTTTATGATAACAAATTGATAACACCGTTCAGTACAGTCTGTGGACTTTGGACAGTGGAACACATATAAAACCAGATAGAACCATAATCCCTATACAAAAGTGTATAGTGATAAGATTTTATTTGCGAGTTTGAATAACGGACTAAAATGCCGAAAGCCTGTATTTATGCGGGTTTCCGGCATTTGTTTTATCAAATGGCTCTGGTTTGGCTCTATTTGTGGGGAGAGTAATGACTTTCATAAATCAATATATTGCGTTGTTAGGTTGATTAGGAGAAAAGATGACAGATAATGAAAAGAGATTTATAAAAAGTATATTTTCGGGAGACAGTAGTGGTCATGACTATTATCATACGATACGAGTATATAAACTGGCTACTAAAATCGCAAAACAGGAAAATGCAGATGTTAAAACAGTGCGGTTGGCGGCTCTGTTACATGATGTGGACGATATTAAGCTTTCTCCGGACACTTATGCTACCAAGAAAAATGCAGTTGATTTTATGACAATTAACAAAATAGATGGTAAAAGGATAGAGGCGGTATGCAAAATTATAGATGAAGTTTCATTTGCAGGAGCTGATTCAGTCGTACCTGATACCATAGAAGGAAAATGTGTGCAGGATGCAGACAGACTTGATGCTATAGGAGCTATTGGAATTGCCAGAACACTTGCATATGGTGGTAGTAGGGGAAGAAAGATTTATGATCCGGAAATAAAACCTAAAATGGGAATGAACAAAGAAGAGTATCGGAATAATCAAGATTCTACAAGCATCAATCATTTCTATGAAAAGTTGCTCTTGTTAAAAGACATGATGAATACGACTGAGGGAAAGAAACTGGCAGAACATAGACAGGTTGTAATGCAGGAATTTCTGAATGAGTTTATGCTGGAATGGGAAGGGAAAATGTGATGGAAGTAAAATTTTATGATACAGTTAATGATGAACTATTAAAATTTGCAGTAATTATCTCACAAAGTAATGGCAAGTGGGTTTTCTGCAAACATAAAGAAAGAGATACATATGAAGTGCCGGGAGGGCATAGAGAAGCTGGAGAGGATATTTTTGAAACAGCTAAAAGGGAGTTGCAGGAAGAGACTGGAGCTATCAAATTTGAGATAAAACCAATATGTGTATATTCGGTGACAGGTAAGACTAGAGTAAATGATACAGGTGAAGAAATATTTGGACTGCTTTGTTTTGCAGAGATAACAGAGTTTGCGAAAGAATTACATAGCGAAATGGAGAAAGTTGTGCTTATGGATGAGTTGCCTGAGAACTGGACATATCCGTTGATACAGCCGAAATTGATAGAGAAGTATTTACAGGTAAAAAATAATTCTATAATTGGAACAACAGTAACTGTCACAGTCGATAGACCATTAGGAAGTTATCATCCTGAATATAAGGATATGTATTATCCAATAAATTATGGTTACATTGAAGGAGTTATGGCACCAGATGGAGAAGAGCAGGACGCTTATATATTAGGTGTAAATGAACCAGTAAAGAAGTTTACAGGTAAAATTATTGCCATTGTTCGGAGAAAAGATGATATAGAAGAAAAGTGGGTAGTTGTGCCAGACGGAGTAACTTTTTCAAAGGAAGAAATCAGGAGACAGATTCATTTTCAGGAACAATATTTCGACAGTGAAATTGTGATGTAATATTAAGGAGATTGCTATGTCATTAGGATTAAAAAGAGGAATAGTGCAGCTTGAACCACATGATAAACAGTGGGATGAGGCTGCCATTCAAACAATCAAAATACTTAAATCTATATTAGGAGATGATGCTATTGATATACAGCATATTGGAAGTACAGCAATACCGGCAATTAAAGCAAAACCGATTATTGATATTGTCGTTGGGGTAACTGATTTTGATAAAGTAATGTTACATAATGAGCAATTACGACAAGTGGGAATATTTTATCGTGGTTCAGATGTGGAACGTCAGTTTCTTTATGTAATGGGCGATATGGAAAATGATACAAGAACGCACCATATTCATATTGTGAAATGGAACGGAACTGAGTGGAAAAATTATATTCATTTCAGAGATTATCTAAATGATAATGAGAATATGGCTTTGCAGTATCAGAAGGTAAAGGAAGAACTGGAAAGTAAGTATGCAGATGATAGAGTAGCATACACTAATGGAAAGCAAGATATGATAGACCTTATTCTTGATAACCAATAATTTTTTCCCTTGCAGAGGCATTAGTTCTTATGTTAGGATACTATCTAAGGAAAGTACCCATGACAGGGCGTTAAGCGTCCGGAGGACGCTTGTTTAGCGCCGACCGGAGCGGAGCGTAGAGGTAGCCTCCCGAGTTTTATGATACCGGGCAACCGGAATACATAGGAAGGGAGGTGGCGCCGATGACAGCTTATGAGATCATTTCGATTTTCATTGGGATATTAGCATTGTTGATGTCCTTTGGTAGCTTGATTGTAGCGTTGCTTGCCTTTCTCGATAAGAGAAACAAGCGAAAATAAAAATGCCTATCCTGTCTGCCAACAGGATAGGCGGTGTCCTTAAGGACATTCATTAACCTAAACTCGGAGCATCCACCTTTGGAGTGGGTGCTTTCTGTTTAATTAGATATTATCATGTTAGGCTTTCTTTTTCAAGGCATTTCAAAAATTTTAATTATATGAATTAAAGTGGATAATTTTTGGAGTTGATCCGCTGGTGTTCAATTGATTTTCACGAGGTATAATTTTCTTTTCTTGGATTAAAGAATGATACAATGTTAATGCATCTATTAATTTAGGATCAAAAAATTTGTCGTCAATTTTCATAGAAAGAGTCTCAATATTATCTATAATGCTCATTATAAAAACCTCCTTGTATGTACAAATACTCGAGTTTGATATTTTGTTACATAATCAGTCAACACGGAATAGTATGAATCAATTAAGTTACATAATTCAGTATTTTTTCCATAATCATTTATTTTTAGGTTCATATTTTCTAATTCTTGCATATTAATAGCACGTCCGTGAGATTTCCAAATATTATTATTACTCAAGGTGTTGGCTATTTCGGTAGCTCTTTCCTTTTTTTCTTCAGTTGTCACAGAAGAACCATCTGAATGCACTGCCCAATCTTTAAATTTGTATTTAACTAGCCATTTCATAATAAGATCCACGGCTAATTCTTTGGCCTGTTCATATGCACGTAATTCTGCAAGATCAAAATCTTTTAAAATAAGAAATTCAGCTTGTGATATAGTATTGTTTTGAGCCTTGATAAGTAAATCATTTATTTTATCAAGGTAGCCTAAAGCAGCAACTAGTTTTCCATCTTTATTTTGTACCTGTGGATCGACTGGACCAAGTGCACTAAAATAGTTCATGAGAATATTATCTCCACTCATACAGAAAATTGTACCAGCACTATATGCATAATTAGGCACAATAAAATTCACTTCCGTATAAAAATGTCTAAGAATTGTAACCATTCTATTAACAGGATTTAGGCTACCACCAGGTGTAGTTAAGATAATATAACATATTGAATGGGGTTCTTTTTCGGATTGAAGCTCTTCTACTATTTTTTTCATTTGAATTTCAACAGAGTCAAATATTTCACCATAATAAACAATAACATCTGCATTTAAATAAGTTTCTAATTCTGCTAGTTTGCTATTAAGCAGGTTGCGAGCAGCTTCATCAATAGGACTATGCATATATAATCTCTCCTAAAATAATATATAAAATATTATATCACAAATAGTCAACAATGTGAGATAATCTTCTAATTTGGATAATTTTTTACAGTAAGGAGGTCAGTGCCTTTTTTGACAACCATATTGTCATCAAGCAGGTGTTGCTTGATTTCTTCGATATTTTCATTGATATGCTGCAAACTGTCAGCATACTCTTCTTCTGAATAATCATCTTTAGCTTTTAGCATATTTTCACGAATTTCCAGAGCTTTCATATAGGTACAAAGTTTTTTATTGATGAGGTTGTTCTTAAAGGACAGCTTAACAGTAGCAGGTTTGAAATTGCCCTCATCGTCTTTATCTGCCTCAAATTTCATATCAATCTGGTCATCCAGTTTAAACAGTAATGATAATACATCAGAAACTGTTTCTATATCAAAATCCATAAAAATGTTAATGCTGATGCCTAGTGCATTGGCAATCTTTAAAAGCTGGTCAGGTTTTGGATTACGGATTCCATATTCATATTTCTTTATTGTAGCGGAGTTTATGCCAGACAACTGACCAAGCGTTTCCTGTGATATTCCACGCATATTGCGAAAGTATTTAATCTTTTCTCCAGTAGTCATAAAAATGCTCCTTTATGATTTGTTACCACTATTCTATCACAATGGGACACATTTGTGTATAAAAAATTGATTAAATTGCTTGACAGACACAAATGTGTACTATATAATACGGGTAAATAAGGTCACGAAAGTGTACTAAAATGAAAACAGGAAGGAGAACACAATATGGAGAATACGATGAAGATGTATGTAACAGCAGATGAAGCTGCACAGATTCTTGGAGTATCAAGAGGATATGCTTACAAAATCATTCGTGGTCTTAATAATGAATTGAAAGAAAAAGGCTATCGAGTGATTTCAGGCAAGGTACCTACAAAGTATTTTGAAGAAAAGTTTTATGGTATGGCAGTTGGTTAATGGAGAGGAGATGATGATATGCCAGCTACACGAGATGGTAAAACATGGCGCTGCCAGTTCTATTATGAGGACTGGCAGGGTGTACGCCATAAAAAGAACAAAAGAGGCTTTAAGACAAAGGCAGAAGCAGAGGAGTGGGAGCGTAACTTCCGGCAACAGCAGAGAAAAGATTTGGATATTAACTTTGAGAATTTTGTTGAAATCTATTTCGCTGATGTGGAGAACCGGCTTAGAGAAAGCACAATCAAGAATAAAAGATATGGATTGATGTGATGAAGGATGACAGAATGGATAATATTGTGGAATGTGCTTATAACATGGACAATGGTTATGTTGAAATATGGTTTATAGATGGGAATATGCTTCGGATAAAGTGCGAAGAAGTAGAGGCTGCTCTGAGAACAACAGAGCAGTCACTGGCAAAGTTACATAAATTATTGGATGAAGGCGATAGAGTATGTGGCGATGGCACTATCCGGGGAGATGCAGGCATATTGTGATATCGAGGATGATATGGTTAAAGGGATGTTTGGAATGATTGTGCAGGGGTATTTGAAGAAAGGGTATAATCGGGCTACGGCGGAGATGATGGATAGGGAGTTTTTTAGGTATGAGAGCTAAAAAATTATTGCCAATAGAGATAGACAGGACATAAATTAGAAAGCTAATATCACGAAAGTAGTTTTTAATAGAACTATATGTGAAAATGTGATAAAATATGTATTATTTAAATGCTATGAATGTTGATCGAGTGGAGGTGTAAGCTAGTGTTTGGTAATGTTGTATATTATGATAAAAAGAAAATAGATGAATATAGAGCCGTGGTTAAAGGACAGAGAAATCTTCAAATTGACGAATATGAGGTATCTAATGATAAGGGGATTCAAGTTGATTTAAAGGCGTTTGGAGCTGATGCTAAGGCTAATAAAACATATAAAGCCAAAGTACAGGAGAGTTTATTATATAATTGTGATGAATTTGAAAAGCTGCTTACAGGACGAGACGATTTTTTTGATTTTACACAGTCGGAAGACTATGATTTGAAAACTATGAATAGAGGTACGATTATAAAATTTGATGGATATATAAAAGTTCCAGAGGAATTTGACTATACTCAGACAATCGATAGATTTAAGCCGTTATTAGTTGCATCTTTGGTAAGTGATTCTATGGATAAATCAGAGCAGGTTGCATTAAAAACTTTTTTTGAAACGACAGATACAAAAATTCCGGTATTAATTGATTTGAATAATCAATTGATGTGTTCAAAACTTATATCTAATAATATGTTGGTTAAATATGAGGATATGGAAGAATATGAAGAATTAGAAGTTACTGTTATTGCGAGAATTATCTCTAGTGGAATGGTAAGAGCACAGAAAGCATTTTATGATCCTTTGAAAGATTTTATGACACTAAATCGTGTTATGAGAAGAAGTATTGAAGGCCGAACAGATGGATTATACGAGATATATGCTGATAAAGATTATAGAACAATAGAAGTTTTGGCTATATATCAATAAGGATATTTTGATTAGGAGAAATGATATGGATATTAGGGAAGCGATGCTGGAATTGGTGAATTCAGAATCCGTTAGATATTCATACATGGCAATAGAAAAGATAATTATCGTTATGATGAGAGATTATTTGAAAGCACAAAATAAGCGACTTTTGGCAGAAAATGAAGTTATGCATAGAATCTCGGATATGATTTTGCCAGATGGAATAGATAATGAGGATGGTTATATTGCAGCAGAAATTAAGCTGTATAGACATAAGCAAATGAGTTTGCGATTGATATATGATACAATTGGACGTTTTTCCATTAATAGGGGTGAAATCAATAAGCTTTTATTAATAGTGGTTAATGAATTGCCAGAGGGTATAAGGAATCGTATTGAAGAAAAAAAGAAACAATTAAATTTTGAACTTATAATATGGGATATTGATGATTTAATTAGAATATTTAGTAACAATGAGAATTTATTTGTTGAGACATATAACAATTTGAATACAGTGTTATTAAGGGACACAATCAATGATGGTATATTAAGAAACAATAGTACATATTTAGAAAAAAGAAAAAAATATGTAGAACAACTCCATGTGCAATATGAAAATGATAATATTGTTCTTTTTCTTGGAGCAGGAGCCTCTAATGAAGCTAAAATAGCTACATGGGATACTTTGATATCAGAATTATTTGTTGCTTTAATAGATAAACAACTAATAGCAAATCATATTCAAATAGAAAAGAAAGACAAGAAAAAGATTGTAAAAGAAGTGATTAACCAAAATGGAAATTCACCATTACTGCAAACTAGGTTTTTGAGAAATGGTTTTGAGAACGATTTCGAAGAGTTAGTTAGAGAAATACTATATAAAAATGCTGTTGAATCATCAGATTTATTAGAAGAAATTGGACAACTATGTATACCTAATAGAGGGAAATTGGGTGTACGTGCAATTATAAACTATAATTTTGATGATTTAGTTGAAAAGAATTTAAAAAGACTTCGAGTAAAGTATCATTCAATCTATGGTGAAGGGATGATTCCAGATGCGGATGAATTAGGAATATACCATGTTCATGGTTTTTTGCCTCAAGAGAAAGAAAATTATGAAAATTTGACAAAGTCATTATTAGTTTTTTCTGAGGAAGGATATCATAAACTTATGCTGGAACCATATAATTGGGCAAATATTAGCCAATTGAATTATATGATTAATAATACTTGTTTATTTATAGGATTATCGATGACGGATCCTAACATGAGAAGATTATTAGAAATAGCGGCTCAAAAGAGAATAGAGAATGATAGTGATTGTCAACATTATGCAATAATGCGTAGATTTAGGATGAAAGAATCTGCTGAGGTTGATTCAATCAAAAGTTTTGAAAGAGTAAATGAAACTTTACAAGAGTCTTTCTTTAAGGAATTGGGTGTAAATGTGATATGGATTGATGAGTTTAGTGAAATCCCGGCAATACTAAAGCAGATAAAAGGGAATTATGAAAGCTATTAGAAATCTGGCTCCAATTTGGCTCTAAAAATTTAAGACGAGGCACACAAAATTGCAAAATATGATGAATATAAAGAATGAAATGCATAAATGTATACCAAAAAACAGCCAGATAAATTTCTCCGCCCAAGAGTTTGAATAATTTGATGTTCTCGTCCCACCCAGACCCATCCAAGTGTCCGAGTGAAAAAGAACATAAAAAACATGAAGCAGAGTCAGATGAATTTCAAAGAAATTCGTCTGGTCCTGCTTCTTTTTTTGTAGCTGCATCCACTCCATGCATCCCAAGCACCAAGCCCTCCCAAGCTCCTTCTCCAATCCCGAAAAAGACCGGGAAAACAGGAAAAAGGCTTGGTTTATAAGGCTTAGATGGGATTGCTGAATGGAACAGAGGCAGAAGAGGCTTGGAGGCAGAGACAAATGCAGAGGTCATTGAATCGGAAAATTGAAAGTTGAATATAGAAGAGAAAGTTGTAGGATTGCCGTTATGAAAAGGGAAAGAGGCTTGGTTTTTTCTCGTCCCGGAAGGTCGATTTTCGGGTAGACAAGAGGCTGATTTGAATATTGACAAAAAATTAAAAGATTGATATCATATACATATACAATATAAAGAAAATAATTTAAATATCAATTCATAAAAGTATAAAGAAAATATAAACAGATTATAAAGGATGACACATGAACAAGGCAGAAAAATCGCAAATAATAGTCCTTATTGCTTGCTTTGCTTGCGTTTTTTTGTCTGCAGCTTTAATATGGAATTATTATAAAAAGCCAGCTGATGAGAACGAAGCATTGATAGTTACAATAAAATATCCAGAATATGAAAACGCTGTTATAACACCGGTTTCTACAATGGAATGTGCTATAGATAATGAGTTTTTACATGAACTTCAACAAATATCAAGTAGTTCCGATGGAAATACGGATGAACATAGCTATAATTATCAATATGATACAGTACCTGATAGAATTTATATTAAGGCACCGGATATTTATGTATTTGAACAGGGCAAATCAAAATCATCAATGACACCATGTAGCGTTGGAAGTATAGCTTACTATGATGATGCACCTTGGTTTTCCATTACCGCAGTTACTATAGACAAATTATATACAGGAGTTTTTGATATAACTATTTCTATTAAAGCTTTTAAGGATATTGTTCCAGTAATGACAACACTAAAAATAGGAGATGTTGTTTTAGATGAAGTAAGAAGTGCACCAGAAAAAGAAACGGTATTTGAAAACGATAGTTTGAAGTGCTATACTAACGTTGTAACAGTAGTGGCTAATAAGATATAATAAATCCA
>ERZ836939.4399-NODE-4399-length-10652-cov-48.680004_pt1 | contig 10652 bp, 12 predicted proteins | sample MGYA00519912_ERZ836939 | MGnify/ENA primary metagenome ERZ836939 (study PRJEB31850, sample SAMEA3708810) | human gut metagenome | biome: human gut; feature: human-associated habitat; material: faeces | place: China | collected 2014 ... | reverse complement strand
AGATAGTTCGCTGGAAACGGCGCGTGAAAATAGGTAGTCGCCGACTTAAACAAAACCCCTGAGGAAGAAATTCCTTGGGGGTTTGTTTTTACCATTTTCCGAGAAAGAATATATGTTAGAGGGTTGCAGACTGGGCTAAAAACTGGTATTCTCAGAACAGAAAGGGGTGAGAATATGCGTTCGGACATGACACGCAAAGATTCAGCAATGTATTATGCGATAATAATAGTACTTTTTGTATTTTGCAGTATTGTATTTTATGTGCAGACACATTACCAGCATACCTCGGCAATCAGGCCGGAGGACGATTATAAGGGCAAGATACCGCAGCTTCATAGTAGCGAGGATCGGGATGATGACGGTGTAGATGACCAGTTAGATATTCTGAACGGTGCACTGGCCTATGTGAGTACACATCCAAAATACAAAAGCCGCTACTATGAGAACGGCTATCCTGACGATAACTACGGAGTGTGCACTGATGTAGTGGCTTATGCGTTGAAATATGCCGGATATGATCTACAAGTGCTTGTGGACGCGGATATCCGGGTACACCCACAAGATTATATGGTAGCCTAGCCGGATGCAAACATAGACTTCCGGCGGGTGCGAAACCTGAATATATTTTTTTCACACACAGCAGTTGCCCTGACCACAGATGTCTCAGAAATAGAAGCATGGCAGGGTGGCGATATTGTAATCTTCGAAAGACATATCGGCATCGTGTCCGACCGACGAAATAAAAATGGAGTGCCCTATATCATTCACCACAATGATCCATGGCAGATGGCCTACGAGCAGGACATTCTGGAAAAACGAACTGACATCGTGGGTCATTACCGAATTTCAAAATAAAAAGCGGTCCTACTGCACGGTTATGCACAATGCAGCAGGGGGGGGGGCATACTTTATTGGGCGGTATATCGGTTACGATACGGGCTTCTGCAGATAGTTCGCTGGAAACGGCGCGTGAAAATAGGGAGTCGCCGACTTAAGTGAAAGCTCTGAGATGAAAGTCTCAGGGCTTTTTTGTTGTGTATTACCGAAATGCGAAGATATAGTTTGTTCAAACCGCGTATAGCGTGTTGCTTGACAAACTGACTACTATGTAATACAATATAGATAAGCTACAACGCATTGCATAGTAGATAGAAAGGAGGAAGCGGATTGGAAAATAATGCACAGCTGCTAAAGGGTGTATTGGAATATTGCGTGTTGCGGCTGATTGAAAAAGAACCAACCTATGGTTATGAAATAGTGATGCAGTTAAAACAGGTCGGTTTTGCAGAGATCAGCGAAAGCACGCTGTATCCGCTGCTTTTACGCCTGGAGCAGCAGGAGAAGGTGACAGTGGAGCGGCGACCTTCTCCCAAGGGCCCAAGCCGAAAGTACTATGTGATCACCGAAAAGGGGACGGATTCTCTTTTGGATTTTCAACAGGAATGGAACCGACTGTGCGGTTTGGTAGAAAAGATTTTTCGGGAGGATAGAAGATGAACAACTATTTTACCATGCGAAGAGCGAACCGTCTGCGCGTAAAACTGCTCAACAGCAAAAGCCAGGAGCAAATCAGAGAGGTTATTCGATATCTGCGGCGTACCAGTTGGGATGAGTGCGGCGTAGAGCTGATATACAGTGACCTGATCGATATGGCGGTGCAGGCCAATGAGAATGGGCAGGAACTATTCAACGTGATTGAGGATGCAAAAACCTTTGCTGAGGAGGTTAAGTCAAGCCTTAAAACTTTGAGGACTGGAGATTATTTCTGGTTTGTGGCACCACTGTATTTCTTCTTTGGCTGGGGGATAGGGGGTCTGCTGCTGTATCCGGTGGTTCCAGACTGGGTGTTTGAACTCTCACTTGGGTATTTGGTGCAGCTTGTGGTCTGCATAACTGCTTTTTGCTGGCTGTTCCGGAGAATGATGGAGCAGGCGGGGTTTCCGCCAAGCAAGCATCGTCTGAAATACTGCGGCTGGCTGGTGCTTTATATTGCAGTGCTGTATGCAACAGGTGCATTTTTTACACGGATCGCTGGAGCTTTTGTTTTGCTGCGCCTGCCGATTTTGCCCTATGCCCTTTTCAGTCTCCTGCTGGGTGCGGGGTTGTATGGCATAAAATTTTGGAAGTATGGCAAAGATGAACGCTTGAGAGAACGTATCTGAATCCTCTTTATGATGTACGTCTGCCGGGCCGTGGAAAACGAGCTCATCCCTGACCTGAACAAAGTACAGAAGCGCTTCATCCTCTCCCGGATGAGGCGCTTCTTTTCTCATAGATGATGGGTGCTTACTGCCCTCCGTGGCGGCGGGCTTCGGCGGTGAGCTCCTGCTGCAGCGCGGCCTTGCGGTGGTCGAGCAGCAGGTCTTTGTTGTACCGGAAATAGCGGTCGCAGCCATTTTCGGTGATGAAGGCATGGGAGGCGGGATTCAAGGTCAGCTCCGTGACGAACACCACCATCTCCTGACTTTCGGCAAAGGCATTCTCCATAAAGTCAAATGCAGCTTCCAGCGCGGCGCTGGCGGCTTCCTGTGCCTGATCCCGGGCCTCGGCAAGGGACTGGAACTGTGTGCGCAGGAGGTCAAAGGCGGGCTGTGTGCTCACAGCATTGGCGCGGCGCAGCTCCGCATCCCAGCTGCGGAGGGCGGCATACACCTGCAGGCGGTTATTCAGTGCGTCATGGCCCAGCAGACCGGCGGCACGCTGGCGCTGGGTCTCGGCATCATAGTCCGTGACCATCTGACCGAACAGGGTAAGCTCCCCATCCGGGATGTCCGCAGGCAGGGTGGAAAAGCCCTGTTTGGCCTCCCTCAGGAAGGCGTAGCAGGCATCGGCGACGGCATCGGCCTGCCGGGAAGCAGTGAACCGGGTGTTCAGACCGGACAGAATCAGACTGACCAGCGAGAGCCGTTCATCAAACGGTGCATTGAGCAGGCGGGCATAAACGGCAGGCTTGACCTGACCGGCCAGGATCTCCTCTACGCCGTAGTCATCACGATACTTATAATAGAGATCAAGATAGGCGGAGAAGTCCTCCGCGATCTTCTGGTGCTGGAGATACTGCCGGATGAGTGCTTCATCTGCCTGCAGGCCCAGCGATTCATAGGTGTCTAGCAGGTTGGACAGATCCTCCCAGCCGCGGGCAGTGACGAACTGTGTGCCGTCCACGTCGGCGTTGATCTGGTAGAAGTTCTGGGGATGCAGATCGAGGTAGCTCAGGATGGCACTGTGGATGTGGGCTGTGCGGGCGTAATCTTTCCATACCTGCAGGTCGGGCTCAATGTCCATCCGACGGACACGATCCAGCGTGACGATATCGAAATCGCGGACGGATTTGTTATACTCCGGCGGGTTGCCTGCCGCCACGATGACCCAGCCGGCAGGCACGGCCTGGTTGCCGAAGGTCTTGCACTGCAGGAATTGCAGCATGGTGGGGGCCAGCGTCTCGGAAACGCAGTTGATCTCGTCGATGAAGAGGATGCCCTCTTTCAGGCCGGTGGCTTCCATCTTGGCGTAGACACTGGAAATGATCTCGCTCATGGTGTATTCGGTCACAGAGACATCCTTGTCGCCGTAATGGCGCTGCCGGATGAAGGGCAGGCCCACGGCGCTCTGGCGGGTGTGGTGGGTGATGGTGTAGGCCACCAGTGCCACGCCGCACTCCCGGGCGGCCTGCTCCATGATCTGGGTTTTGCCGATGCCCGGAGGGCCCATCAGCAGGATGGGGCGCTGCCGGATGGAGGGGATGGCATACTCACCCAATGCGTCCTTGGCCAGGTAGGCTTTGACAGTGTGTTCGATCTCTTCTTTGGCGCGTTTGATATTCATAAGTTCACATCCTCACGAGTTGTTCAATTTACGGTAAGGGTCGTCCTCTTCGGCCAGCGCGTCGGCCAGCGCCGATGCGGCCCGGGCCGTTGGCCCTGAAAATTCATCCTCATCCAGAACCACCTTCATGGCCCAGGGAGGAACGTTGGCATCGTCGAATTTTTCGCCCAGGAACAGGAATGCGGTATCGTAGGCCGGGCGGCGGGCCGGGTAGGTGCCCATGCCATCGGTAAAATAGAGCAGGCCCCGCAGGTTGGAGAACCTCTTCTCGGCGCAGAGCTGGTTCACATATTCAAAGGCAGGCCGGAAATCGGTGCCGCCGCCGCCCCGCAGCTCAAAGTGGTTCATGGCATGGATGAGCTCGTCTTCGTTACGGATAAGCAGATCCTGCCGGATGGCGTTGTCTGCCTGAATGAGATGCAGATTCATCCGGTGGAAGAAGTTCTCCCGCCCTTTCAGCAGGGTATAGGTCTCGGCCAGAAAGGCCCGTACCAGTTCGCCGGAGGTGGAGTAGCTGGTGTCAATGACCAGCGCCAGCTCCTCGATCTTCTTGCTTTCCCGGGTCTCCAGGGGCTCGATCAGGGGCATGTTACCGTAGACCGACAGGCCGTAGGTGTAGAAGTTCAGGTCGAACTCATCCGGATCGAGGTGGACCTCCTCCCGGGTCACGCAGAACCTCCGCAGGAAATCCTGATAGCTCCGGCGGCTGCGGTTGGCGGCCTTGACCTGCTGCTTCAGGGCATCGGCACCGTCACCGGCTTCCTTGTCCCGCAGGTCCAGCTCGGTCTGCATCCGCTCACCGATCTTCTGCCACGTCTTCTGGGGCAGGGGCGTGGGCATCTGCTGGGGCTGCTCGGAGGCATCCTTGGGCCACAGGCGGTGGTCATCGGTGTAGAATTCCCGCTCCAGCTGGCGCAGAATGCCGGGGGTCTGGCCAGCCAACCACCGGTAAGCCGGGGCAGCGGCCACGACCCTGCCCTCCGCGGCAATGGCGGCGTAGGCGTTCTGGCGCACCCAGGTCAGCGGGCGCTTGACAATGGAACGATTCAGGTTGTCCAGCACATTCTCCACGGCAATATCGCAGGCCAGATTCCACAGCCGGGCATCCCGCTTGCCTTTGAGCCAGAGATGCCGGAATACGCAGTGGAATACCGTGTGCAGATACAACCGATTGAGATATTTTGGATTCTCCTGGTAGAGCCGCAGCAGGGCGCTGGGCTGATAATAGAGGTTCACGCCGTCTGTGGCCAGCACGCCGCACCGCTCGTCCGGTACCGGGGTCAGGGCACTGAGCGCCATATCCAGAAAGCGGAAGTCGAGGTACAGACCGCTGCGCACCACAGCCAGCACCTCGCCGCCCATCCGGGCCTGCCACTCCTCGTGGGTCTCAGGCCGTTTGGATGCAAAGGGCTTGCGGGGGTCGAAGAATTTCTCTTTTTCAGAAATCAAAATCATACCTCCGCTTCTTCGGGGCGGAACCCCTCTTTTTGTGCTCTGCGTCGGCCAGCAGTGCAGCAGCTGCTGCGTTGTCTGCCTTGGCGGCAAGTGCCGCGCCCTCAGCAAAGGCAGCAGCATCCAGCACATCCAGCGCCAGCAGATCCTTTATGCTGTCGGTATCCTGTGCCTTCAGCAGGCGCTGGAGCACAAGGCCGGTGTGAGCGGCCAGAAATTCACGGTAGGGGGCCTTTGCCTTTTCGGTCAGGTTCCATGGCCAGCGCAGGCGGTCGAAGCAGAGCATGGCCGCCACGCCTTGATCTTCGGCAGCGTGGCCGTCGGGGAAGATGGCATCATATTCTGCGGAAAGGATTTTTCCATCCAGAAAACACTGCCTGTAATGATATCCCTGCCCCGAAAAGGTGTGGAGCAGGATGTGGGCGGGGCTTTCTTCTACGTCCTCCCAGTAGGCGGGGTACCATAGCCCTGCCCGGGGACGCGCCTCACCCGGGAGCCAGAACAGTGCCCGCACGGCCTCGGTGATGTTGTTCACAAGGGCGAACAGGCCGGTCTTTTCCTCGGGAGCAGCCCGGACAAGAAGGTCTGCCAGCGCAAAGCAGTTCAGGAACACGTCGCTGCCCACAGTCAGGTCTCCGGCCCCCACGCTGAGCCGCCGCAGCCTGCGGCAGTTGTAAAAGGCGCAGCTGCCGATGACCTGCAGGCTGTCCGGTAGGGTGATCTCCTCCACGAAATTGCCGCACACCGGGTGCAGATCCTCCGGGGCAGCAGGCCCTTCCCCGAAGTCAAGGTCATAGCGGCCGTGCTGTCCGGTCAGGTCACGGCCAAAGGCCTGCACAAGGGTGCAGGTGCCGTCCGGGCTGACTTCATAGCGGCAGAGTGCATCGGCCCCGGGCAGGCTTCTGGGCTTCTCGGAGAAGCAGTAGTCCCCCAGCTCGGTGATGGCCAGCACCCCGCCCTCCGGGCCCGGTACGCTTGCGGGAAGGGCCGCACAGGGCGCGTCGCCGTAAACACGGGTCAAGCGGGCGGTGTTCTTCTGTAACGGGATGATATCGATAAACATAGGGTCTCCTAACAAAAAAACTGCTGCACGGGCAGAGCCGTGCAGCAGTTGGGAGGGATGCGGTTACTGTGCGGCCTGTGAAGAAGCGGTAGAGGCGGCCGCATTGTCGGCAGCTGGAACCGTGCCGGTATTGGCAATATACAGGCTGAGGAACACACCCATGATGAGGGTGGCAACAGCCATCAGGATCGCATTCCGGATCAGATGCTTTTTCATCTGTTTGTACTCCTTTGAAAGGATTTACTTTGCAGGCTTGAAGCTGTCGCGCAGGGTGACCACGCGGTTGTATACGCCGGGGTTCTTGCTGTCCGGGGTGAAGAAGCCGGTGCGGACAAACTGGAACTTCTCGCCGGGCTTGGCATCCTTCAGGCTCTCTTCCAGCTTGCAGCCCTTGCGCACCACAACGCTCTCGGGGTTCAGGTAATCCTTGTAGTCGCTGCCCTCGGGGATGGCGTTCATGTTGGCCTCGGTAAACAGCTTGTCGTACAGGCGGACTTCAGCATCCACAGCGTGGTCAGCGCTGACCCAGTGGATGGTGCCCTTGACCTTGCGGCCATCGGCGGGGTTGCCGTTGCCGGTCTCAAGGTCGGCGGTGCAGTGGATGGCGGCGATGCTGCCGTCGGGGTTCTTCTCCACGCTCTCGCACTTGACGATATAAGCGCCCATCAGACGAACCTCGCCGCCAATGGTCAGACGCTTGAACTTCGGGGGCGGCACCTCGGCAAAGTCCTCGCTCTCGATCCACAGCTCGCGGGTAAAGGCGACCTTGCGGGTGGAGGCATCGTTGGCTTCGCGGTTGGGGTTGTTGGCCACCTCAAAGAATTCAGTCTTGTCGGCGGGGTAGTTGTCCACGACCAGCTTCACAGGGTCCAGCACGGCGATCCGGCGCTGGGCAGTCAGGTCCAGCTCACTGCGGATGCAGGCTTCCAGCTGACGCATGTCGATCAGGTTGTCGGACTTGGAGATGCCGGCCTCCCGCACAAAGGTGAAGATGGAGGTGGGGGTGTAGCCGCGGCGGCGCAGGCCGCACAGGGTCGGCATCCGGGGATCATCCCAGCCGTCCACGATGCCCATTTCCACCAGCTCGCGCAGGTAGCGCTTGCTCATCACGGTGTTGGTCATGTTCAGGCGGGCGAACTCGCGCTGCTTGGGGAACTCGGTGCCGAAGATGTTCTCAATGACCCAGTTGTACAGGGGACGATGATTCTCGAACTCCAGGCTGCACATGCTGTGGGTGATACCCTCAATGGCATCCTGGATGGGATGCGCAAAATCGTACATGGGGTAGATGCACCACTTATTGCCCTGGCGGTGGTGTTCAGCATACTTGATGCGGTAGATGGCCGGGTCACGCATGTTCATGTTGGGGCTGGCCAGGTCGATCTTGGCACGCAGGGTCTTTTCACCCTCCTGGAACTCACCGGCACGCATCCGGCGGAACAGGTCCAGATTCTCCTCCGGGGTGCGGTCACGCCACGGAGAGGGACGGCTGGGCTTGCCGGCATCGGCACCACGGTACTCGCGCATCTCGTCACGGGTCAGATCATCCACATAGGCCTTGCCCTCCAGAATGAGCTTCTCGGCGTACTCGTAGCACTTGTCAAAATAATCGCTGCCATAGAAGATGCCGCCGTTGGGGTCAGCGCCCAGCCAGTGCAGATCCTCAATGATGCTGTTGACATATTCCTCACCCTCGCGGGCGGGGTTGGTGTCATCCAGGCGCAGGTTGAACTTGCCGCCATACTGGTTTGCGATGGACCAGTTGATGTAGATGGCCTTGGCGCTGCCGATATGCAGGTAGCCGTTGGGCTCCGGCGGGAAGCGGGTATGGATCTCGCTGATCTTGCCCTCGGCCAGGTCAGCGTCGATGATCTCCGTCAAAAAGTTTTTATCTGCCATAGTGGTTTCCCCCTTGGTTTCAGGGCATCGCAGCCCGGAATTACACTTTCTTTCAATACACTTTATAATACACCATTTTTGGCTCTGCTTCAAGGCAAAAATACAAAGTAAGGGTGGTTTTCGGTGTCCCGGGCAGATTTCCGCATTCTGCGCACTTGACGAATGCACAAAAAAAGGGTATAGTATGGTAGTATTCATTTTTACGGGGTGTTGCGCAGTTGGTAGCGCGCCTGCTTTGGGAGCAGGAGGCCGCGAGTTCGAGTCTCGCCACTCCGACCACAAGAAAAGCCACGATGAACCGTTTATAAATGCGGTTTTGTCGTGGCTTTATTTGTTGCACAAACGCTCTGAAAATGCTGGTTTGTGCGTCTTTTGTGCGTTATTGGCGCAAAAACTGCTGACAGAACAGACAGAGTTGAACCGTGAACTTTGTACAGCTTTACACTGTTCAACAAGAACGAAATGTGCTATATTGTTTATGGGGCAGAATAGGCATTTTATAACAGCCCCGCCGGAAAAGAGGTTGAATATGCTGTCTGACGCGAAGAAAAAGGCAAATGCCAAGTGGGACAAGGCCCATATGATGATTTTGGGCTGTAAGGTCCGTAAGGATTTTGCGGCCCAGTTCCGGGAGGCCTGTACCGCAGCGGGGACCACCCCCAACGCTGTTCTGAAACAGGCAGCGGAACAGTTTTTGAAGGAACACGCGGTATCAGAGGGGAAAACCGCCGTGGAAGAATGCGCATAATATCCATACGAAAGGACAGGTGCAACATGAGTACAAGAGAATTGGCAAGAACCCTGCTGGACGAGATGCCGGATAATGATTTGATCTATCTGGTGGCGTATATGCAGAGCTTAAAGGCTCTCAAGGATGCAGAAATTCCCAACGCCAAGACACAAGCGGCGATTGATGAAGTGGACAGCATGATTAGAACCGACGCGGGAGAACACTTTGAAGGCTCTACCGCTGACTTCTTCGCTCAACTGGCGGCGGAGGGCTAAACCGTGTTAAAACTGAACACTTCCACGCAGTTTAAGAAAGATTATAAAACCTGCATCAAGCGGCATTATAAAATGGATTTGCTGCAAGCAGTTGTTGATGTACTGCGAGTGCCTGACGCATTGCCACAAAAGAACCGAGACCACAGCTTAACAGGCAATTATACCGGCTGCCATGAATGCCATATACAGTCGGATTGGATTCTGATTTATCGGCAGACAGATACGGAACTGTACTTGGTTGCGACTGGTACACACTCCGATCTGTTTGGCCTGTGAGATGGGCGATTATGATTTGCCCGCTATGCAAAGGCGAAATGAAGCCCAGCACAACAGCCCTGCTGCTCATCATCGAGCGGCAGGGCTGTTGTATTGTTTCTGTCATTTAGATGATATAATCATTCCCCGCCTGATTGGGTGCGGCAAGGTCGGCCAGAGTGATCTTGCCAAAGTAGTCGGCGATCATGTCGTTCAGGCCCTTCCACATCGTATAGGTGCGGCAGTTGGGCATCCGTTCGCAGGCGGGAGCACCGGGCACAAGGCAGCTCACGGGGGCAAGGCTGCCCTCGGTCAGCAGCAGGATCTCTGCCACGGTGTACTGGTCGGGGGTGCGGGTCAGCCGGTAGCCGCCGCCCTTGCCGCGCAGACCTTCCAGAAAGCCGTTCTGCACCAGCACCTTCAGGATATTTTCCAAATATTTTTCCGAGATCTCCTGCCGTTCGGCGACCTCCTTCAGCGGCACATACCGCTCCGCCTGGTGTTCGGCCAGGTCGATCATTACGCGCAGTGCGTAACGGCCCTTGGTTGAAACGATCATAGCTTTTCTCCTTATCAACCCATCAGGCGCTTCGCGCCAGCCGCCCGGTCAGGGGCGGCAATGCACAGGCATGGATGGTGGGATTGTCCTCTTCTCATTAACAAACCTATTATACAACGGGGTTTATAACTTTTCAATTGCTTTTTCGTTTTTCCATTGACAAAGGGGGAAAAGAGGGCTATAATACCATCAAACCTACAAACCATGTTGGTTTACAGGGAATGTATGATGTGCCAGATTAACATCCCGGGCTCTGCGCCCGCAGAGGGAGGACTTTTACTATGAGCAAGATTTACACTTCCGCAGATCAGCTGATTGGCCACACTCCGCTGCTGGAGCTGACCCATATCGAGAAGGAAGCCGACCTGAAGGCCACCGTTCTGGCCAAGCTGGAATACTTCAACCCCGCCGGCTCTGTCAAGGATCGCATTGCCAAGAAGATGATCGACGATGCCGAGGCCACCGGCAAGCTGAAGCCTGGTTCCGTGATCATTGAGCCTACCTCCGGCAACACCGGCATTGGTCTGGCCGCTGTGGCCGCTGCCAAGGGCTACCGCATCATCATCGTGATGCCCGAGACCATGAGCGTGGAGC
>ERZ836939.4398-NODE-4398-length-10653-cov-2.600679_pt1 | contig 10653 bp, 10 predicted proteins | sample MGYA00519912_ERZ836939 | MGnify/ENA primary metagenome ERZ836939 (study PRJEB31850, sample SAMEA3708810) | human gut metagenome | biome: human gut; feature: human-associated habitat; material: faeces | place: China | collected 2014 ... | reverse complement strand
CGCGACCAGCAGGTGGCCGGGGCGTTCGGCATAGGCTTCCTCAAACTGGCCGTAGATGGTCTTGCGCTGGGCCGGATCTTCGGTGGCGCGGCCCTTTTTCAGCAGTTCGTCGACCTTGGGGTTGGAATAGGCCATCGTGTTGTCGCTGGCTCCGGTGACGAAATCCTTGTAGACGCCGTCCGGGTCGAATTCGGCGGCGAACCCGGCAAGGAACCCGTTGTACCCGGCCTTCCCGTCAAATTTGGTGACGAGGACGATCTGCATGTCGACCCCGGCTTTCTTCAATTCGTTGGCGATGACCTTGGCGATGTCTACGCGCTCTTCCTCATAGTCCCGGACCTGAATCGTGAACGAGAACTTCTGCCCGTTGCGCTCGTAGATGCCGTCCTTGCCCTTCTTCCAGCCGAGCTTTTCCATTTCGGCGGCGAATTTCTTGAGATCGTAGGAGTAGATGTCCGCGGCCTTGTTGCCGCCGTAGGCGTTCATCTGGATGGGGCTGAACGCAGGGAACCCCTGGCCGTTCAGCACGCTTTTGGCGATGGCGTCCTTGTTCAGGGCGTAGTTCAGAACGCCGATGGAGTCGCCGTTCCGCTTCCAGAAGTCGGTATGGAAATCCATAGCGGCGGAACGGTAGTCGGCGGTGGCGAAGTCGATGTTCTTGTAGCCGTCCTTGCCCCGGAACGTGTCCGCATACTTGGCGTTCAGCCACGCCAGATCCGCTTCCCCGGACTGGAGCATGAGGGCCTTGGTGCTTTCGACGGCGACGGTCTTGTAGACGATCCGGTCGATGTTCGGCACCTTGCCGTAGTAGTCCTTGTTCTTTTCCAGAATGATCATGCCGCCGGCGGTGTCCCATTCCACGAACTTGTAACGCCCGGTGCCCACGGGGTGCTGGTTGGCGGGGGCGGTGTTGATGTCCTTGCCCGCGAACAGGTGCTTGGGCAGGATGCCGATGGTGAAGTTGTCCAGCATGGCGGCGTTGGGCTTGGACAAGGTGAAGATCACGGTCTGGGCGTCAGGCGCCGTGATCGACTTGATGTCCTCGTAGTTGCTGGTGATGGATGAGGCCAGCGTCTTGTCTTTGGTCAGCGCTTCGTAGGTGAACAGGATGTCTTCCACGGTGAGGGGCTTGCCGTCGTGCCATTTCACGCCGTCGCGCAGCTTGAAGGCATAGGTGTGCGTCCCTTTATCATAGGTGAAGCTCTCGGCGAGCTCGGGAACCGGCTGGCCCTTGGCGTCGTACTTCATCAGGCCGGAAAAAATGATTGTGGGCAGTTCCTGATGGTTGTTGAGCAGGGGGTTGATGGTGTCCTCGTTTTCCCCGGCGTAGACAAGGGTGTTCGCCATTTCGTCGGCGGCGTTGGCGGGCATTGAGGCGAGACAGAGCGCAAGGCACATGAGGCCCCAGCGAACCGTTTTCAAGACCGGAGCGGTCAATACGTTCCTCTTCACGAAGTTCTCCTTTTCGGATTGTCGTACGTTGCCTGTATTTATAAAGGCGACCTGTGGTTACAGGTTGCTTGGCCCTTGGTTGCTTCTTTTTCGGAAGTAATGACCGATGCTGGTGATGCTCAGCAGCGTAACCACAAGGAAAACCCCGGGGATGAGGATGACCCACCACGAGTTGAGGAGGAGCGCCCGGTCGGCCAATGCCAACATGCTCCCCCATGAGAGCACGTCCACAGGCAGGCCCAGTCCGAGGAAACTCAAGGTCGCTTCCATCGCCATGCTGGTGCTGATGCTGGAAATGACCACGAACATGATCGCCGACACGAAGTTCGGGATGAGGTGCTTGCGCATGATGAAGGGAAACCGCGCGCCCATGCAGCGCGAGGCGAGGATGTACTCGCTGTTGCGGATCTGCCGGACTTCGCTCCGGACAATGCGGGACAGGGCGAACCAGCCGGTGACGCCGATGACGAGAGCGATGGTGAGCTCGTTCGGTTTGCCCATGAGGGAAAGGATCAGCAGCAGGGACAGAAGGACCGGGACACTTTGCAGGAGTTCCACCGCCCGCATCATGGCGCTGTCCACCACGCCGGAGGCGACCCCGGACAGGCAGCCGTAAGAAACCCCGATAAGGGTAATGACCGCGGCGCTCATCAGCCCGATGAAGATGGAAGCCCTGCCGCCGTACCAGATGATCGAGTAAATGTCCCGCCCCAGAGAGTCCGTGCCGAACCAGAATTCGGCATTGGGAGCTTCATTGACGTTCATGAGGAAGAGTTCGGCGGGATCATGGTTGATGATCAGGTTGGAAAAAAGGCAGCCGAGGGCAATCACGGAAAACACGGCGACGGAGAGGGTGGGCTTGCCTTTCAGCCGAGCCCAGAAGCCTTTTTTCCGTATGGCGGGCTGGTGCGCCCTGTACCCGGCCCCGACGATCGTGAAGGCATCGTTGGAAGAGGCGTCCATCAGCACACGACCCCGTCAGAAGACTTCATGCGCGGATCGATGACTTCGTTGACGGCCTGCGCGACAAGGCTGCTCAGCATGATCATCGCCCCGGTGATCAGCACCATGAGCATCAGCAGGTTGTAGTCATGGTATTTGGCGCTGGATACGGCGAGCAGGCCGATGCCCGGATAGTTGAATACGGATTCCGCCACATAGGTGCCGCTCAGGACGTGGGGGATGGAGATGGCCATGATGCTGACGATGGTGGGGAGCACGTTCCGCAGGCAGTGGCTCAGCAGGACCCGTGTCCTTCCGAGCCCCTTGGCCCGCGCCAGCAGCACGTAATCACGGCGGATTTCATCCAGCAGCTTGTTGCGGATCATGTAAGCGTAATACCACAGGTGGCTCGCCACCATGACGATGAGCGGCAGGACGAGGTGGCGCAGGCGGTCGGCCATATCGCCGGATTTCCCGATCCCGTAGGCACCGCTGCTCGGCAGCAGTTTGAGGTTGACGCTGAAAACGAGCACCAGCACCACGCCCATCCAGAAGGCGGGCACATAAAAGGCTACCGTACCGATGCGGCAGACGAACCGATCCATGAAAGTGTCCTCGAACCGGGCGCAGAAGAGGGCAAGCGCGATGGCGAGCATAAAGACCAGCGCGTAGGCGATGCCGCCGAGCATGAGCGTATTGCCGATAAGCGGAGAAACGACATCGAGGACGGGGCGTTTGTATTTCAAGGAGATGCCGAAATCCCCCTGCATGACGTTCCCGATCCATTTGGCGTACTGCATCCAGATGGGGCCGTTCAGCCCCAGCCGTTCCCGTGCGGCGTCCAGTTCCGTGGTCGTCATGGACTGCATGGCGTCGCCGTAGAAGGATTGGAGAGGATCGCCGGGGGTCAGGCGGGATACATAGAAAACGATCAGCGACAACAGAAACATCATGGCGATGAACACCAGCGTTTTCCGTGCGAGAGAAGCCATCAGTTGTCTGCTGTTCATAGTCTGCCTTCCTTGGAGCGCGATCCTTCGGACTGTTCCGAGATTCTGTTTCGTAACACGTTGTTTTCTTAGATGTAGAGTATAGTGTTACGTGTATAAAAAATGTAATACGAGGTATACCGGCCACCGCCGACGGTGTCAATGAGAGGTCTTTTGCATCAAGCGGGCACTGGCTTCGGGCGGATTCCCTCCATGCCCATAAACGGATTACATCCTGATATGAAAAGAGAAAACGGGAAAGAAAACGCCCCTGTCACCGTCCACATCGGTTCCCTGGGCGTTTTGCGATGATTGTGTATAGGTCAAGGTGTTACTTTTGTCAAATTAATGTTATCAAAATGGTATTCCGCGCCTCTCCAAAATAAAAAAGGGCAACATCTCAAAGGCGGCGTGAATCCCCGCCACCGCGCCGGGTGGTTCCCGTGTCCGCGGCATTGCCTTGAAGCCACGCGCCGATCTGCTCCTTGTCCGCGGCGTCGAGTTCGACGGCGGCATCAAAATGGTTCGGAAGATCCCCCATGAGCCGTTTCCATGAGCCGGACGGCAGCAGCAGGGCGGAGTATGCCGTATGGCATGAGCCGCAGTTGTCGACATACGTTTGCGGCGGGATGAGGAGACGGTTTGGGGAATGTTTCCTGTATCCGTCATGCGCTTCGGCAAGCCCGACGATTCCACAGAGTAAAAGGCCCGTGAATCCCCAAAGATACCTTTTTTCCATGAGATCGCTCCTTGCTGCGTTTGCGGTTGGTTGGACTGCAACCTACCCTGAGCGGCGTGAAGAATATGTTAACGCCGCGTTTTCCCGGCACCTCCGCGAGAGGGGAGGGCGGGATGCGGGCCTCCCTTTTCGTGGCGTTGCATCCCTATGTACGGCGGCGCTCACCCGACATAGCGTGCCCACAGCGCCGAGAGCGGCATGATGATGAGCATGGACGGCAGCATGTTGATCACGGGAAAGATTTTGATGCCACACATGCGCAGCCCCGTGGCGACGAAGATGACGCCGCCGCAGGCGGTAAAGTCGCTGAGCATTCCCGGCGTCATGTACGGGGCGAGGAAGGCGGTGGAAGCATAGAGCAGGGCGAGGATGGCGAATTGGGGTATGGCGATGAGGCTGACCGAGAGGCCGAAAAGCGTCCCGAACACGATGCCGCTGAACAGATCGAGAACGGCCTTGGTGAGGAGGATGTCCGTGGACCCGGTGATGCCTTCGTTTATTGCGCCGAAGATGCCCATGCTGCCGAAGCAGAAGGCGGAAACAAGGGTGATGATGTTCACGATGTACGTCTCATTGCCGCAGTGCTTGCTTTTTGCGAGGCGGAACAGCGCCCTGATGCACTTGGCAAGAAAAGATTCGGCAAAGACGAGCTCGCCGATGACGGAACCCACGATGAGGGCCATGACCACGACGGGAAGTGCTGAAGCCTTGTTCACGAGGGTGGAGCCCATGCACAGCGTGATCACGCCGAAGATGAGGGGAAGCGTTTCCTTGACGCGCTTCGGGATGAACCCGGAGAAGAGGGTCCCGGCGAGCCCGCCGACGAAAAGAGCGCAACTGTCTGTAATCGGTCCGATCATAATGCTTAACCTATTGAAATAATGTAAAGGATTCTTTCATCCAATTGTACCATGAAACATGGCGCTGAAAAATTGTCAAGCTCCAAAGAAGAGGAACACCGTCTTTGCTGAAAAGGCGGACGGATCGGCATATGCCCGAGGGCACGACGGGGGGAAGGCCGCTTGCCATTTCTTTGGTGGCTTTGCTAACGTAACGGGCGCAACTGGAGCCGCGTGGGATGGCATGGCATCCTTTTCCGCAAAAACGGGAAGAGGATATGTCCGCTTTCCGCCGTATTTTTCGCAGAGGGAAAACATTGACAGGCCACATGGGGTGAGTTATGGAAAAGTCGTCAGATGTCAGACGAGTTAGGGAACAACGGGAACCCCTGTATGTGGAAGTGAAAGAGGCTATTCTCGAATTGGCCCGTACGCAGTGCGGCCCGGATCGCAGGCTTCCTTCCGAGGAAGAGTTGTGCCGCCTGTTGGGCGTAAGCCGGGCTACGGTGCGGGAAGCGTTGAGCATCCTTTGCCGCGAAGGGTTCGTCTCCAAAAGGCACGGCATAGGGAACCTCGTCAACCGCAGCGTGCTTGATACGCCGATGCGTTTCGATTTGGAGCGCGGGCTCCGTCGGATGCTTGAAGACGCGGGGTATCAGGCAAGCACGATCCGGGAAATGCCCGTGAGCCCCGGGGGGAAGGACATCCTTTTGGATGATCCGACGCTGCCGGTCAGGCTGACCATTCCCCGGCCGTGGAAGATCCAGCGGACGGCGCACCTTGTGGAAGGCGCGCAGGCCATTGTGACCTGTAACGTGTTCACGTCGAACGGCTCATGGAATGGAAAAGGGTTCGCGCAGGAACTGGCCTATACGGATGTGATCAACCTGCTGTCGGGCGGCACGTTGTCGCACACGGTGATGGCGTTCCTCCCGTGGTGCGCGGGGAAGGGGATCGCTTCCGCTTTCGGGCTTGCTCCGGGTACGCCGATCATTCTGTGGCATGAGCTGAACTACGGCATACAGGATACCTTGTTGTGCGAGAGCGTGGTGGCTTTCAATCCGGATTTTGTGACCCTGCGCGCGCTCCACAGATGGTAATGTCCCCTGACATGGCAAAGGCCTTTTTCTGAATCCTTTCGAACGGATCACGACGAGGAAGTGCTATGTTTTCCAGAAAGATCCTATCACTTTGCATTGCCCTGTTCTGGCTCTGCGCCGCCGTGCCCCAGATGGCCTTCGCGGAGTATCCGGAACACCCCGTAACCGTGTATCATCCCTTCGAGCCCACGCCGTATGACGCGTTGAGCAAGGTCTACAATGCGGAAATGTCGAAGATTTTGGGTGTGCCCTTTGTCTTTGAATATGGTATGATGGGCAAGGCGGCGAAAGCGACGCTCAACGGCAAGCCCGACGGCTACACCGTGTATTTCGCGGCGATGGGCCCGATGGTCCTGAAGCCCAACATGGTCGGCCCGTCCGCCCAAGGATTTCCGGGCCGTGGGGCGTGCGACCCTGCTGCCGATCCTGTTCGTGGCGAACAAGAATGCGCCCTTCAAGACCTTTGAGGAGTTCAAGGCCTACGCGAAGGCCCATCCCGGCAAGGCCCGGATCGGGATCACCAACGCCCCCAGTTCCCTCCAGATCGGCATGACGCATCTTATCAAGGATCTTGCCAAGCTGGATGTGCAGCTTGTGGAGCAGCCGGACGGCCCCGTGCGCGGGACCATCGACTGCCTGATAGAGGATACCGACGCGCTGATCAGCCATCCGCCGGACATCATGCGCTACATCAAGCGCGGGGATTTCGTTCCGCTGGCGACGTTCGCGCCGGAACGCCTCGCCATGCTGCCCGATGTGCCGACCCTGCGTGAGCTCGGCTATGATTTCTCCCAGACGAGCTGGCGTGTCCTCGTGGTGAACAAGGATACTCCGGACGCCATTGTGGAAAAGCTCGCCAAGGCTTCCGAGCGGGTGTTGAACAGTCCCGCCATGAAGAAGTCCGCCGAGGAGAATTACGAAATTCTCGCTTGGCTGCCCCCGAGCGAGGCCGATGCCTTCCTCCAGTCCGAGTTTGATTTTTATCGGGATCTGTCCATGTCCATGGGGTTGCACTATACCCAACGGCCCAAGAAGTAACCGTTTGCACAGCATCCACAAGAGCCTCTCCGTTTATGGCGGAGAGGCTTTTTTATGGGCAACGTCTTTTTCACGTATGGGGTTGCATCTAGGGCCTTTCGGCTTTGTGCGGCGATTGACAACCGCCAACGGGATACATAAGAAGCAAGACCATATGCTGGCTGGTGCCTGCGCTTGCCTCCCCGTTTCCGAACGTGCTGCGTCTATTCTGCCGAGGCGGCTTTGCCGCTCACCGCAACGCACAGGAGGCCCCATGACGGGATGTGGAACGGAACGCTACGCCGACTGGTTTTTTGACTTGGACGGGACGCTGGTGGACAGCGCCCCCGATATCCTGCGGCTGCTCGGCGGCGTGCTGCGGGAGGAAGGGCTCGCCGTGCCCGAACTGGACAAGGGGCGCATCGGGCCGCTTCTGGAAGACATCATCCGCGGGATCTGCCCGGATCTGGCCCCTGCGGATCTGGAGCGCATCGTCCGCATCTACCGGGCGCGCTACCGCGCCTGCCCCTTTGACGAAAGCCCGGCGTTCCCCGGCATACCGCCGCTGTTCGAGCGGCTGTCGGGGCGGGGCTGCCGGTTGTTTGTGGCTACCAACAAGCCGGAGGACGTAACCCGCCGTCTGCTCGACGTCCGGGGTCTTCTGCCGTTTCTGGCCGGGTTCGCGTGCAGCGACTCGCTGCCGGGGCGGCGGCTCTCCAAGGCCGGGATGCTGGCCCTGCTCATGGAACGCCACGGCGTGGAGCCGGGGACGGCGATTATGGTCGGGGACTCGGCGCTCGACATGCGGGGAGGGCAGGAGGCGGGCATGGCCACGGCTGCTGCCTTGTACGGGTATGGGCGGCGCGGGGCGCTGCTCGAAACCGGGCCTGATTTCGTCATTGAGGATGCGGCGTGGACGCGCGTGGTCCGGCTGTCCGGCGGAGCCGCCGGTTTGCATGAAGGAAGGATTGCATGAAGCAGGAAAATCGGCATCAGGCCATTCTCTATGCCGTGATGCGGCAAGGGTACGTTTCCATCGAATCGCTGGCTGAGGAGCTCGGGGTGTCGTCGCAGACCATCCGGCGGGACATTTCCGAGCTGGACAGGACGGGGATGCTGGAGCGCAGGCCGGGCGGGGCGAGCTGCCGCACGACCATTCTGAACAGCACCTACGATGCCCGGCAGGTCGAGGATTTCAAGGACAAGGAGCGCATCGCTCGGACCATTGCGGAGTATATCCCCGACAACAGTTCCATTTTCCTTACCCTCGGGACGACCGTGGAGGTCATCGCGTACGCGCTGCTCGAGCGCTCCGGGCTCATGGTCATCACCAACAACGTGGTGGCGGCGCTCACCTTGAACAAGAAGACCGACTTCGAGGTGGTCCTCGCTTCGGGCTATATGCGCAAGAGCAGCAACGGCCTTGTGGGGGAAAGCACAATCGAATTCGTCAACGGTTTTCAGTGCGATTACGTGATCACGAGCACCGGGGGCATCAGCGAGGCGGACGGTCATCTGCTTGATTACCATACGGCGGACGTGAGCGTGGCGCAGTGCATGATGCGCAATGCAAACAAAGTGTTGCTTGCGGCAAGCCGTTCGAAGATCGGGCGGCAGGCCGTGGTCAGGGTAGCCCCGCTCAAGACCGTGGACGTATTGTTCACCAACAGCCCCGTCCCTTCTCGGTTGGAGGAGGTCGCGCAAGCCGCGGGCGTGGAATTGATCGCTTGTTGATGGAATAAATTTTACAACTATATGGCGATCAATATTTTTGGAAAGGATTCTATATTTTTTTAACATATTGAAATTAAATAAATATAAAATACAGCATCCGTTCATGTCGAATGGATGCTGTATTTTTTTGTACATTTTTTGAAAATGTATTGACACAAAACGACGTTTCGGAGATGGAATGAAACAGAATAGACGCAGTATTGGTTCTCGGACTGGTGACGGCAATCCCGTTAGTCCGCCGGATTGTTCCTTTCGGAACATGACGGCGCCACCCTCAAACCGGAGAGTTTCATATGCGCAAAGGTCTTTTCACTCTTCTGTCCCTTGTCTGCGCCGGCCTGATCTGGGCCGCGCCGGCCCCCGCGAACGCGGCGGACAAGATCGTCATCCGTTTCGCGCACAGCAACACGCCTTCGGACATGGACCCCTACCATGCGCTCGTCACGAAGATGAACGACAAGCTGGTCAAGAAGCTCGGCGCGGATCGCATCGAGATTCAGGAGTTCCCCGCCGGGCAGATCGGCAGCGAGGAGCGCAGCTTTCAGGACGTGCAGCAGGGCATCCTCCAGATGACCGTGCTCGCGGTGAACAATGCCTCGATCTTCGCCCCCTCCCTCGGAGCGTTCGACCTTCCCTACATCTTCAAGAGCGTCAAGGAATTCGACGATTGCGTCGATCAGAACTGGGATCTCATCAACAAGCGCATGGAAGCCGAAAGCGGCACCATCGCCATCGCGTGGCATTCGCAGGGCTTCCGCTTCATCACCAACAGCAAGCAGCCCGTTGTCAAGCTGGCCGACCTCGCTCCGGTCAAGATCCGTACCCCCAACAACCCGATCATGATCGGCGTGTACCGCGCCTGGGGCACGGACCCGGTTCCCATGGCCATGGACGAAACCTTCAACGCCCTCCAGCAGAAGGTTGTGGACGGTCAGGACAACCCGCTGGTCTCCATCGCCACCAACCGCTTCTATGAAGTGCAGAAGTACATCACCGAACCCCACTACAAGCTGTGGACCGGCCCCGTGGTCGTGAACGTGGACTGGCTGCGTTCCCTGCCCGCCGACGTGCAGCAGGCCATCATCGAGGCCGGGCACGAAACCACCGTCGAAATGCGCGCCCTGCTCGACAAGCAGGAAAGCGCCTCCCGCGAGTTCCTGAAGGAAAAGGGCATGGTCTTCTGCGGCGTGCCCACGGATGAGGACGAGTGGATGAAGCGGGCCGTCAGCATCTGGCCCCAGTTCTATCCCCAGATCAAGAACCTTGAAATCGTTGAGGCCTTCATGAAGACGCTGGGACGCCAGCTCCCCAGATAAGTCCAGGTTTGACGGGGACGGCCTTCGGGCCGCTCCTCCCCTCAGGAGTTCCGCTATGAAGAATCTGCTTGCATGGCTCGACGTTCACTTTGAAGACGCGCTTTGCGGCGTCCTGCTCGTCGGCATCATGATCATGCTCATGGCGCAGGTGGTCGTCCGGTTCGCGTTCGGGCACGGGCTCACGTTTTCGGAAGAACTGTGCCGTTTCTCCTTCCTCTATCTCGTCTATTTCGCGGCGAGCCTCGTAGCCTGCAAGGGCGCGCACATCCGGGTGACCGCGCACACCCAGAAGCTCCCCGCGCCCGTGCGCGTGGGCCTGCTCATGCTGGCGGATCTGCTCTGGCTCGGGTTCAACGCCACGGTGATCTATCAGGGCGCGCTGCTCATCGACAGCATGTCCACCCGCCCTATGGTGTCGGGCAGTATGCTGCTTGATCTGCGTTACGTCTATTTCGCCGTTCCCGCCGCCTTCACGCTCCAGAGCTTCCGCATCCTCCAGCGGTGGTACCGGCATTTCCGGGGCGG
>ERZ836939.4396-NODE-4396-length-10657-cov-2.920015_pt1 | contig 10657 bp, 7 predicted proteins | sample MGYA00519912_ERZ836939 | MGnify/ENA primary metagenome ERZ836939 (study PRJEB31850, sample SAMEA3708810) | human gut metagenome | biome: human gut; feature: human-associated habitat; material: faeces | place: China | collected 2014 ... | reverse complement strand
GGGGAACCATAATATCCCCTGCAACAGAATCATCCAGATCGAACACATTATTGATCATATTTTTTTCATCTGTCTCGATGACACCTTTTTCATGCCCCACTGCCACAATAGTACGAAGTTCATCTTCTGTCATAACGTCAGTCTTTTTATTAGGATCTACATGAAGCAGGCGCAGAATACCGCCGGACATTTTATTTACTGTCCAGATCACAGGTGTGAGGATCATCATTAAAAGATAAATATTTTTTGCACTCTTCATGGCGATCTTATCCGCTTCAAGGGAAGCCATGGTCTTCGGTGTGATCTCCCCAAAGATCAGGATCAGGATCGTCAGGACACCAGTAGCAATCCCAACAGCAGCATTTCCAAAAATATCAGCTGCCAGTATAGTCATAATTGAAGAAGTGGAAAGGTTTACCACATTATTTCCAATAAGTATGGCACTTAGCATTTTACCCTTATTTTCATGAAGCTTCAGCACACAGGCTGCCGCCTTATTCCCGTCATCTGCAAGAGTACGCATACGGATCTTATTTACCATAGTCAGGGCAGTTTCTGCAGAAGAAAAATAGGCAGATAACGCCAGTAAAATAACAATAATAATTATACGCAGGGCAACCGTATTGCCTGTTGGATCCATTTTTTTCTATCTCCTTAAAATCTTATATCGCTTATATTTCCTGTTTTAACACTCCGAGAACCTTATAATAACCTTTCAGTTCCTGTAATGTGACACGTTTTTCATTAAGAAGCTTTTTTACTTTCTTCATCTGCTGGTAATATTCCCGGTCGCTTCCAGGAGTTTCATCGCTTTTTACTGCTTCTCTTACCAGCTGTTCTAACTCTTTTAACCGGCTCTCTCCCTGCTCTTTTAAAAGACTGTCTAAAAACTTCTGCTCCTTTAATGTAAGGGATGCATCTTCTAACAGATCCGGCCGTCTTTCCAGAGTCCTGCGGATGGACTGCTCCCTGCGCCAGCTTTCAATATTTTTATGATGTCCGGAAAGAAGGACTTCCGGCACAGGCTTTCCCTCATAAACCTCCGGTCTTGTGTACTGAGGATATTCCAGCAGATTGTCGTAAAAAGACTCTACCTCTGCGGAGTCCCCATTTCCCAGCACGCCCGGTACCAGACGGGAAATACAGTCGATCATCACCATAGAAGGAAGTTCTCCTCCTGTAAGGACAAAATCACCTGCAGACAGATATTCTGCCTGGATCAGCTCTAACGCTCTCTCATCAATGCCCTCATAGTGGCCGCATAAAAATACCAGATTTTCTTCTTTTGCCAGTTCTTCTGCAATGGACTGGTTAAACACACGACCCTGTGGAGTCATATAGATCACTCTTGGACGTTTTCCCAGTTTTTTACAAAGAGCCTCGTATGCATCACACACAGGTGCCGGCTGGATCACCATTCCGGCGCCGCCCCCATAGGGGGCATCATCTACATGTCTGTGCTTGTCAGTTGTATAATCCCGGATATCCACTGCCTCTACGGAAATGGCGCCGCTTTCAATAGCTCGGCCGGTGATACTGGTCTTTAAACCATTTTCCACCATATCAGGGAATAATGTTAATATATGGAAATTCATAAATTCTCCTTCCAACGGTTCTTAAGCCTGGTCTGAAGGCGGTATAAGGTATTCATGGCATCAATCGGTGTCATGGTAGACAGTTCCAGTCCGTCCAGCTCTTTGATGATATCATCATCTTTTACAGTATCAAAGAAAGACATCTGCTGCATATCTACCTCATCCGGCTTTGGAACTGCCTTGTGCTGTACCACATTGGCGCTGACTGAGGCGATCTCCTTTGCCTTTGCTGTAATATCATTTTCCGTCAGCTCACTGGCGATCTCTTTTGCTCTGGAAATAACAGAGTCCGGAACACCTGCCAACTTTGCTACCTGGATACCATAGCTCTTGTCAGCGCCGCCACGGACGATCTTGCGCAGGAATACGATATCATCTCCCTGTTCTTTTACAGCGATGCAATAATTCTTTACTCCGGCAATGGTTCCCTCTAACTCTGTCAGTTCATGGTAATGGGTGGCAAATAAGGTTTTTGCGCCTAACAGCTTTGTATTGCTGATATGTTCTACTACGGCCCATGCAATAGAAAGACCGTCAAAGGTACTGGTTCCACGGCCGATCTCATCTAAGACTAACAGGCTGTTTCTGGTGGCATTTCGCAGGATATTGGCAACCTCGGTCATCTCCACCATAAAGGTACTCTGGCCGCTTGCAAGGTCATCAGAAGCGCCTACTCTGGTAAAGATACGGTCGCAGATACCGATATTTGCCTCCTGGGCCGGTACAAAGCTTCCCAGCTGGGCCATCAGCACGATGAGGGCCGTCTGTCTCATATAGGTAGACTTACCTGCCATGTTAGGGCCGGTGATAACAGAAAGGCGGCTCTTTCCATTATCCAGGAAAGTATCATTTGCCACAAACAGGTCATCCCGCATCATCTGCTCTACCACCGGATGACGGCCGTTTTTGATCTGGATGACGCCTTTTTCATTAATAGAAGGTTTTACATAGTTCCGTCTGGTTGCAACGGAAGATAAGGAGCAGAATACATCAATACCTGCAATGGCTTTTGCAGTCTTCTGAATCCGCACTACCTGGGCTGCAATGGAGTCACGGACCTGACAGAACAGATCGTATTCCAAAGATACCAGCTTTTCCTCAGCTCCCATGATCACGTCTTCTAACTGCTTTAACTCATCTGTTGTAAAACGCTCTGCATTGGTCAGGGTCTGCTTTCTTACAAAATAATCAGGAACCATATCTTTAAAGGAGTTGGTGACTTCAAAGTAATAGCCAAATACCTTGTTGAATTTGACCTTTAAATTCTTAATGCCGGTCTTTTCTTTTTCCCTGTTTTCCAGTTCACCAAGCCAGGTCTTACCCTCTGTCTTTGCATGGCGCAGGCGGTCTGCCTCTTCATCATAGCCTTCTCGGATCATGCCGCCCTCACGGATGGTAATAGGCGGATCGTCTACAATGGCTTTTCCGATCAGCTCATAAATATCCTCTAATGGGTCTAATTCTGACTCTAATTCCTTTAAAAGATCTGACTGAAACTCTCCTAACAGCTTTTTGATATAAGGAAGCATTTCCAGGGAAGTCTTAAATGCCAGAAGATCCCTTGGATTGGCTGTTTTATAGCTGATACGGCCGATGAGGCGCTCCAGATCGTACACCGGATTTAAGTATTCGCAGATTTCTTCTCTGGAAATATAATTCATATTCAGTTCTTCCACTGCATCCTGACGGCGCAGGATCTCATTCTTGTGGATCAGAGGCTGCTCAATATAATTGCGCAGAAGTCTGGCTCCCATAGCTGTCTTGGTCTTATCCAGCACCCACAAAAGAGTTCCTCTCTTCTGCTTTTCACGCATAGTCTCCACCAATTCCAGATTTCTTCTGGTAGAAGTGTCAATGACCATATACTGGCCGGTAGAATATGGGGTTATGGTTGTAATGTGCTCCAGGGTACTCTTCTGGGTCTCATACATATACTCCATCACAGCACCTGCTGCGATCACACCGGTAGGATAATCATCCAGTCCCAGTCCGCTTAAGGAACCTACTTTAAAATGTTCTTTTAATACCTTTTTGCAGGACTCATCTGAAAAGAAATGACTGTCCAGAGCAGAGATCGCCACCTGATACCTGTTCTTTAACTCGTCAAGATCTACACCGGATACATAAAAGGCATTGTTGCAGATGATCTCAGAAGGAGAAAATTTATTGATCTCGTCAAATAATTCCCGGTCTGACTCCACCTCTGTTACCAGGAACTCACCGGTACTGATATCCGCTGTGGAAATACCATAACGGCTGTCCAGATATACAATGCCCATCAGGTAGTTATTTTTTGTCTCGTCCAAAGCCTGGGCACTGGTAATGGTTCCCGGCGTTACCACACGGATCACCTCTCGTTTTACCAGTCCTTTTGCCAGCTTGGGATCTTCCATCTGCTCTGCAATAGCAACTTTATAGCCCTTTTGTACCAGACGGTAAAGATAGGAGTCTACCGCGTGAAAAGGTACGCCGCACATAGGCGCACGTTCTTTTAAACCACATTCCTTACCTGTCAGTGTGATCTCCAGTTCTTTGGATGCTTTCAGTGCGTCATCAAAGAACATTTCGTAAAAATCCCCCAGGCGGTAAAATAAGATACAGTCCGGGTACTCTTTTTTTGTCTCCATATAATGCTGCATCATGGGAGACAGCTGTGAATAATCGATTTCCAATGGTGTTCCTCTCTTCTATGTGTATCTGTCCATCTGTTACAGTTCATACAAACAACCCATGGCCAAACTGTAACCTTTCTATCTGTCCGTTTGTCTGTCATAATTGTAAAAATACAGGTATGGGCGGGTCATCAGATTACTGGTTCAGCCGTCCCATATAATAAAAGCCCTTGCTTTCCTCTAAGTATACATCTACCAGCTTTCCAATGAGAGATGCATCTCCAGGGAAATGTACAATGGTATTATTTGACATTCTTCCAGTTACAAGTTCCGGTGAATGGTCGTTTACTTCCTCTACCAGGACAGTCTGAACGGTGTGTACATCTCTTCCACAGACTTCAGCAGAAATATCCTGAACTTCCTTTAACAGGCGGTCAAAACGGTTCTTTACCACATCTTCCGGTACCTGGTTTTCCATAGCAGCTGCCGGTGTACCGGTACGTTTGGAATAAATAAAGGTAAAGGCGCTGTCAAAGCGTACTTTTCTTACTACGTCTAAGGTCTCCTGAAAGTCTTCCTCTGTTTCTCCCGGGAAACCTACAATAATATCCGTTGTCAATGAAATGTCCGGAATAGCTGTTTTGATCTTCTCAGCCAGTGCCAGATACTGTTCCTTTGTATAACGGCGGTTCATGGCCTTTAAAATACGGCTGCTACCGGACTGTAAAGGCAGATGGAGATGGCGGCAGATCTTCTTTGATTTTGCCATCACTTCGATCAGTTCATCAGAAAGATCCTTTGGATGAGAGGTCATGAAACGGATGCGCTCCAGTCCCTCGATCTTTTCTACTTCTTCCAGAAGTTCAGCAAAGTTTAAAGGCTCATCCAGTCCTTTTCCGTAGGAGTTTACATTCTGACCTAACAGCATAACTTCTACTACGCCGTCTTCCACCAGATTTTTGATCTCACCAATGATCTCACCTGGTCTGCGGCTTCTTTCACGGCCACGTACATATGGTACGATGCAGTAGCTGCAGAAATTATTGCAGCCAAACATGATATTGACACCGGATTTAAAGGAATACTTTCGCTCTACCGGCAGGTCTTCTACGATCTGGTCTGTATCTTTCCATACATCCACTACCATTTTGTGCTTTGGCTTCTTGTCTTCCCGGCCCTGGGCTTCCAGTTCCTCTAAACGCTCTTCCAGACACAGGCTTACTAATTCTGCCAGCTTGAAAATGTTATGGGTTCCGAAAATAAGATCAACAAAACGGTAGGTCTTTTTGATCTTTTCTACTACCTCCTTTTCCTGCATCATGCAGCCACAGAGAGCGATCATCATGTGTGGATGTTTTTTCTTTCTGGCACCTAACTGGCCCAGTCTTCCGTAAACACGCAGATTTGCATTTTCACGGACTGTACAGGTATTATAAAGAACAAAGTCTGCATCCTCTGTTTCTACTGCCTGGTAGCCAATGGTCTCTAAGATACCTAACAGTTTTTCAGAGTCTCTTGCATTCATCTGGCAGCCAAAGGTATTAATACAGCAGGTAAGAGGTCTGCCCAGGTTTTCTTCTAAAATGTGTAACTGTTCCTTTGCGTGAGCCATAAAATACTGCTGACGCTGTGGTTCCTGTTCCGGTATCTCCGTCATAAATGGGGTCTTATTTTCCATATAGATCTCCTTTAAATTCACCTTTCAATTATCTAAAAATCTTCTTTATCTAAAACACACAAGCAGGCCGGGCAGAATATCACCCAGCCAGTTGTATCTTTGCTTTCTGTAATTAGTTTACTTTTCCTATCCTGTTAAATGGATAATAACAGAACAGCACTTTTGCCACGATCTTGTTCTTAGCAACGAATTTATTATCCCAGAAACGGGCATCCAGGGAATTATTCCGATTGTCGCCCATCATGAAATAACAGCCCTCCGGCACTTCATAAGGTCCGTAGGAACCTTCCATTGGCTCCGGCAGATAAGGCTCATCAAGAGGTGTATCAGAACCATTGATATAGACCTTTCCATCCTTCACCTCAACGGTCTCTCCCGGAAGTCCAATGACTCTCTTTACATAATATACTTTTTCATTGTCCGGGTAACGGAAGATCACAATATCTCCTCTTTCCGGATCATCTTTTATATAAGACAATCTGGAGCCGATCACACGGCTGTGGGACATAATGGTATTTTCCATGGATCCGGTTGGGATGCGGCTGTTGGCAATGACAAAATTATTTAAAACAAAAGCAATGACTACCGCAGCCACAATGATCTGAAGCCAGCTTAAGATCTCTTTTCCCAGACTGGTCTCCTCCTGCGGCTCTTCCTCGGAATTTCTCCGATCGCGGCCTTTCTTTTCTTCTTCTGACATGTTGGTGGTTTCCTCTTCTTTCTTTTCTATACCTAACGGATCTGGCCATCACCATAGATGATATACTTGGTGGTAGTCAGTTCTTTTAAGCCCATAGGGCCTCTGGCGTGAAGCTTCTGGGTACTGATACCGATCTCTGCCCCGAAGCCGAATTCTTCTCCGTCTGTAAAACGGGTGGATGCATTTACATACACTGCTGCAGCATCTACTTCGTCTAAGAACTTCTGGGCATTAAAATAATCCGATGTGATAATAGACTCAGAATGTCCGGTATTGTATTTATTGATATGTTCAATGGCCTCTTCTACAGAGTCTACAATCTTTAAAGATAAGATATAGTCCAGATATTCTGTACCCCAGTCTTCTTCTGTTGCAGGAGTAAATTCCGGTACAACCGCTCTGGCTGCCTCGTCTGCTCTTACTTCTACCTCTTTTTCTGCCAGACGCTTTTTAAGAAGTGGAAGGAACTGGTCCGCAATCTTTCTGTGGACGATCAGGGACTCGCAGGCATTGCATACACCAATGCGCTGTGTTTTTGCGTTATAGATAATATCTAATGCCATATTAAAATCAGCAGTTTCATCTACAAAGATATGGCAGTTTCCTGCTCCTGTCTCGATCACCGGAACAGTACTGTTTTCCACTACAGAACGGATGAGACCGGCACCTCCTCTTGGAATAAGCACATCCACATATCGGTTTAAACGCATCAGCTCTTTTGTGGTCTCTCTGCTGGTATCTTCGATCAGCTGCAGGGCATCTTCCGGAAGTCCTGCTCTTGTAAGACCTGTGCGAAGCCATTTTGTGATTGCTTTATTGGATTCAATGGCATCGCTGCCGCCTTTTAAGATCACTGCATTTCCAGATTTAAAGCAGAGGCCGAAAGCGTCCGCTGTTACATTAGGACGGGCCTCATAGATCATGGCAATGACACCTAAAGGCACCCTCTTCTGGCCGATCTTTAACCCATTTGGACGCAGTTTCATGGAGATCACTTCTCCTACCGGATCATCTAAGGCAGCTACTTTTAAAAGGCCGTCTGCCATAGACTGGATCCGTCCCGGATTTAAAGCCAGACGGTCTAACATGCCTTTGCTCATGCCGGAACTTTCTGCTTTTTCATAATCTGCCTGGTTCGCTGCCAGGATCTCATCTTCTCCCTCTAACAGGGCTCTGGCTGCTTCTTCCAGTCCTATATTTTTCTCTCTTGAACCTAAGTTATTTAATGTTCTGGAAACAGCTTTTGCGCGGCTTCCGATCTCTTCCAGTGTCATAACCATCTCTCCTTCTGGCTATATCTATACCTCTTTAATACCACCGTATTTCTTTCCCAGGTCTGTAATAGAGCCGTCCTTCTCTTTAATAGAAATATTATTTAAGTTGCTTCTTAAATTAGAACGGATAGCAGCCAGGTATTCTTTTCTTAAAGCTGCCTGCTCGGTTTTTTCCTCATCTGTAAGACCTACAGACTGGGATTTATGATAAAGTTCGTTGATCCTGTCGATTTTTGATGAATCCATACTATCACTCCTCGTATAATATCTTAATATTCATTATTCAGATAATGCATCAGATCAAAGTCCAGATTGGGATGGGCTAAAAACAAAGTCCCCTTTTCTTTTCCGCTCATAATGTCCATGATCACATCTATCTGATCACCGTTGGCGATCACCATATCAGCACCACTGTCTGTGGCAATACGGGCAGCTGCCAGCTTTGCTGACATTCCACCGGTCCCCACACTGCTTCCAGAAGTTTCTTTTCCCATATTCAGATATTTCTGGCTGATCTCAGGCACCAGACTGATAAATCTGGCATCTGGGTTGCTCCTTGGATCATCCGTATAAAGGCCGTCAATATCAGAAAGCAGGATCAGAAGATCTGCCCCGATAAGAGCTGCAACGATAGCAGAAAGGCGATCATTATCACCGAAGCTGTCTACATACGGGATCTCAGAAGTAGATACTGTATCATTTTCATTTACAATAGGGATCGCACCTAAACGCAGCAGTTCATCAAAGGTGTTCTGTGCGTTATAGCGGGAACTGTCATTGACCATAGTATCCTTTGTCAAAAGGACCTGGGCCGCTGTCTGGTTATACTCACTGCAAAGCTTCTGGTAGACCATCATCAGTCTGGCCTGTCCTACTGCTGCAAAAGCCTGTTTTTCCGCTAAACTGTCCGGTCTTTTATGATGTCCAAAAGCCTGTCTGCCTGCTGCAATAGCACCGGAAGAAACAAGGACTACCTCTTTGCCTTCGCCCCTCAGGTCGCTGAGCACACGGATCAGCTTCTCAATCTTTGTTAAATTCAGTTCTCCCGTTTCCGGATGGGTCAGGGAAGAGGAACCGATTTTTATTACAATTCTTTTTTTATCTTTTAAACTGTTACGTTTTGTAGCTTCCATAGGTATCTTCTGTCAGCTCCCTTCTGCATAGGTTTCGTCCTGCCTATCTTCTTGGCTTCATGTTCCATGAAACCAAGAAGCATGCTTTGTCAAGCATATGCTGATTTCTGCAATAAGCTGTTTCTGCAAGCAAGCTTGCAACACATCTTATCACATAAATCAGCGCAGGACTGGACTTTTCCACTATCTTACACCAATTTTATTACTCCGTCAATTTGTATCTTCTGATCAGTTCTTCCGCTACCTTAAGACCATCCATAGCTGCGGAAGTAATACCGCCTGCATATCCGGCGCCTTCCCCGCAGGGATATAAACCCCTGACAGAACTTTCTAATGTCTCTCCTCTTGGAATACGCACAGGAGAGGAGGTACGGCTTTCCACACCTGCTAAAATTGCATCCGGGCGGTCAAATCCTTTGATCTTTTTGCCAAAACTTTCCATTCCCTCTATGAATGCTTCAGAAAGTTCGTTTGTGAGGATTTTTCTCAGGTCTGCAAATTGATATTCTCCGCAGAAAGCCGGGTGAACTTTGCCAAATTTTTCTGAGATTTTTCCGTCTTTAAAATCTCCATACAGCTGAACCGGTATTTTTCCATTTCCTGCCTCATATGCCTTTTCCTCAAGCTCTCTCTGGAAATGAATACCTGCCAGAGGATGTACCTCTTCCCGGCCTTTAATATCGTGAGAAAAATCCTCAGGATTTACCGTGACAATCAGAGCACTGTTGGCATTCTCCCCTGCTCTGTCATGATAGCTCATTCCATTTACTGCCAGACGTTTCTCCTCAGAAGAAGCATTAACTACATAGCCGCCGGGGCACATACAGAAAGAATACACACCTCTTCCATAAGAAGTCTGTGCTGTCAGCTTATAGCTTGCAGGTCCTAATTCTTTGCATTCTGCCATTCCATACTGGCTTTCATTGATCATGGTCTGTGGATGCTGGATACGGAAACCTACAGCAAATGGCTTTGCTTCCATAGATACCTGTTTTCCATAAAGAGTTTCAAAGGTATCTCTGGCGCTGTGGCCGATCGCTGCAACTGCTGCCTGTACCGGGATCCGTTCTGTATTATTTACAGTAACCGCCGTCAGTTTCCCTTCTGTTATCTCAAAATCTGTTACCTGGCTTAAGAAACGGACCTGTCCTCCCAGGCTTTCGATCTCTTTTCGGATAGATTTTACAATATGGCTTAACACATCCGTTCCAATATGAGGTTTATTGGCATAGCAGATGGACGGGTCTGCTCCAAACTCTGTCAGGATACGTAAAACTTCCCTGTTCCTTCCAAAGGTATCTTTTACAAGGGTGTTCAGCTTTCCGTCGGAGAAAGTACCTGCACCACCTTCTCCAAACTGTACGTTAGATGAAGGGTTCAACTCTCCCGTTTTCCAGAATTTTGCCACCCGCTCTGTTCTGGTATCTACATCTTCTCCCCGTTCTAAAAGGATGGGACGGTATCCCTTTCTTGCAAGGGCAAGGCCACAAAACAGTCCTGCAGGTCCCATTCCAATGATCACAGGAGGATATTTTAAAGGCTCATTTCCACATTCAGGAAGAGAATAGGGCTTTTCCTCATGAACTGTAATATTTCTGTCCTTTTTCTTTTTTACAATGCGCTCCTCTTCTTTTCTGCCACCGCTTTTTAAAGCAATATCTACAA
>ERZ836939.4389-NODE-4389-length-10671-cov-4.559721_pt1 | contig 10671 bp, 7 predicted proteins | sample MGYA00519912_ERZ836939 | MGnify/ENA primary metagenome ERZ836939 (study PRJEB31850, sample SAMEA3708810) | human gut metagenome | biome: human gut; feature: human-associated habitat; material: faeces | place: China | collected 2014 ... | reverse complement strand
ACACCGGAAAAACTGGCATATGCTGTTGATATGGGACTGCTGGCTATGGTCCAGCTTTCCATGCGCTATGTAGAGCACTATGCTCCTTTGGCAGAGTTAAAGGAGGCTGCATGGCACCAGCTGACAATATTAGACAAAGGGATCAGAGAGTGATCCGAAAGTTTGAGAAAAAGAAAGGAAGGCACAGGAAAATGAAAAAAAATGTAAAAAGACTCATCGCGGGAGCGGTAGTTCTTTTGGTAGCAGCGGGTATTGTTGTCCGTATTGCCGGTGGCAACAAAAAAGAAGAAGAATATGAAACCCGTCCAACCGTAGCTGTTGAAAATCCAAAAACAGGAGATATCACTCTGTATACCGATCTGACCGGTACGATTGAACCAATCTCCAAGGCAGTTGTACAGCCAAAGATCGGCGGAGAACTTCTGGAGGTAAACTTCCAGGCTGGTGATCAGGTAGAAGCTGGTCAGGTGCTTTGTAAGATCGACTCTGACGCACTGACTGCTTTACAGCTTCAGATGCAGTCCGCTTCTGTAGCAGCAGACAATGCAGCAAGAGAACTGGCACGTATCCAGCCTCTGTATGCATCTGGCTATATTTCACAGCAGCAGTTTGATCAGGCACAGTCTTCTGCAACCAGCGCCCAGCTGGCATACGAGTCTGCAAAGAACCAGTATGACCTGCAGGTAGAATACACTACAGTAACAGCACCGATCAGTGGTGTGATCGAGTCCAGAAATGTAGAACCACATGATCATATTGGAACAGACACCAAGATCTGCGTAATCTCCGGTGGTGACCAGCTTCAGGTTAAATTTGGTGTTACAGAAAAGATCCTTCGCAATATGAAGGTAAATGATCCGGTCCAGGTTGAAAAGAACGGTACTGATTACGAAGGTAATGTAACAGAAATCGGCAGTATGGTAAACTCCGCAACCGGCCTGTATGACGCAAAGGCATTTGTAAACAATGCAGAAAGCCTTACAAGCGGAACCAAAGTAAAACTGACTGTGGTTATGGATCAGGTAAAAGATGTACTGACCGTTCCTGTAGATGCTGTAAACTATGATAATGGAAAGGCATTTGTATACTGCTATGACAATGGCGCTGCAAAGAAGGTTATGATAGAAGCCGGTATTTATGATGCACAGACCATGGAGGTTAAGTCCGGACTGACTGCAGGCGACCAGGTCATCACAACCTGGAGCAATGAGCTGGTAGATGGACAGGAAGTTCTTATAGACAGTGACAATGGACAGAATGAAAATGCAGCCCAGGGAGAAAGCGCTGCAGAAAATGCTGGAGAAGAAACACAGAAAGCAGGTGAATAAAAGATGTTAAATCTGACAAAATTTGCGGTACGCAAGCCTGTGACCATTATCATGTGTTTGCTGACCATTGCATATTTTGGTATCCAGTCCCTGTTAGGGACCAAGGTAGAGCTGACTCCTGAGATGGAATTCCCTATGCTGGTTGTCAGCACTGTTTACGCAGGAGCAAGCCCTGATGATATCAAGGACCTGATCGCAACCAAACAAGAAGATGCGGTTTCGTCATTGGATGATGTTAAAAACGTTTATTCCTTCTCACAGGATAACGTAGCCATCGTTTTAGTTGAATATAATTACGGTACCAACATTGATACTGCATACATCAACTTAAAGAAAGCGATCGACGGTATTAAGAGTGACCTGCCTGATGACGCAAATGAGCCAAATATCATGGAAATGGATATGAACTCCCAGCCTGTTATCACACTGGCTGTAGGTGGTCAGGTAGACGGAAACCTTTATACATATGTAGAAAACAATATCAAGCCGGAACTGGAAAAATTAGGTTCTGTTGGTGAAGTTTCTCTGGCAGGTGGCCAGAAAGAATATATCAGCATCAAGCTGGATCCTGAAAAAGTAGCGCAGTATGGCCTTAGCATGTCACGTATTGCACAGTTTGTAGGTGCTGCAGACTTTACCATTCCTGCAGGTGATGTAAACGTAGGAAAGCAGAATCTGTCTGTCAGCGTCGGAAATGATTTTGACAACACAGAAGCACTGAAAAATGTAGCGATCCCGCTGGCAAATGGAGATGTGATCCATCTTTCTGATGTGGCAACTGTTTCCAATGCTTTGGAAGATGCAGATTCTATTGGCCGTTATAATGGTCAGGACATTGTATCTGTATCCATTAAAAAACAGCAGAGTTCTACTGCTATTGATGTATCAAAAGATGTTTTAAAGCAGGTAAGTGTACTGGAAAAGACTTATCCGGGACTTACATTTACCGTGGTCAATGATTCCAGTGATATGATCACCGAATCAATTACCAACGTATTCCAGACTATGATCATGGCGGTCATTTTGTCTATGATCATTCTGTGGCTGTTCTACGGAGATATACGTGCCTCTGTTATTGTAGGTACTTCTATCCCTATTTCAATCATGCTGACCCTGATTGCCATGTCGCTTATGGGATTTTCCTTAAACGTAATCTCACTGACATCCCTGGTACTTGGTGTAGGTATGATGGTAGATAACTCCATCAACGTATTGGATGGCTGTTTCCGTGCAAAAGAACATAGAAACTTTTTTGATGCGGCTATTGAAGGAAGCCGTATTATGATCACTTCCATTGTAGGTGGTACAGCCACTACCTGCGTTGTATTTATCCCGCTGGCAATGCTTTCCGGTCTGTCCGGTCAAATGTTTAAGCAGTTAGGTTTCACGATCGTATTCAGTTTGATCGCGTCCTTATTCTCTGCGGTCACCATCGTACCGCTGTGTTATTATCAGTGGCATCCGGTAGAAAAGGAAAATGCACCTGTTGCCGGTTTTATACGTAAATGCCAGGAAATTTACCGTAATATCATGCCTGGTATTATCCCGAAGACAAAGACAGTTATCAGTGCCAGTATTTTACTGCTTGTATTTTCCTTCTTCTTAGCTTCCAGACTGGATGTAAAGCTGATGGTTTCTACAGATGAAGGTATTGTAGATGTAACTGTTAAAACAAAACCGGGTCTTTCTGTTGCTGCTGTTAATGACACAGTGTCCCAGATTGAAAATATGGTGGCAAATGACGAAGAAGTCGATCATTATCTGCTGACATACGGTTCCAGTGGTTTAAGTACCATGGGCGGCAGCAGCGTTACCTTAAGTGCTTACTTAAAGGATGACCGTAAAATGTCCACAGATGAAGTCATCGACAAATGGACCCGTGAAACAGAAAATTACAAAGATATTTCTGTAACAATGGAACAGGGAAGTACCACTTCTTCCTCCATGAGCAGTACCAATCAGATCGAAGTTGACTTACAGAGTACCGATTACGATGCTTTAAAGAAAGCTTCTGATGAACTGGTAGAAGAACTGCGTAAGAGAGAAGATGTAATGCAGGTACATTCTTCTATTGAAAATGCGGCACCTGTTATCAAGGTAAATGTAGATCCTGTTTTAGCACAGGCAGAAGGTCTTACGCCTGCTTCTATTGGTTCTCTGATCTACAGCAATTTAAGCGGTATCAAAGCAACCACTGTTCGTGTAAACGGTGAAGATACAGATGTAAGAGTAGAATTTGATGCAGATAAATATGACAGCATTGACAAACTGCAGGGAATGATGATCACCACAGCTACAGGAACAACCCTTCCTCTGGAAGATCTGGCGACGATCCACTACGAAGACAGTCCGCAGCAGATCCAGCGTAAGAATAAGCAGTACCAGGTATCTATTACGATGGAGCCACAGTCTGAGTATAAGAAAACAGCTGAAAAAGATGTGAAGGAATTTGTGCGTAACTGGAATATGCCAAATGAGGTAGAAATGGCGCCAAATGCCATGGATGAGAGCATGGGAAGCGAGATCGGTGCTTTAGGAGGCGCTCTTATAACCGGCGTTTTCCTGGTATTTGTTGTAATGGCTATCCAGTTTGAGTCACCTAAGTTCTCACTGATGATCATGACGACCATTCCATTCTCACTGATAGGATCCTTTGGACTTCTGTTCCTGGCAGACAGTCCCATCAGTATGGTATCTATGTTAGGTTTCCTGATGTTAGTTGGTACGGTAGTAAACAATGGTATTTTGTATGTAGATACGGTAAACCAGTTCCTTGCAGAAATGCCTCTGGATAAGGCGCTGGTAGAAGCTGGTGCTATCCGTATGAGACCTATTTTGATGACAACAGGAACAACCGTGATCTCCATGCTTCCTAACGCAGTTGCTTACGGTAAATCCGGTGCCATGATGCAGGGCCTTGCACTGGTAGATGTAGGTGGTCTGATCGCAGCAACGATCCTGACACTGATCCTTCTTCCAACTTATTACAGACTGGTCCACAATATGGGACGTAAGGCAGTTGGGGAAGATGTGCCTATGGTTTCTGATTAAAAATTAAGATAAGTAAGATAATAAGAGAGCAGGACTTTTGTGGTTTTGCTCTCTTTTGGCGTTGTTACAGTTCAGCCATGACATGGCGTTATGCTTTTTGTATAAACCTGATTGACGTTTTGCCTGAAAAATTGTATAATTGATAAAGAATTTGGAAATTTTCAGACGGGAGAATACAAATGATCGCATTAAAGGCCGAAGATGTAAAGTCCTTTACTACCAAACTGTTTGTACGGGAGGATTTTGATGCATTTCTGGTAAAAGAAGTGAACATTACCACCTACAACAGTTTTTCCATTGACGGACATGTAAAACAGGGCTATTACACAGAGGAAGAACGGGAAGAAAACAACATAGAAGAGTTTTCAACCTGGAAAACCTTAAGGCCTTTTTGTTTTTCACTGATCAAAGGAAAAAAGCTTCCTGGAAGTTTTCGCATCGTGCTGCAGCTGCCAAAGGCGGGGACAGATAAATTTGCCGCAAGAACAGGCGCCGGGATCGATGGAAACCAGATCGTAGGGTTATATCTGAATATACGTTACGATAATGGGGAAATGTATTGTATTACCGGAACATCATTAAATTTTTTCACCATGGACAAAACGCTGGATCTTGAATGGGACAAGGCGGTCAAACAGTTTTTACAGTCCCATGAGATTCCATGTACAGAGGCAACTGAAGGATAAAAGCAGGAGGAAATGGCATGGATAAAAACAATTTTTCACAGAAATTGGCGGAACTTACAGCTCTGGCAGCGGTCAGTGAGAACAAACTCCAGATGACACAGGTTCTGGACGCTTTTGCTAAAGAACAGGTGACACCGGAAGAAATGGAATCTGTTTATGCCAAGCTGGAAAAAAAGGGGATCCAGATACTGACAGAGGGGGAAGAAGGGGATTTAGCAGATGAAAGTCTTCTTTTAGATGACGGGGATGATTCGGATGATTCTGTTTCCAGCATCATTGGAGATAAATACAGGTGGAGTCACAACGATTCTTTAGATGACGGGGACAATGATGAGTTTACGTCTTCTTCTGCCGATGATGAAGAAGGGAAAAATGCTACCCAGGAGCAGTTATTAGAGGGCGTTGCAAGTACAGATCCCATTCGTGAATATTTAAAAGAGATCGGTTCTATCCCCCTGTTGACCCAGGAACAGGAACAGGATCTGGCAAAGCGTAAATCCGAGGGAGATGCAGAAGCAGGAAAGAAGTTAGTAGAAGCAAACCTTCGTCTGGTAGTCAGCATTGCAAAGCGCTATACCGGTCGTGGTATGAGTTTTCTGGATCTGGTCCAGGAGGGAAATATCGGTCTTATGAAGGCTGTAGAGAAGTTTGATTATACAAAGGGATACCGTCTCAGTACCTATGCCACATGGTGGGTAAAACAGTCTGTTACAAGAGCTTTGGCAGACCAGTCCCGTACCATCCGCCTGCCGGTCCATATGGTAGAAGCGGTAAACCGCATCAGAAAAGCCCAGAGAGCTTTAGCTGTAAAGCTTGGAAGAGAGCCTTCCAATGAAGAAATCGGCAAAGAAGTGGGAATGTCTGAAAAGCGGGTTACAGAGCTGATGCAGTCTTCCGGTGATACGGTATCCTTAGAGACACCGGTAGGAGATGAAGACGGCTCAAATTTAGGCGATTTTGTGGCAGATGATTCCAATGCTTCCACAGAGGAAAAAGCAGAAAGCGTCTTTTTAAGAGAAGAGATCGAACAGATGCTCCAGGGGTTGAATCCAAGGGAAAGGGAAGTGATCATCTTGAGATTTGGTCTTGAAAGCGGCCATCCCCTGACACTGGAAGAAGTAGGAAAGCGCTTCAAAGTTACCAGAGAGCGTATCAGGCAGATTGAGACAGCAGCGCTTAGAAAGCTTCGCAATCCGTCCAGAAGTAAGAAAATCAGGGATTTTCTGCCGTGAAAAATTTACAGAAAGGTCATATCAGGTGACTCACGGATCCACAGTTAATACTTTTTTGCTTGATCCACTGTACAATAAGGTACGGTGGATCTTTTTATGTAAAAATGGTAATGTGAACAGCAGGTGATGTACTTTTGCTAGCACTCATTTAAAATGAGTGCTAATTTTTGTTGACTTTTAGATATAACGGTACTACAATATATCTTGCGGACAAAATCCGTTTTTAAGATTTTCAAAGCACATATTACTAGTACATCGTTTCGTAAATAACTGTACTAATCACGTAGGATGCGGATTTGAGTGTGCAGGTCTAAAAACGCAGGCGTAGCGGGCTACGCTGAGGCTTTTAGGCCTGTGCAATCAGATTCGCAGACAAGTGAGTGGTATAGTTATTTTGAAAACGATGTACTAGAAAAGATTAAGAAGATTTATAAGAAAGAGGCGTATATTATGGCAAAGAAAGGCAGTTTATCTATAACAAGTGAAAATATTTTCCCTGTAATCAAAAAGTGGCTGTATTCCGACCATGACATTTTTTACAGAGAGCTGATCAGCAATGGCTGCGATGCTATTACTAAATTAAAGAAATTAGAGCTGATGGGAGAGTACGAAAAGCCAGAAGAGGTTGAGTACAAGATCCAGGTCAGCGTAAATCCTACAGATAAGACCATCACCATTGAAGATAATGGTCTTGGTATGACTGAGGAAGAGATCGACAAGTATATTAACCAGATCGCATTCTCCGGTGTTCAGGATTTTATGGAAAAGTACAAAGATAAGGCAAATGAAGACCAGATCATCGGCCACTTTGGTCTTGGTTTCTACTCTGCATTTATGGTAGCTGACAAGGTTGAGATCAATTCCCTGTCTTACCAGAAGGATGCAAAGCCGGTACACTGGGAGTCTGAAGGCGGCATCAACTTTGAGATGGCCGAAGGCGACAAAAAGGAGGTTGGTACTTTCATTAAGCTGTATCTGAACGAAGAAAGCACTGAATTTGCAAATGAATACAGAGCAAGAGAAGTGATCGAAAAATACTGTGCATTTATGCCGGTAAACATTTTCTTAAAGAATGAGACTGCAGAGCCGGAATATGAGACCATCGAAAAAGATGAGCTTACTCATAAGGATACAGTTGTTGAGACAGTTATTGAGCCTGCAAAGACAGAAGAGAAGGAAAAAGAGGATGGAACCAAGGAAACAGTAGAAGTAGAGCCATCCAGGGAGAAATATAAGATTTTAAAGCGTCCAGTTGCATTAAATGATACTGATCCGCTGTGGAATAAGCATCCGAATGAGTGTACGGATGAGCAGTACAAGGATTTCTACCGCAAGGTATTCAGGGATTACAAGGAGCCTCTGTTCTGGATCCACCTGAACATGGATTATCCGTTTAACTTAAAGGGTATCTTGTACTTCCCGAAGATCAACATGGAATATGACAGCCTGGAAGGAACCATCAAGCTTTACAACAGCCAGGTATTTATTGCGGATAATATCAAGGAAGTGATTCCTGAGTTCCTGATGCTGTTAAAGGGTGTCATCGACTGTCCGGACCTGCCTCTGAATGTTTCCAGAAGCGCGCTGCAGAACGATGGTTTTGTAAAGAAGATTTCTGACTATATCACCAAGAAAGTGGCTGACAAGCTTTCCGGCATGTGCAAGACGGACCGTGAAAACTATGAGAAGTACTGGGACGATATTGCGCCATTCATCAAATTCGGTTATATCAAGGATGAAAAGTTCTCTGAGAAAATGGGGGATTATATCCTTTATAAGAATCTGGAAGGCAAATACCTCACCCTGCAGGACTGCCTGGATGAGAACAAGGAAAAGCATGAGAATACGGTGTTCTATGTGACCAATGAAAAGGAGCAGAGCCAGTATATCAACATGTTTAAGAATGAAGGAATTGATGCTGTAATTCTTACTCATAACATTGACCAGCCATTTATCACTAACATGGAATCTAAGAATGAGAATCTCAAGTTCAAGCGTATCGATGCAGATCTTTCAGACAGCTTTAAGGAAGAGACTTCTAAAGACGAGTTGAAGGACATGACTGAAAAGCTCTCTAAGACTTTCAAGGATGCTCTTGGCAAAGAGAATTTAACTGTTAACGTTGAGAAATTAAAGGATGCATCTATATCGTCAATGATTACTCTTTCAGAAGAAAGCAGACGTATGCAGGATATGATGAAGATGTACGGTATGGCAGGCATGGATCCTAATATGTTTGGTGCCGAAGGTCAGACTCTTGTACTTAATGCTAACAATGACCTTGTTAAATATGTTGCAGAACATACAGACGGCGAAAATACTAAGATTATATGCGAACAGCTCTATGACCTTGCTATGCTTAGTCATGCACCACTCTCTCCTGAACAGATGACTGGATTTATTGCAAGAAGCAATAAAATCATGGAATTACTTGCAAAATAATGCCATTTAAACTATCATTGTCTTATATAACAATAAGGAAATATATAACATGACTAATTTTAACTATGACAATTATGACGATGATACTAAAGCAAAATACGATGATGGTATCGAATTTTTAGATGATGATTTTTCTTTTGATGAAGAAGATGATGATGATAACGTTTATGATATTCCACGTTACAGCGATGAGCCTGTTGCTCCACATCATCATAAAGAAAAACAGGAAACTATTGGACAGGAAATATTAAGTTATATCAAAATCCTTGCCGTTGCTGTTATTGTAGCATTTCTTTTTACCAGATTTATAATTGTAAACGCTCAGGTTCCGTCTGGTTCAATGGAAAACACCATTCTTACCGGAGACAGACTAATAGGTTTCAGACTTGCTTATCTGTTTCATGAACCAGAACGTGGTGATATTGTAATCTTCAAATATCCTGATGATGAATCACAGAATTTTGTAAAAAGAGTTATCGGTATTCCTGGTGATGTCATTCAGATTTCCAACGGACATGTATATGTCAATGGTGAACAGCTTGAAGAGAATTATCTTCGGGAGCCAATGAACAATGATGGTGAAGAGTTAACCTATGTTGTACCTGCTGATTCATATTTTATGCTTGGAGATAACAGAAACAATTCTAAAGATTCCAGATACTGGACCAACACATTTGTATCAAAGGATAAGATTATTGCTAAGGTTTCTTTCAGATATTTCAATGTCAGAACGAAGCGTTTTACATTTTCTTTCATTAAATAGCCCTCTGAATAAAGAATAATATTAAGGGTACAATAATATGGCCGCTATGTTTCAAAAACAATAGCGGTCATATTTGTTTTTTGAAAGGAGAAATATTATGGGTAATCTTAACTGTAATGCTGCATCTTGCATGCATAACTGTGACAACCAGTGCTGTCTTAATTCAATCTGTGTAGAAGGAAGCTCGGCATGCCAATGTGGTGAAACATGCTGCAGTGACTATGAACATCAGAAACCAGGTGCAACTAATATGTGCCATCTTCCTAAAGATTCTTTATCCATCTCATGTGAAGCAACCAACTGCATATATAACACTAATAAAAAATGTGATGCTGACCATGTAGACATATCAGGTATAAAGGCTGTAACAGAGGACGATACAGTCTGTACAACATTCCAGGCAAGAGGATAAGTCTAGAACTATTCTCATCGCTACTCGCGCGAGTAGCGCATATGCCAGACTAAAGTCTGGCATTGTCGCGGTGCTCCTCGAATATCCGCCCAATTTATAATTCATGCAAGCATGATTATAAATTCTGCAGCTATTCTCATCGCTACTCGCGCAAAAAGGGCTGTCATGCATATGCATGACAGCCCTTAATAATACATAAAAATTATGCTCTTGATGTATACTCACCTGTACGAGTATCAATCTTAATCTTATCGCCCTGATTAACGAATAATGGAACCATAATCTTAGCTCCTGTCTCTACGATAGCTGGCTTAGTAGCACCTGTTGCTGTGTTACCCTTGATACCAGGCTCTGTATCTGTTACTTCAAGCTCAACTGAAATAGGTGGCTCAATAGCAAATACATTACCATCATGTGAACAAAGCTTAACCATCTCATTCTCTTTAACGAACTTAAGAGAATCACCAACCTGATCAGCACTTAATGCGATCTGGTCATATGTCTCTGTATTCATAAAGTTGTAAAGATCTCCATCAGCATATAAATACTGATATTCTGATCTGTCGATGTGTGCAAGATCAAACTTCTCAGTTGGTCTGAAAGAATTCTCTATAACACCACCAGAAATAATATTCTTTAACTTAGCTCTAACGAAAGGTGATCCCTTACCAGGCTTAACATGCTGGAATTCGATTACCTGCCAAATTCCGTTCTCATACTGAATTGTAATACCGTTCTTAAAATCTCCTGCACTTAC
>ERZ836939.4385-NODE-4385-length-10684-cov-9.788127_pt1 | contig 10684 bp, 10 predicted proteins | sample MGYA00519912_ERZ836939 | MGnify/ENA primary metagenome ERZ836939 (study PRJEB31850, sample SAMEA3708810) | human gut metagenome | biome: human gut; feature: human-associated habitat; material: faeces | place: China | collected 2014 ... | reverse complement strand
TGCATCCATGTGCAAGCTGGTGAGTGGTGCAGAGTTTGATGTGGCGAAGAGAACGATCGTGTCTACGAAACTTGCTGAAGAGGATTCTCTGATTTTTGTGGGTTCTGCGGATGAAATGGAACAGGTGGTATTCCAGAGTGAAGGCGGATATTTCTTAAGATTTCAGAAACAGGATATTTCTGCTATGAAGAAAACATCTATCGGGGTGCGTGGAATGAAACTGGCAGAAGGAGATAAGCTGGATCATGCATATCTTCTGGAAAGCCGCCAGGAATATACCATTACTTATCATGATAAACCCTATGTTCTCAACAGGATAAAACTGTCCAAACGGGACAGTAAAGGAACAAAACCACGTATATAAAACCAACAAATCCGCTAAAATCAAGGTTTTTGCAGGAAAAGCCTTGCAATTGCCGGAAATTGGTGTTACAATACATCTAAATTAGAACTTGTTGACAAAGGAGTGGGCGTGAGCCCACTCTTATTTGTTGCATGGAAAGGCAGGTGGGAAAATGAGCAGACGGGAAGAGTATGAAAAGCGCGCAGAGGAACTTCTGGCACCGATCGTAGAACTTAACGGCTTTGAACTGGTTGATGTAGAATATGTAAAGGAAGCAGGAAACTGGTATCTGAGAGGATACATTGACAAACCAGGCGGAATTACAGTAAATGACTGTGAGACAGTCAGCAGAGCTTTCAGTGACAAACTGGATGAGAATGATTTTATTGAAGACAGTTATATCATGGAGATCAGTTCACCGGGACTGGACAGACCGCTGAAGAAAGACAAAGACTTTGAGAGAAACATGGGAAAACTGGTGGAAATCCGTACCTATCGGCCAATCGAGAAGCAAAAAGAGTTCTGCGGGATTTTGACCGCATATGATAGTAACAGTGTGACAATCGATGAGGATGGAACCGAGCGTGTTTTTGATAAGAAAGACACAGCCCTGATACGCCTCGCAATAGAGTTTTAGTTAATTCGGGAGGATAAGAAAAAAATGAGCAGAGAGTTAAAGGAGGCACTGGATATCCTTGAAAAGGAAAAGAGTATCAGCAAAGATACTCTGCTTGAGGCAATTGAGCAGTCTCTGATCCAGGCCTGCAAGAACCATTTTGGAAAAGCTGACAATGTACATGTAACTATTGATCCGGAAACCTGCGATTTTTCAGTGTATGCAGACAGAAGTATCGTAGAATACGTAGAGGATCCTGCAATGGAGATTTCTCTGGCAGATGCTTTGAAGATCACATCAAGAGCTGAGATCGGAGGCATGATACAGGTTCCGATTCAGTCTAAGGAATTCGGACGTATTGCGACACAGAATGCAAAGAACGTTATCCTGCAGAAAATCCGTGAGGAAGAACGTAAAGTGCTGTATGATGAATACTATGGAAAAGAAAAAGAAGTAGTAACCGGTATTGTACAGCGTGTGATGGGCAAGAATGTAAGCATCAATCTTGGTAAGGCAGATGCAGTATTAAGTGAGAATGAACAGGTGAAAGGGGAAACCTTCCAGCCGACAGAGAGAATAAAGGTGTATATTCTTGAAGTCAAGGATACCCCGAAGGGACCTCGTATTCTGGTATCCAGAACTCATCCGGGACTTGTGAAACGTCTCTTTGAGTCAGAAGTTGCAGAAGTAAAAGACGGAACTGTTGAGATCAAGAGCATCGCACGTGAGGCCGGTTCCCGTACAAAGATCGCTGTATGGAGCAACGATCCGGATGTAGATGCAGTTGGTGCATGCGTAGGTATGAACGGCGCACGTGTCAATGCAGTAGTTGAGGAACTTCGCGGTGAGAAGATCGATATCATCAACTGGGATGAGAATCCTGCAATCCTGATCGAGAATGCATTGAGCCCTGCAAAGGTTATCGCAGTTATGGCAGATCCTGATGAGAAGACAGCTCTGGTAGTTGTTCCTGATTATCAGCTGTCCCTTGCAATCGGTAAAGAAGGTCAGAATGCACGTCTTGCTGCAAGACTTACAGGATTTAAGATTGACATCAAGAGTGAGACTCAGGCAAAAGAAGCCGGTGATTTCTATGATTATGATGATGACGAGACTGCAGAAGATGCAGCTGAGGCATCAGCAGAGGAAACTTCAGCAGAAGATTCCCTGACAGAAGAAACCGAAGCAGAAGAAGTTTCAGAGGAAGTTCCTGTAGAAGAAGAGCCACAGGCTCAGGAAGCAGGAGAGAATGAAGACGAAGAATAAGATTCCCATGCGCCAGTGTACCGGCTGCAGGGAAATGAAAAGCAAGAAAGAGATGCTCAGAGTTCTTAAGACTACAGAAGATGAAATCGTGCTTGATACTACTGGTAAGAAAAACGGCAGAGGCGCATATCTGTGTCTTTCCAGAGAATGTCTGGATAAAGCGATTAAAAATCATGGACTTGAGCGTTCACTGAAAACTGCGGTTCCGGATGAGGTATACGAACGACTTAAGAAGGAGCTGGAAGATATTGAAAAATAACAGAGTACTGTCGCTGATAGGGCTGGCTACCAAAGCAGGCAAGACCGTAAGCGGAGAATTTTCCACAGAGAAATCTGTAAAGACCGGAAAAGGACTGCTTGTGATCGTTGCTGAGGATGCCTCCGAGAATACAAAGAAGAAATTCAGGAATATGTGCAGTTTTTATGAAGTTCCGATTTTCTTCTTCTCAGATAAAGAGAGCTTAGGCAGAGCAATGGGAAAGGAGTACCGCGCCTGTCTGGCTGTCCAGGATGAGAACTTTGCGAAAGCAATCATGAAGGAGGTATAGCGATTGTCAAAATTAAGAGTACATGAGCTGGCCAGAGAGCTTGGACGACAGAACAGAGAAGTGATCGAGTTTCTGAAATCAAAAGGCGTTGATGTGAGAAGCCATATGAGTATGGTGGATGAGCCTGCGGTTTCGGAAGTAAAGAATAGATTCAGAAAAGACAATAATAACAGGGGAAAGGAGCATATTGCGAAATTGGAGACTCCCAAGACAGAAGAAAAGGTTGTAACAGCAAAATCAGAAGGAGATAAAACTGAAACACCTAAAAAGAAAAAAAATATTATCCGCGTTTTTCATGCACAGAATGCAAGTGACGGAGGAAAAACAAGAAAGAAACCTGTGAAAGCTGAAGGCGAGAGAACAGGTTCACCAAGAAATGCAGAAGGAAGAAATTCCGACAGTTCAAGAACAGACGGTGACAGACCAAGAAGAAATAATAATGACCGCCCAGGTACAGGCAACAGAAGACCGGACGGACAGAACCGTCAGGGAAGACCTCAGGGTGAAGGAAGATCCCAGGGAGGACGTTTTGGCCAGGGAAGAAACCAGGGCGAAGGAAACCGTCAGGGAAGACCTCAGGGCGAGGGAAGATCCCAGGGAGATAACCGCCAGGGAGGACGTTTCGGACAGGGAAGATCCCAGGGCGATGGTCAGGGCCGTCCGGGCGGAAGATTCCAGGGCGATGGAAATCGTCAGGGAGGACGTTTCGGACAGGGAAGACCACAGGGAGATGGAAACCGTCAGGGAGGAAGACCGCAGGGCAATGGCCAGGGTCGTCCGGACGGAAACAGAAGTGAAGGACGTGACGGACGCTTCGGCGGCAGTCAGGGACGTCAGGGACAGCGCCAGAATACAAGAAAGAATGACGATATGGCATTTGCACCGGAACTGACAAAGACTTCCAAAGACAGCAAGAGAGAAAGAGACAGAGAGAACAAAAACAAGAAAAAAGATTTTGATAAGACACAGAGTGGCGGACGCAGACCAAACCAGGGTGGATTCAATAAGAATTCCAGAATCCCGAAAGCTCTGCAGAAACCGGCTCCGCAGCCAAAACAGGAAGAGAAGAAACCTGAGGTTAAGGAAATCACACTTCCGGAGAAGATGACGATCCGCGAACTGGCAGAAGCTATGAAAATGCAGCCGTCAGTAATTGTGAAGAAGCTCTTTATGCAGGGTATGATGGTTACCGTAAACCATGAGATCGATTTTGAGAAAGCTCAGGAGATTGCTCTGGAATATGATATCATCGCAGAACCGGAAGAGAAGGTAGACGTTATCGAAGAACTCCTCAAAGAGGATGAAGAAGACGAAAAAGATATGGTTTCAAGACCACCTGTAGTCTGTGTTATGGGGCACGTTGACCATGGTAAAACATCTCTTCTGGATGCAATCCGTAAGACAAATGTAACACGTGGAGAAGCCGGCGGTATCACACAGCATATCGGTGCTTCTGTAGTAGAGGTTGGCGGACAGAAGATCACATTCCTGGATACACCTGGACATGAAGCTTTCACAGCTATGCGTATGCGTGGTGCAAACTCCACAGATATTGCAGTTCTGGTTGTAGCAGCTGATGATGGTGTGATGCCTCAGACAGTAGAGGCTATCAGCCATGCGAAGGCGGCAGGCGTTGAGATCATAGTTGCAATCAACAAGATTGATAAGCCAAGTGCTAATATTGAGCGTGTAAAACAGGAACTTTCTGAATATGAACTGATTCCGGAAGACTGGGGCGGAAGCACCATCTGTGTACCGGTATCTGCTCATACAGGAGAAGGAATCAAAGAGCTTCTGGAAATGGTTCTTCTTACCGCAGAAGTGATGGAACTGAAAGCAAATCCGAACCGCCGCGCAAGAGGTCTTGTAATTGAGGCTGAGCTTGACAAAGGAAAAGGACCGGTTGCAACCGTTCTTGTACAGAAGGGTACACTCCGTGTCGGAGATCCGATCGCAGCAGGTTCTGCATATGGTAAAGTACGTGCCATGATGGATGACCAGGGGCGCCGTGTAAAAGAAGCAGGTCCTTCTATGCCGGTTGAGATCCTCGGTCTTAATGATGTGCCGAATGCAGGTGAAGTATTTGTTGGCTGCAAGAATGATAAAGATGCAAGAAGCTTTGCAGAGACATTCATCAGTCAGAACAAGATCAAGAAACTGGAAGAAACCAAGTCCAAGATGTCTCTGGATGATCTGTTCAACCAGATCCAGGAAGGCAACTTAAAAGAACTTGGAATCGTTGTAAAAGCAGACGTACAGGGATCTGTAGAAGCAATCAAGCAGAGCCTTGTCAAACTTTCCAATGAAGAAGTCGTTGTCAAGATCATCCATGGTGGTGTTGGTGCGATCAATGAATCTGACGTTACGCTTGCAGCAGCATCCAATGCGATCATTATCGGATTCAATGTACGTCCGGACGCAACTGCAAAGGAAACGGCAGAACGTGAAGGCGTTGATGTGAGACTGTACCGTGTCATCTACAATGCGATCGAAGACGTTGAAGCAGCCATGAAGGGTATGCTTGAGCCTGTATTTGAAGAAAAGGTACTTGGCCATGCCGAAGTACGTCAGACATTCAAGGCTTCCGGAGTCGGAACAATTGCAGGATCTTATGTCCTTGACGGTACATTTGAACGTGACTGCCAGGCAAGAATCGTTCGTGACGGCGTTGTGATCTATGATGGAAAGCTTGCTTCATTAAAGCGTTTCAAAGATGATGTGAAGGAAGTTAAAGCCGGATATGAATGTGGTTTCGTATTTGAACGTTTCAACGATGTCAAAGAAGGAGACCAGGTAGAAGCATTCAAGATGGTGGAAGTTCCTAGATAAAGAAGGGTAGAAAATGAGAAAAAACAGCATTAAGAATACAAGAGTAAACGCAGAGGTACAGCGTGAACTTAGTACTATTCTGCGTGGAGGGATCAAGGATCCGCGTGTTGCACCGATGACTTCGGTTGTAGCGGTAGAGGTTGCTCCGGATCTTAAAACCTGCAAAGCATATATCAGTGTCCTGGGCGATGAAAAAGCCCAGGCTGATACCCTGAAGGGATTACAGAGCGCAGAAGGCTATATCCGCCGCGAACTTGCTCATACACTGAATATGCGTAACACACCGGAGATCAAGTTCGTACTGGATCAGTCCATTGAATATGGTGTCCGGATGTCAAAGAAAATTGATGATGTAACAAGAGATTTACGGGAAGAGGATGATTAGTATGTTATTAGATGCAATTTCAAAAGCCAGGACGATCGCACTTGGCGGACATGTCCGCCCGGATGGGGACTGTGCTGGTTCCTGCATGGGATTGTATAACTATGTCAGAGAGAATTTTCCTGAAAAAGAGATCGATGTTTATCTGGAAGAGCTTCCGAATACACTGAAGTTCATGAAAAATACAGATAAGATCCGGCATGAAGTGACGGAAGAAAAAACCTATGATTTGTTTATCGCACTGGATTGCGGGGATATGGGAAGACTTGGATTTTCGGCAGTCCTTTTCAAAAAAGCGACAGTAAGATTCTGTGTAGATCATCATGTGAGCAACCAGAGTTTTGCAGACCAGAACTATATCATGCCAGATGCAAGCTCGACAAGTGAGCTGATCTACGATCTGCTGGATTATGGGAAGATGTCTGTGGAGACTGCCGAGTGCCTTTACACAGGAATGGTGCATGATACCGGTGTGTTCCGTTATTCCTGTACCCATCCGTCGACCATGCGCGCAGCAGCAGCACTGATGGAAAAAGGGATCGATTTTACAAAAATAATTACAGAGACTTTTGATGAAAAGACCTATGCACAGAACCAGGTTCTGGGGCGTGCATTGTTGGAAAGCTTTCTTTTTATGGACGGAAGATGTATTGTATCTTACGTTACAAAAGAAGAGATGGATTTCTACCAGGTAAAAGCGAAACATCTGGATGGAATCGTAAGCCAGCTGAAACTCACAAAAGGTATCGATGTTGCAATTTTTATGTATGAGCTTGAACATGGAACTTTTAAGGTAAGTCTGCGATCTAGTGAAAAGATAGATGTAAGTGTAGTTGCAAGCTATTTTGGCGGCGGCGGACACGCAAGGGCAGCCGGATTCTCCATGACTGCCACACCACATGATATCATCAACAATCTGGCAAGAAGACTGGAACTTCAGTTTAACAGTGGGAGCGAAGCGGAATGATACATGGCGTACTGAATGTATATAAAGAAAAAGGCTATACGTCCCATGATGTGGTTGCAAAGCTGCGCGGGATCGTAAAGCAGAAAAAGATCGGGCATACCGGAACCCTTGATCCGGATGCCGAAGGAGTACTTCCGGTCTGCTTTGGGAAAGCAACAAAGCTTTGTGACCTGCTGACAGATAAAGATAAAACCTATCAGGCGGTTCTTCTTCTCGGTCAGGTGACGGATACACAGGATACTTCCGGTCAGGTTCTGGAAAAACATAGCACAGAAGATCTGACCAATGAAAAAGTAGAAAATGTGATCCGCAGCTTTGAGGGAGAATACGATCAGATTCCGCCGATGTATTCGGCACTCAAAGTTAACGGGAAAAAGCTTTATGAGCTTGCCAGAGAGGGCCAAGAAGTAGAGCGGAAAGCACGAAGAATCACGATTCATAAGATCCGGATCCTGGAGATCAATCTTCCGGAGGTAAAACTGGAAGTGACCTGTTCAAAGGGAACGTATATCCGTACACTGTGTCATGATATCGGTCAGAAGCTTGGCTGTGGCGGATGCATGAAAGAGCTTTTGAGAACACGTGTAGAGCGGTTTGGACTTGAAGACAGTATCCGGCTCGGTGAAATTGCACAGCTTCAGAAAGAAGGGATTCTGGAGGAGAAGATCATCGCGATAGATGAAATGTTTCCAACGTATGCACAGGTCGTACTGCCACCGAAAACGGCTGCGGCAGTACGGAACGGGAATAGTTTCAGAAAAAGAGATATTTCACAGGAAACAGCATTAAAGGAGTATGAGAACGATGAGAGAGTCCGCGTGTACGATGAATCGCATCAGTTTATTGCGATTTACTGTTACTGCAGGAAAGACGATCTCTTCAAGATTGTAAAAATGTTTTTTGATGGAAATGAAAAAAAGTAATTAAAGAGGAAAGAACATGGACTATATCAGAGGGCTGGAAGCCTATCAGGATTCCAGAGAGGCAGCAATCACACTCGGCAAATTTGATGGAGTTCACAGAGGACATCAGAAGCTGATCAAAAAAGTATGTCAGCTGAAGGCGAAAAAAGGCGTTCGTTCTGTTGTGTTTGCATTTGATATGAATCCGCTTTATGAAAAGCTTGGAAAATCAAGAGAAGGGATCATGTCCAATGAGGAGCGCAGATGTCTTCTGGACGAGAAAGTAGATGTACTGCTGGAATGCCCGTTTTCCGAAGATGTCACAAGTATGTCGGCAGAGGATTTCATCCGGAAGATCCTGATTGAGAAAATTCATGCCCGGTATATTGTGATCGGAACGGATTTCCACTTTGGGCATGACAAGCGTGGTGATGCAAAAATGCTTGCAGAATATGCCGATGTGTATGGATATGAACTTTTTGTGATTGAAAAAGAGATGTACGGAAAACGGGAGATCAGCAGCAGCTATGTCAGGGAAGAACTTCGGAAGGGAAATATGGAAGCTGTGAATGATATGCTGGGGTATGCATATACTGTACGGGGAAAAGTAGAGCATGGCAGGCAGCTGGGCAGAAAACTGGGATTTCCGACACTTAATGTACATCCGTCAAGGGATAAACTTCTTCCACCGAATGGAGTTTATCTGGATAGTGTGAGGATTGATGGAATCTGGTACAACGGAATCGGTAATGTCGGGTTTAAGCCAACGGTATCCGATGAGAACCGGATGCTGATCGAGAGCAATCTGCTGGATTACAGTGGTGATGCCTACGGAAAAGAGGTAGAGATCCAGCTTTATCATTTTAAGAGACCGGAGCAGAAGTTTGAATCGATAGAAATGATGAAGGCTCAGATCGATCAGGATATTGCTTACGCAAAAGAATTTTTCCGTTATCATCATAAGAAATAACAGAGCCGGTGAAAAAGCTTCGGAAATGCGGTTATTTACAGGCAGCCTGTGAACAGGAATATGAAAACCTGCCAGATGCGGGAAAGATAAAATCCTTCTTGACAGGATTCGGGGCATATGGTACACTAGGCAAGTATGAAAAACCGATGTTCGGCAGATGGAATCTCCAACCACTGCTTAATATCAGGCAATTAACAGTATATTTAGGAGGTAGTGACAAATGATCACAAAAGAAATGAAAGAACAGATTATCAAAGAATACGGAAGAACAGAAGGAGATACAGGATCTCCGGAAGTACAGGTAGCTCTTCTTACAGCAAGAATCAATGATCTTACAGATCACTTCAAAGCTAATCCGAAGGATCACCACTCAAGAAGAGGACTTCTTAAGATGGTTGGACAGAGAAGAGGACTTCTTGCATACCTTAAGAAGAATGACATTGAAAGATATCGTTCACTGATCGAAAGATTAGGTTTAAGAAAGTAAGACGTATTTTACAGGGAGCGAAAGGCATCAGCTGGATGTCTTCGCTCCCTGTTTGTTTACGCAAACAATGAGCCGAACCGGTACAACATGCATCATCCATGCCAATCAGCATAGTGATTGACATGGGAGTGACCAATAACCGTGTTTTGCCACATTTTAAAGTTAGTTATATAGAATCTTGCAAGAGATGTAAGGATATGATATAATACAAAAGATTGTGGGTAGAGATTGCGTCCGAGACCACTGAAAAGTATATTTTGAGAAGTGTATTTTTCAGTAGTTTCGGAGAGTTTACCCGTCAGATAAACAGATAAAAAAGGAGAACATTTATGTACAAAAAGTTTGAAATGGAACTTGCAGGCCGTACACTCCGCGTAGATGTTGGAAGAGTTGCCAAACAGGCGAACGGCGCAGTACTTATGCATTATGGTGATACAGTTGTGCTTTCAACAGCAACTGCATCCGACAAACCAAGAGAAGGAATTGACTTCTTCCCGCTCAGCGTTGAATACAATGAGAAGCTTTATGCAGTAGGAAAGATCCCGGGAGGATTTAACAAGAGAGAAGGAAAGGCATCAGAAAATGCTGTTCTTACCTGCCGTGTGATCGACCGTCCGATGAGACCGCTTTTCCCGAAGGATTACAGAAATGATGTAACTTTGGAGAACCTGGTTCTCTCTGTTGAACAGGACTGCTCACCGGAGCTTACCGCTATGCTTGGATCAGCAATTGCAACTGCTATTTCTGATATCCCGTTCGATGGTCCGACAGCTTCTACCCAGGTAGGACTTGTTGACGGAGAACTGGTATTCAATCCAACCGCAGAGCAGAAAGAAAAGTCCGACCTTGCACTGACTGTTGCATCTACAAGAGAAAAGGTAATCATGATTGAAGCCGGAGCAAATGAAGTACCGGAAGCTAAGATGCTCGAAGCCATCTTCGCGGCGCATGAAGTGAATCAGAAAGTCATCGCATTCATCGACCAGATCGTTGCAGAATGTGGAAAACCAAAACATGATTATGTAAGCTTTGCAGTACCGGAAGAACTCTTTGAAGCGATTCAGAAGATCGTAACACCGGAAGAGATGGAAGTTGCAGTATTCACAGATGACAAGCAGACAAGAGAAGAAAATATCCGTAAGATCACAGAAAAGCTGGAAGAAGCTTTTGCTGATAACGAAGAATGGCTTGCCAAACTTGGTGAAGCTGTATATCAGTACCAGAAGAAGGTTGTCCGCAAGATGATCCTCAAAGACCACAAGCGTCCGGACGGTCGTGCAATCGAAGAAATCCGTCCACTTGCCGCAGAAATTGACCTGATCCCGAGAGTACATGGTTCTGCTATGTTTACACGTGGACAGACACAGATCTGTA
>ERZ836939.4384-NODE-4384-length-10685-cov-2.621449_pt1 | contig 10685 bp, 8 predicted proteins | sample MGYA00519912_ERZ836939 | MGnify/ENA primary metagenome ERZ836939 (study PRJEB31850, sample SAMEA3708810) | human gut metagenome | biome: human gut; feature: human-associated habitat; material: faeces | place: China | collected 2014 ... | reverse complement strand
TTTTTGACCCGCCTCTTTCCACAGTGAGGATGTTTCAGCAGGGAGAGATGTTCTACGAAGCACTTTTCGGAGAGCATGCGGATGAGAAAAAGATCATCCACTTCCCCTATCAGCTGGTGAGAAGAAATTCTACCAGAAAACTTTGGCAGTGAGAACTGCCATTAAGTTTTCCTGATGAGGAAAACGATTTCTTGAAAGTTTTAACCTTTTACAAAGATATTTAATGTTGCAATTACGCGACATAAATATATGATACCAGGGTGAAAAGGTCAAAATGCCGTTCCTGCTTGCAGGATAAGGCATTTGAACTTGGAACCCGTCAAATATGAGGAAGCAGCGATTTACGCAGTAAATCAGCGAATTCCGAATATTTGCAGAATTGCGGGAGCTGCGTTGCAGCGTAGCAATTCGCAGGAATCATTCATACCCCCGGTATAGGGAACCGGGAGAATTTTAAGGAGGATGAAGCAATGAAAAAACATGTAGTAGCTTCTAAAATTTTAACTGGCGCACTGGCAGTTGCCATGGTTGCATCTGTTCCGGGCATGAGCGCTATCAACGCAAAAGCTGATGATCAGGTTACCATCTCTCTGTACACCACCGTACCGGGCCATGATGAAGACTTCGAGAAATTCTGTGCAGATTTCATGGAAGCAAATCCGGACATCACTGTAAACTACATCGCTTACGACAGCAGTGAGAAACAGAAATGGATGACTCTGTACGCAAGTGGTGAGGCTCCCACCGTTTCCCTGATGGACGCTGTTGATATCCGCGAGAACATCGAGAACATGGCAGCTTACGATCTGGACGGCGATGATTCCTGGATCAAAGATCAGGTAGACGACAGCAACCTGGCTATCTTCAAGGATGACAACGGCAGCGTTTACGGCGTACCGAACTCCGTACAGTCCATGGGTATCATCTACAACAAGACCACCATTGAGAAAGCAACCGGCGAAGAGTTCGATCCTTCCACCATCAAGAGCAATGCAGATCTGGATGCTCTGTGCCAGAAGATTCAGGACGGCGGCGTTTCCCCGATCATGTTCACCGGCGTTGACTGGTCTCTCGGATCTCACTTCCTGAGCCAGGTATTCAACGGAATCCAGGGTGATGAGGAAGCTCAGAAAGCTTTTGTTGAGGGCATCAAAGACGGTTCCATCGATCTGAAGACCAACGATGCATGGAACGGTGTTATGGACACCTTCGATATCATCGCTAAATACAACTACAACTCCAACGATCCGCTGGTAGGAAACACCGAGCTGGACGGCCAGGCTATGGCAAAAGGTGATGTAGCTATGTGGTTCATGGGTGACTGGGGATGGTCCTACCTTGAGGCAGTTGCAAATGCAGATGACGAGTACGGCATCATGCCCTGCCCGCTGACCGGTTCTGAGGATGATGCAGTCAACCAGGAGCTCGGCGTATTCCCGGCAAAAGGTTATTGCGTAGACGGCAGCCAGAACGACGAAGCACAGCAGGCAGCTGGTAAGAAACTGGTTGAGTACCTGACCATCGAGAGAGCACAGGATATGTCCGACGCTCTGAGCATCGCTCTTCCGTTCAAGAACGTAGACGTAACCGTAGCAAGCCCGCTGGCAAACGCTACTCAGGCTTATGTTGCTGACGGTAAAGTACAGAGCACCTACGCATTCAGCGCACTGCTTCCGTCCGATTTCTGGAGTGAGAATGGTGCAGTTATGCAGCAGTATCTGGTAGGCCAGATGGACAGAGATACAGCTGCTGACGCTATCCAGGCTTACTGGCAGGCACAGAACTAAGTACAGAGCTGCGAAGCAGTGCGGTACTTCGGTTGCATAAACGTATAAAAAAGACAACGAAGTCCTTTTGATGATTCTGAATGGAGATGGCGCTTCGTCATCTCCATTCTTAACTAAAAATAAGAAGGTACCGAAGGCATGCCCTGTGTAAATCCCGCGTTTTCGCCTGATGTTCCCTTGCACAGGGGAGGTTTTCGGTATCAGATGATTCCCGTCAACTATTACAACTTCGAGGTAAAAGTTCAATGAAAAAGAAGAAAAATGAGATTAAATTATTCTGCGAATTTGTAATCCCGCCGATGCTGATTTGGGCTTCTATCGTAGTGATTCCGCTGATCTACGGTATTTATCTGACCTTCACCAACTGGAACGGTCTGTCACCCAATTATGATCTGGTAGGTTTTTCCAACTACGCCGCAATCTTTACAGATAAAACCTTCCTGTCTTCTCTGTGGAAGACCTTTGTGTATGTATTTTTTGTTGTTGTGTTCAGTAATGTACTCGGACTGGCCTTGGCTCTGCTTCTGACCTACGGTATCAAGCTGCAGGGACTCTTCCGTACCTGCTTCTTCGCCGCAAATATGATCGGCGGTGTCGTAATGGGTTACATCTGGAACTACATCTTCTCCTTCGCACTGACCAAGGTCGGCGCTGTTACCGGCTGGGGACTTTTACAGAAATCCTGGCTGACCAGCCCGGGAACCGCACTGGTAGCCCTGATCGTTGTTGCCGTATGGCAGCTGAGCGGATATCTGATGGTTATCTATGTAGCAGGTCTGACCAACGTTTCCAAAGATATGCTGGAAGCAGCAAAGATCGACGGAGCAAACTCCAGACAGCTTCTCCGTTTCATCAAGATTCCGATGATCCGTTCTTCCATCACAATCTGTGTATTCATGGCAATTTCCAGAGCATTCATGTCCTTCGACGTGAACCTGACTCTGACAGCCGGCGGCCCCTTCAAGTCCACCGAGCTCTTAGCACTGAAAATTTACCAGACTGCATTCAGTAACTTCGATTATGGTAAAGGCCAGGCAGAGGCACTGGTACTCTTCGTTATCGTTGCTATTATTTCTCTGGTTCAGGTATCCGTATCCAAGAAAGGGGAGGTGCAGGCATAATGGAAGCAAAAAAGAAATCAAATACTGTCATCGTTTTCATCGTCGTGCTGTTACTGGCTGTATTCTTTATCATCCCGTTTTTCCTGGTTATCCTGAACAGCTTTAAGACTTCACCGGATTTCGTTGCAAACCCCTTCAGTCTTCCGACAAAGCTTCACACGGAAAACTATGAGACCGCCTTCAACACGATGAACTTCCTGAATTCCTTCAAGAATTCCATCATCATCTGTATGATCGCAACCGGCGTCAGCGTTGTATTAAGCTCCATGAACGCTTACGTCCTTACCCGTAAAAAATGGAAAATCACCAAAGCCTTCTACATGATCCTCATCGCGGCTATGGTTGTTCCTTTCCAGGTAATCATGATCCCGCTGGTAAAACTCTACGGTTCAGGACTGGGACTGACCAACAACATCTGGCTGGTAACGTTCATCCATATCGGACTGAACATTCCGTCCCCGACCTTCCTTTACAGCGGCTTTATCACCGGTGTTCCGGTGGAGCTGGATGAGGCGGCTCTCATCGATGGCGCTTCTCCTGAGAGAACTTTCTTCAGCATCATTTTCCCGCTGCTGAAACCGATTACCATGACAAACATTGTATTCGTTGCTCTTTCCATCTGGAATGACTACATCCTGGCAAGTACCCTGCTTTCTCTGAAAGAGGTAAAAACCCTGCCGCTGATGACTTACGCTTTCCTGACTACCAAGTCCGCTGATTACGCACCCATGATGGCAGGTCTGGTCCTGACCATGCTGCCGGTTATGATCCTTTATCTCTTCGGCCAGCGTTACATCATTGAGGGTATCGTGGCAGGAAGCGTGAAGGGCTGATGGAAAACTACAGGATTCGGAAAATCGACGCCCATACCTGGCAGCTGGAGGATCCTTTCCGTACCTACCTCTATTTAATAGAAGGTACGGAGAGGGCTGTCCTCATTGATGCGGGAAATGGTTTCAGCGGTCTGAAGGAAGTGATCGCTTCCCTCACTGACAAGCCTGTGAGCGTGGTTCTGACTCATGGCCATTTCGACCATACCGGCTGTGCCGGACTTTTTGAAAGCTGTTTCATTCACAGAGAGGATGTTTCTGTTCTGGAAGAAGGATTTGACAGAAAAGCAAGGGAACATCAGGTAAAACGGTTTGCGGAGCTTTTTGACGTACCGCTTTCCAAAGAAGAAGAGAGATATCTCATTGATGTGAAAAAGCCGGAAAAGCTTTCCTTCCTTTCCGGGGGCGACCGACTGGAGCTGGGCGGAAGGACGCTGGAGGTTATTGAGACTCCGGGCCATACCAGAGGCTGCATCTGCTTCCTCGACAGAGAGAATCAGTATCTCTTTGCCGGAGATACGGGCTGCAACCGTGAGATCCTGGTTTACTTTGATCACTCCGGCACCGTGAAGGACGTCATGGAATCCGATGAAAAACTTCTGGCGCTGAAAGATCAGTATAAAGAGATCTGGCCGGGCCATCACGAGTGTCCCATGGATGCCTCCATCATCGAGGACTACCGCCAAGCGACAGAGACAATCTTGAAAAACCCCGGAATCGGAGAGAAGATTTCCCTGGATTCCGGTTACAAAATCCTGTATAATTACAAAACGATTGGAGTTTCTTATACGGAATCTCACATTTCCTGAGGGGGCCAGCAATGGCTCCCTTGCTTTATAAGGAGGTATCTTATGGTACAGAATCCGATTTTACGCGGTTTTCATCCGGACCCCAGCCTGCTCCGGGTGGGCGACGATTATTATCTGGCGACATCCACCTTTGAGTGGGCCCCCGGCGTCCGGATCTATCACTCGACGGACCTGAAACACTGGGACTATGTCACCTCTCCCCTGGACGATTACTTCAGGATGGACCTTCGGGGCCTCAAGGCTTCCGACGGCATCTGGGCTCCCTGCTTAAGCTGGGACGGAGAGTATTTCTACCTTATTTATACAGTGGTCCGCGACGCCCGGGAATTTCCCGTTATGGATACGCCCAACTACCTGATTCGCGCGAAGAAGCTCACCGGTCCCTGGTCCGATCCGGTCTACTTAAATTCCAGCGGTTTCGACCCTTCCCTCTTTCATGACGAGGACGGCAGAAAATGGCTGGTCAACATGGAGTGGGACTATCGGAAAATCCTTTCCGGGGAAAATCCCTTCACGGGTATTCTTCTCCAGGAGTACGATCCTGAGAAAAAAGCGCTGGTGGGCGAGGCGAAAAAGATCTTCACCGGTTCTCCCATCGGCGGCACGGAGGGGCCACACCTCTACCGCCACAACGGCTATTACTACCTCATGTGCGCCGAGGGCGGAACGGGTTGGTTCCATGCTGTGACGCTGGCCCGGAGCAGGGAACTTACCGGCCCCTATGAAATTTGCCCGCACAATCCGGTTCTGACCTCCTGGGAGGGCAGCCGTGATCCGAAAGAGATAGAAAAAGCGCTGGCGAAAAAAGACTTAGGAACCAGTTTCCTCAAGAAAGCCGGTCACGCGAGCCTTGTGGAAGGGCCTGACAATCGCTGGTTCCTGGCTCATCTCTGCGGCAGAAATCTTCCGGGAATGCTCTACTGCCCACTGGGACGGGAGACCGCGATCCAGGAAGTGGTCTGGGAAAAAGGCTGGCTGAAACTGAAGGACGGCGGCAGCGCTCCAAAAGACTCCTTCCGGGCCATCGGAGATTCGGATGCGGAAGAGAAGAGAGAGCCACTGAAAAAAGAATATCATTTTCAGGATGAGAGCTTTCTGGAAGATTTCCAGACGCTCCGGGTTTTCTACCGGGATCTCGGGATGACGATCCACGAGAGAGAAGGGTATCTAAGGATCTACGGCCGTGACTCCATTTTCTCCCGCTATGAACAGGCCCTCCTTGCGAGACGCCAGATGGAGCTCTCCTTTGAGGCGGCCGTCCGCTTTGAATTTGCACCGACCTCTTTCCAGCACGGAGCGGGCTTAAGTTACCGCTACGACGAGCGAAACCAGTATTACGCTTATGTGACCCTGGGAGACAAAGGAGTAGAACTGAACCTGCTGAGCGTGATCGCCGGAAAGACGGAGCTTCTGGCTTCCGAGCCGGTGAAGGGCCTGGCGGGCGGAGAACTCCCGGCCTACGAGCTCTCCGTCTCCGTGGAGGCGGATGCTGTCCAGTTCTTCTGGCTGGATGAGACGAGCGCAAAGCGGAAGCTGGGACCGACCCTTCATTCCTATATTCTCTCCGACGATTTCGCGGATGGTTTCACCGGAGCCTTCGTCGGCGTGGCCGTCCAGGACATGAAAGACCGGAAAAATTATGCGGATGTGGCCTGGTTTAAATATGAAGAAAGAGATGCAAAGTAGGCAAGTATCTGCTATAATGAAAACGTTTCCTGGGCTGTGAAAAACAGCCCACAGACTGCAACTTTGAAAGGACATAGAAGATGAAAAGAGAGCTGAAAGAGTCTTTTGAAATACGGGTAGCCGGAACCGAGGACTGGTATTCCATGACCGTTCCGGGTTCCGCCATGGACACCCTTGTGAAGGCAGGCGTTCTGCCCGATCCCTACTATGGAGAGAACGAGTATCAGGTGCGGGAATTTTTCCGCAACGATTTTGACATCCGGGGTCATTTTACCGTAAGCCCGGAGGAGTTTAAAGCCGGTCATATGCTTCTGGTCTTCAACGGCATCGACACCGTGGCTGACCTTTACCTCAACGGCCACAAACTGGGCCACACAGAAAACATGCACCGCCGCTTTACTTTTGACATCAAAAAATATGCGAAAGAGGGAGACAACCTCCTGGAAATCCACCTTGCTTCCCCGCTGAACTTTATCGAGTCTTACAAACCCGCAAAAGGCCGCGAGATCCATATGTGCAACACCGGCACGATGCCGGGCAACCAGTATATCAGAAAACCCCACTGCATGTTTGGCTGGGACTGGGGTCCCCAGCTTCCGGATGCCGGCATTTTCCGTGAGATCGAGCTTGTGACCTACGAGAAAGCCCGCCTGATGGACACCCTGATTCGCCAGAAACACGAGGAAGGTCAGGTAACGCTGACGATGACCACCGATGTGGAAAAGGATGCGGACGCAAAGGTGAAGCTTACCTATGAGGTTATGGATCCTGACGGAAAACTTCTCTATCTGGGAGAGGATTCCAGCGTGAAAATCGAGGAGCCGAGACTCTGGTGGCCTCACGGAAGCGGAGAGCAGCCCCTTTATACGGTCCGCGTACTCATGGAGAGCGAGGGCGAGGAGGCCCAGGAGAAGCTTTACCGCATCGGTCTTCGTACGGTGACGGTTTCCAGAGAGGATGACGAGTGGGGCCAGGAATTTGCCATCACCGTCAACGGAAAGAAGATCTTCGCAAGAGGAGCTGACTATATCCCCGACGACTGTTATTATTCCAGACTGACCCGAGAGGTGTTTCTGCGAGATGTGCAGGCAGCAGTATTTGCCAATTTCAACTGCCTCCGGATCTGGGGTGGCGGCTATTATCCCGCCGATGAGTTCTACGATCTCTGCGATGAGTACGGTATTTTGCTCTGGCAGGATCTCATGTATGCCTGCAACATTTACGACCTCACCGAGTCCTTCAAGGAGAATATCGTGGAGGAGGCAAGGGACAACATCCTTCGTTTCCGGAACCATGCCAGCCTGGGCCTGATCTGCGGAAACAACGAGCTGGAATCCGCCTGGACCGACTGGACAGCCATGAAAGGCCATGCGCCTTCTCTCAAGAGAGATTACCTCATTCAGTTCGAGTACCTTCTCGCTAACGTGGTGAAAGAGACCGCGCCGGATGCCTTCTACTGGCCCTCTTCCCCGTCCTCAGGCGGAAGCTTTGACAAGCCCAACGACGACAACCGCGGAGATGCTCACTACTGGGACGTATGGCACGGCCAGCTGCCCTTCAGCGAGTATCTGAACCACTATTTCCGTTTCTGCTCTGAGTTCGGTTTCCAGTCTCTGCCTTCCATCAAGACGATTGAGACCTTCACCGAGGAAAAAGACCGGAACCTCTTCTCCAAAGTCATGGAGAGCCATCAGAAGAACCCGGCAGCCAACGGAAAGATTCTCTATTATCTCTCCGAGACCTTCCGTTACCCGAGAGATCTCTCCGGCCTCACCTTCTTAAGCCAGATCCTCCAGGGTTATGCGATGAAGGTGGCTACCGAGCACTGGAGAAGAAACCGCGGCAGATGTATGGGAAGCATTTACTGGCAGTTCAACGACAACTGGCCCGTGGCTTCCTGGTCTAGCATGGATTATTATGGAAGATACAAGGCGCTTCACTATATGGCCCGCGTCTTCAACGAGGCCGTAGCCGGAAGCATCCGCAAAGAGGGCAACACCATGGGCTTCTGGATCTCCAACGAGAGCCTGAAAGAAGCCGCTGTGGAGGTAAAAGTAAGCCTTAAGGATCTGGATTTCAAAGTGCTCTATGAGGAGACCGTTTCCGGAACCGTGGCTCCGCTTTCCGCTGTGGACCTTCTCACGAAGGATTTTTCCGAGCTGATCGAGGGCCGCAGCGAGCAGGTCTTTGTCACCATGGAATACAAAGTTACCGACAAAGAGACCGGAAAAACTGAGGAGCACTGCGAGTTTGAGACCTTCGTTCCCGTGAAACATCTGGAACTCAAGGACCCGGAGCTTACCGTTTCCTGCGCTGAGGACGGCACTGTGACGATCTCTGCCAAGAGCTTTGCTCCCTACTGCATGGTCGAGGGCGTCAACGAGGATATCATCTGGGACAGCAACGTCCTGGCTATGACAGACGGAAATGCGAAGGTCCTGCATCCGGTGAAAGGCGTTGTTCCGGGAGTGAAGCCGGAGATCCGCGTTTACGATGTATATCATACTTATGCATAAAAAAGAAGCTGGGGTCAAAAGATCTTTTGACTCCGGAAAAAGAGGACAGAAAGCTGTCCAGGATAAGAAAGGAGACATACACAAATGAGCTTCAGAAAGGATTTTGTATGGGGAGCGGCTACCGCTTCCTATCAGGTGGAAGGAGCCGCCTACGAGGACGGCAAGGGACTGAATATTTGGGATGTATTCTGCAAAGAGGACGGTCATGTCTATGAGCACCACACAGGCGATGTGGCCTGCGACCAGTATCACCGCTACAAAGAAGATGTGGCCATCATGAAGGAGCTGGGCCTGAAAGCCTATCGTTTTTCCGTAAACTGGGCCCGCATCCTGCCGGAAGGAACCGGGAAAGTCAATGAGAAAGGCCTCGCTTATTACGATAACCTCGTAAACTGCCTGATCGAGAACGGTATTGAGCCCTATATGACTCTCTATCACTGGGATCTTCCCTACGCCCTTCATCAGAAAGGCGGCTGGCTGAATCCTCAGTCTCCGGAATGGTTCTATGAGTATGCGAAGCTGATGGCCGCTCATTTTTCTGATCGTGTCAGCCATTTCTTCACCTTCAATGAGCCCCAGTGTACCGTCGGCCTGGGCTATGTGACCGGCGAGCACGCACCGGGACTGAAAGTTGGCCCTTATGATTACTTCAGTATCTGGCACAACGTTCTGAAGGCCCATGGTCGCGGCGTACAGGCCATCCGTGAGGCAGCAGTCCGCCCGGTGGAGATCGGAATGGCTCCCTGCGGTGCCCTCTATTATCCGGCAACCGATTCCAAGGAGGATATCGAGGCAGCGAGAAAAGCAAACTTCTCCCTTCCCGAGGCAGATATCCGTGCAGTAAGCTGGGATGTGGCTTTCTGTGCCGATCCGGTTTTCTTAGGCCAGTATCCGGAGGATATCATGAAGAGCTTCGGCCAGTATTTCCCGAAAAATGCGGAGAAGGATCTGGAGCTGATTTCCCAGCCGCTGGATTTCTACGGACAGAACATGTACAACGCCGTACCGGTACGGGCAGATGAAAACGGCAATCCGGTCGAGGACAAGATCGTCTCGTTTATCGGTGTTGCGCCGATCGACGATCCTAAGTACGTCGTGCTCGTCGCGCTCGATACGCCAAATTACGTGGCCGGAACGAGCTACACCCCGCATAACCAGTATATTTCGGGCGGCCTTATGGCGGCGCCAACGGTGCGCGATGTGTTCCTCGATATTCTGCCGTATCTCGGCGTGGAGCCCGATTACTCGTCCGATGACATCCGGGGCGTCAACATTACGCTTCCCGATGTGATCGGCATGACGCAGGACGAGGCCGCAAAGCTGCTTTCCGACAAGTCCATTACCTACCGCACCGTCGGTCAGGGCGATACCGTTACCGACCAGCTTCCGAGCCCGGGCGCGGAGGTTCCCGGCAATTCCGAGATCATTCTCTACTTCGGAAACGCCGTCAAGACGACCGAACAGGTCGAGGTTCCCAACTTCGTGGGCTACGGCATTGCAGATGTGGACTATCTGGCGACGAACGCCGGACTTTACATTCAGGCCAAGGGCACCGATCACCGCGACGAGTACGTCACGGCTGCCTATCAGGACATCGAGCCCGGAACAATGGTTGACAGAGGGAGTACAATTACGGTAGAATTTACTACCGGCGGAGCTTCCGACTAAGGACTCCCAAAAACAAAAAACGAAAGGAGCGCGGCGCATGAAGCTTGCGGAACTTCTGAGCGGAATCGAGATTATAGAGGGCTGCTACGACCCGGAGCTGGAGGTGACGGGCGTGAGCTACGACTCCCGGGAGACAAAGCCCGGCCAAGCCTTTGTCGCCATCCCCGGCTTTGCCTCCGACGGCTACCGGTTCATCCCCAAGGCGCTCGAGCGCGGCGCGGGCGTGATCATCTGCGAGCGGGAGCCAGAGCAGAAGGCGCAGTATGTG
>ERZ836939.4382-NODE-4382-length-10686-cov-2.902173_pt1 | contig 10686 bp, 9 predicted proteins | sample MGYA00519912_ERZ836939 | MGnify/ENA primary metagenome ERZ836939 (study PRJEB31850, sample SAMEA3708810) | human gut metagenome | biome: human gut; feature: human-associated habitat; material: faeces | place: China | collected 2014 ... | reverse complement strand
CTCGGGGGCCTCTCGCCAACGGACGTATCCAAGCTGCCGGATATTCTGTTTTCAAAGAACAGGGGAGCTAATAAAAACCCCTTCACTATGTACAGGCAATAAGTAAGCGGTTTCACAAACGGTTTTTCTAAACTTTCTCATTTTCTCTGTTTTGCACAATTTTTTTCAACTGTCGTAAGGCATAACGCTCCCTATAGCTGACGGCCTGCTGAGAGAGGGAGAGCAGTTTTGCCACGTCTTCCTGGCTCATGTCTTCCCAGTAGCGATAATAAAGTAACAACTGATATTCTTTACCCAGACTGTGCAAAGCCTGGCGTAGCTGGTACAGTTCCTCTTGGTATTGTATCTGCTCATCCAGTTTCGATTCGTCAGAAAACTGCCGTTGCTCATCCTCCGCGAGCTGCTCCAACGAGGTTTCTCGGCTGGGAAGGAACACGACGGTCTGGTTTTCCTGATCCGTCACAAACCGCTCCGATTTAAGGCCAATTTCCATATAGCGCATCTTGCGATCGCTTGCTCTCAGTACACGCAGAATGCCTGGCCGCTTTTCAATACCGGGGTAGATTTTCTCATATTTCTCATAGTCTGGATAGTATCTGTTGTATCGCGGCATTAACGGTTCCTCCTTTGTATTTCGTTGACTTTTGCGGAAACCAGCGAAATACAATGGGGGAGCGCGTATGGGACGCCATTTTTCATCTGATTTAGATGACTTTTCTTTGTTTTTCCTTAAATAACAGAAAAATCCTGTGAAGGCACAAAAATTTTTCGACAGCTTTCCCAACTCTTCTTCATACTTTGATAAGGAAAAAATGGGAGAACTGTCGAAGGAAAAAAGAGGCGTGAACAGCCAATCTGCTGTCCACACCTCTTCGGGACAATTTAGCAGTGCGTTTGGGCCACATCCCACGAAGGGAGGACCCGGAGGTTCAAAAGGGACTGCTCAGCATTTCACCACCTCTGGATTAAATAGAAAACGCAAGTTTACCAGATACCTCTATTATATATTTTTTTATTGGAAAGACATTTTATTGAAAATCTCGGCATCTTTAAACCATACGAAACTTACTGGAGAACAGTTGAAAATCCATCTATATCAGAGGGTGGCGATTATCGCCTGACGCTAACAGCTTTTCTAATTTTACTCACTTCACTCAGATATTTACCTGGATATACTTGGCTAAAAAAGGCGTTTCTGAATGACTAACCAAGATAAAGCAAATGGATAGACCTCAGCATTGCGAGGCCTATCCACTTGTTTTAGAAATCCACTATTTCGTATTATCTTAATTCTTCAATTTTCGAAATAATATATTCTTAATGTAATCTATAAGGACTGTATCAGATTCGTACTAACGACGTATCAGCTATTTATATGTAACGAAAACCATAAAAATGGTAAATTAAATAGCATATTTGAACATAACTTTTGCCTCAATAAAACTGAGCTGAACCCACAGTGAATCAAGATTACATAGTGAAGGATTAATGGTGAGGATTTGATGGGGGAGTTATGGTGAACATTGTAAAAGAGACTCTAAATCTTCATATACTACACAAGTCGGATTATTTTTGTGTCTCCGGTTGTTTTCCTGAATCTATCAACCATTTTCGGAAAAAATCAGAAACAAATTTCAGGTTCTCCGGCTCTGTAAAGGCCGGGCCGCCGTGCGGTGCGTCTTCCAACAGGGAAAGATGGATTTGGTTGTGGTTATTTTTTTGCAGATAACGCTCAAAAAATTCCACGGACTGGAGATAGGGAACTACATGGTCCGCGGTTCCATGGAACAGCAGCATGGGCGGCATCTCACTATGCACATGGAGGGCAGCGCTGGCAAAAGCGGCCATGGCCGCACGGTCATGACCTGGGGCGTTGATCAGCGCACCCAGGGCATCATAGTCCTCCTGCTCCGGGCTCTCCCCCGCTTTCAGGATACGGGACCAGTGATGTTGGAGGTTTGGGATATCATAGATTCCATACCAGACACAGGCGGCCTGGACCGCGCTTGACTGGTTGGGACAGCCCATAGACTGGTCCTCGTAGGCGGGGGCGTCTCCGGTGGAGGCCAGGACGGCGGCCAGCAGTCCACCCGCTGAGTTGCCCCAGACCCCGATGCGCTGGGGATCCAGCCCGTATTCGCTTCCGTGCTCCCGAAGGAAACGAATCGCCGCCTTGCAGTCATAAATTTGTGCGGGCCAGGGCGCTTCCAGTGTCAGACGGTAGTCGATAGAGACCAGCGCAAAGCCGGCGGCGGGGATTGTGTTCCATGCCGGTGCGGTGTGGACATTATGCTTGTAGCCGTAATAAAAACCGCCGCCATGGATGAATACCACTGCGGGAAAAGGTCCCGCTCCCTGTGCTGGCAGGGCGATATCCAGGGTGTGGGCCGGGTTTCCGTCTATGCAGTAGGGAATATCCAGCGTGACCCGGATGGGTAGCTGTGACAGATCCAGGGGCAGCTCCGCCTCCGCCCGGATCTCCTGGATGGATTTCTTCATATCAAAATACCTCCTGCTCAAAAATATCATCGCTCAGCAATGGTTCGCTTTATGATCCCTGCCTCTGAAACCATCGGGCCGCGCGGTCACCGCAATAGTCGCAGAACCGGCTGCGCTCATACAGGGCGGTCTGGTCCGCGGGAGCCAGAGCCATGAACGCCCGATAGGAGCATCGGAGCTCCCCCAGAAATCTCTGCCATTCGGAGGGGTCCCAAAAGGGATTTTGTTCCCCAGCTTGGAGCCGCCGCCATTTGGAAAATGTGTCGTTGTGACATGGATGATTGCCCAGCATCAAATCCACAGGGCGGTACCAGACCTTTTGAATTGATGCTTCAAATGCCTGCTGTAGGGACAGGGGGAGCCCTGCTTCCTCCAGAAAGGCGGTGCGAACCGTTCCGAAGCCTGCGCCTCCGTAAATGCCGATTCTGGCAGGCCCCCTCTCCCGGTCATGTGCCGTCCAAAAGTGGGACATCGTCCCCGGCGTGTGTCCTGGCGTGAGGGCGCACTGGATCTGCGTGTCTCCCAATTTGACTGTTTCACCGTCCTCCAGGAGGCGGTCTGCCCGAAAGTTTTCGTCCGGGGGGATCCGCTCCCGATTGTGGCGGTGGACCCACTCTGGCCTAGCAGCCATATCCGCAGCATCCACAGCACTCAAACAAATTTTTGCCCCTGTGATATGACGCAGTGCCGATGCCGCACCGTAGTGGTCGTGGTGGGCATGGGAGATCAGGATCATCCGAATCTCGCGGGGATTAAACCCGACAGACCAGATGCTGTCCAACAGATAGGGCAGCTCGGCCAGACAGGGGGTGTCCAGCAGGATTAGTCCATCCCCGGTATCAATCAGATGAGAGGAGCACCAGGAGTTTCCCACGAAGTAAAGATTGCCCCAGATTCGAAAGGGCGGTTCCGCCATCCAGTAAGGGTGGCACAGCATCTTATCGGGCGGGAAGGTGTTCAAAAACCGCGGGCTGATTCGTTCCATTTGATACCTCCTATTTGGAACAATTTGTATTAGGACACCCCCCATTTTATCAGCATACTGGCGCGCTTCAATGGATAAAAACATATCGACCAATTCCGGGTAGGAATCGGTCGATGCGATTGGAGCCATTGAAGACAGAGGTCGCTCCGATTAGAATGAGAGTCAGCTAAGATACCGGTATTGAGCGATTCGCGGAACGGAATCAAACAGATAAAGGAGAGACTATCATGACCCCACAAATTGCCATAGTATTTGGCGCATTCCTGTTCATGATCGTATTCATGATCTGGGGAAAGATCGAACCATGCATCGTTGTGATGCTGTCCCTTGGGTTCCTCTGGTTCACCGGGATCCTGGACACTGCTACCGCATTCGGCCAGTTCTCCGGCAATACCATTATCGTTATGATCTTTATGATGATGTGCAGCGCTGGCCTGATGAAGACCAACATTCTGATCCATATCACACATCTGGTCAAACGGCTCAATGGCGGGGAGCGCGTCCTTTACATCGTGGCCATGCTCACCCCCTTCGTCCTGTGCCAGTTCATGGGAGGCGTTAGTTCTCTGATGACGACCATCCCTCTGCTGGTCGGCCTGGCGGATACCAACAACATCCCCCGCACCCGTCTGATCCTGCCTGCCCTGGTGGGCTCTCAGTTCGGCATCGGTCTGTTTCCCATTGGCATGAGCACCTCCCTGTATTTGCAAAAGAATGAATTCCTGGCAACCATGGGTTCCCCCTACACTCTGGGCTTCTGGGACATCATGGGCACACGTCTGCCTGGCGTGCTGGCCGCTATGCTGTTTGTGGTCCTGATCGGCTACAAGCTACTCCCCGATGTGCCGGGCCGGTGCAGCAGCGATATCCCGGATGAGGTGCAGCTGAAGGCATCTGATCTGCCCCGGTGGAAGGAGATCGCCTCCTACCTCATCTTCATCGCGGTCCTGCTGGGCATGATCTTCAACAATCAGCTGGGCATCTCCGGGGGGCAGATTGCCTTCCTGGGCGCGGTCCTCTATCTGGTCCTGGGCATTCTTCCTCAACGGGAGGCCTTTGCCAGCGTGAACTGGTCCATCGTCTTCATGGTCGCCTTCGGCATCGCTATGAGCTCCGCGCTGGTTTCCTCCGGCGCCGCCGACGTGATCGCGGAGCTCACCGGCCGGGTCATTACCGACCAGACCAGCCTGATCCTGCTGTGCATCTTGATTTTTATCTTCTGCGCCATTGTGACTCAGTTCTTTGACAATAATACTCTGGTCAACATCATGACCCCTGTCATGATCGCAGCCTGCGGAGGTGTAGGGCTGAATCCGCTGCCCATCATCTGCTGTGTGGACCTTTCCTCCATGGCCTCCATCATGACGCCTCTGTCCGGCCCCGGTGGGATGCTGGCATATACTATGGGCGGCTACTCCTACAAGGATATGATCAAATTTGGTGCCCCCCTGATTCTGGTCCAAGCTATCGTCACCGCGGTGTGGGTCCCCTTCTACTTCGGGCTACTGTAAACAAATAGAAAGGAAACTGCCGCTATGGAATATTCTCTGGATCTGAATGAAAATCAGTATGAGGTACGTACTCTGACCATGGGGGAGACTACCATTCGCTTTCGGGCCTTTGAGGACCTGGTCTATGTCCGGCATCCCGTAGACCTTGAGCATCAGAAGCTCAACCTCTACATCCCCGAGGACTACTATGAGGGAAAGACGATCCATGGCTATACAGGGAAAACAGTGCCTATCTTTTTCCCCAATGCCTCTGGAGCGTATGCCTCTGGTCCCGCGGACCGTCCTGGCCCCAACTTCCGCCTGTGGGGCAGAGGAAAGCCCAACGGCATCTTTTACGCCCTGGCCGCCGGCTTCGTCGTAGCCGCCCCCGGCTCCCGAGGCAGGACGGTTCAAGATGAAAACGGAGACTTTCTGGGCTGCGCGCCCGCCCATATCGTGGACCTGAAGGCCGCAGTACGTTATCTCCGCCACAACAAAGACCGTATTTTGGGGGACACGGAGCACATCATCAGCAACGGCACCAGCGCTGGCGGCGCGCTCTCTGCTCTGTTGGGCACCTCAGGAAACAGCGTGGAGTATGAACCCTACCTAGAAGCGCTGGGCGCGGCTCAGGAACGGGACGACATCTTTGCCGCCAGCTGCTACACGCCCATCATGGATCTGGAGCATGCCGATATGGCCTATGAGTGGATGTTCCACGGGGTCAATCATTATGAGCTCCACATCGTCAAAAATATCGGTGGAGAGCTTCATGAATCCTTTGTGGAAGGGGATATGACGCCGGAACAAATCGAGCAGTCTGATTTCCTGGTGGCGCGGTTTGCCGACTATGTCAACTCCCTGGGGTTGGAAGACGGAACAGGAACGCCTCTGGAGCTATCCTCGGATGGAAGCGGAAGCTTCCGGAACTATGTGACTTCCTTTGTTGTGCAGTCGGCTCAGCGAGCCCTGGACCAGGGTGCTGACCTGAGCGGGATGCCCTGGATCACGGTGGAGAACAGCAGAGTAACGGCTCTGGATCTGGCTGCCCACGCCCGGTATGCCACCCGAATGAAGCAGCTGCCAGCCTTTGACCAGTGGGATCTGAGATCTCCGGAAAATGAGTTGTTCGGCACGGCAAAACAGCAGTTCCAGCACTTCACGGAATACGGGAAAGACCACAGTACAGCGGGTGGGGAGCTGTGCGATCTCCGCATAGTCGCCCTGATGAACCCGCTCACCTTCGCCAAAGGGGACCGCTCTCAGGTGTGCCGCCACTGGCGCATCCGCTTTGGGACTTTGGATCGAGACACCTCAATGGCCGTCTCTGTTATCTTTGCTGCCGTTCTGCGCCAGGCTGGGTTCGATGTGGACTACTTCATGCCCTGGGAGATCCCCCACGCCGGGGACTACGACATGGACGAGCTTTTCGCCTGGATCCGCAGTCTTTGCCCCTGAGTCTTGCTTCCTCCTCTTCTCATTCTCATAAGGCTGAACGTCCTCGCGGAACAAAGTCCTGCGGGGACGTTCAGTCACAGGTCGTCACCGGTCCGGCTCTAAATCGTAATAATCCAGCAGAAAATCCCAGAACGTACGGGCTGAGGAGGACATCTGCTCCCGGGGCTTCCGGGCGATCAGGATGCGCCGCCGGATGGGGTAGTCCTCAATGGGGAGGATCTGGAGATCCGGGGAGATCCGCAGTGCGGAAGCCACACATACCTCTGGAAAAAGGGCAAAGCCCAGCCCCTGATCCAGCATGGATACCTTGGTGAAAAAATCATTAGTGGTATAGCCGATGCGGAAGGTAACTCCCAGGATGTCGCGGAACCGCTCCATGTCCTTCTCCCGGAAGACCCAGTTTTGGTAATAGGGAGAGGGGGCCACCTCGATCATGGGGAACTGACTGACCTCTGTCAGGGTAACGGAGGTCTTACTCTTGGGATAGTGGCACAGTTTGGGAGAGATGGCCACATAGAACTCCTCTTCCAGCAACTCCCGGCAGACTGGAAAGTGGCTCTGCATGGTATAGCTGCCCTCCTTCTCCGCCACGAGCACCAAATCTGTCAGGTCCATCAGAACGTTGGTGTTCTGCTGCTGGACCTCGGAAAAATAGAAATTTACCTGGGGATTTTTCTGGGCAAAGGTACGGATACAGGGATGGAGAATGGGGGTAAAGGCATATGCTCCAATCTTCACTGTGCCAAGCACAGAATTTTTGACTCCCTTCAGGGCTGTCTGGCCGTCGTTTATCAGCCTGAGCGCCCCTGCGGCATACTCATAGAAGAGCTTCCCGTGCTCATTGAGCGCGATACCCCGGCCAACTCGGTCAAACAACTTGCTCCCCAGCTCGGCCTCCAGTGAGGCGATTAGCTTGCTGATGTGAGACTGGGTTGTATTCAGCTCCTGCGCCGTGACCGGCATATGAAGGCTCTGTGCAAGGCTCACAAATGCGTTCATTTGAAGAAATTCCATCGGCACTCTGACCTCTTTCTCCTCTATGACCGTCCGGCATAACCGGAAGGTCGGCCCCTGCCCCGCCATACCATAGCGAAAGCTGTACTTTATCCTATTATAACGAACATCAAACTGCTTGTAAAGTAAAACAAAGAAGATTAGATTTTAAATCGGAGGAACTATCATGGATCAAAACAATCAAGTCTATGATCTGCGCAGCGCTCTGAATCTGCTGCGTTCACAACCGGGACAGCTGGTGGAGACAGATGTTCCGGTTGACCCCAGCGCTGAGCTGGCGGGAGTCTACCGTTACGTAGGAGCCGGAGGGACGGTCCAGCGGCCCACCCGGGAAGGACCGGCTATGCTCTTTCATCAGATCAAGGGCCATCCCGGCGCTCGGGTCGCCATCGGCGTCCTGGCCAGCCGGAGCCGGGTGGCCGCCCTGCTGGGGCGGAGGCCGGAGGAGCTGGGTCATGCCCTGCGCGATTGTGTCAGCCGCCCCATCCCACCCGTGATTCGCGCGGAGGCAGCCCCCTGCCAACAGGTAGTCTACCGGGCAAATGACCCGGATTTTGACCTCAGAGCCCTGGTCCCTGCCCCCACCAATACACCGGATGACGCCGGGCCCTACATCACGCTGGGAATGTGCTACGCCACCCATCCTGACACCGGGGTAAACGATGTCACCATCCATCGTCTGTGTATTCAGGGCCGGGATGAGCTGTCCATCTTCTTTACCCCCGGGGCCCGGCACATCGGTGCCATGGCAGAGCGGGCGGAACAGCTGGGCCGCCCCCTGCCCATCTCGGTGAGTATCGGCGTGGACCCGGCCATCGAAATCGCCTCCTGCTTTGAGCCTCCTACGACGCCGCTGGGGTACGATGAGCTCTCCATCGCCGGAGCTCTGCGGGGACGGGCGGTGGAGCTGTGCCCCTGCCTGACCGTGGACCAGCGGGCCATCGCCCACGCTGAGTATGTCATCGAAGGAGAGGTCCAGCCCGGGGTGCGGGTCCAGGAGGACCAGAACAGCCATACCGGATATGCCATGCCCGAATTTCCCGGCTATACCGGCCCCGCCAGCAGTCAGTGCTGGCTCATCAAGGTAAAGGCCGTGACTCACCGGAGGGACCCCATCATGCAGACCTGCATCGGCCCCAGCGAGGAGCATGTCAGCATGGCCGGGATCCCCACAGAGGCCAGCATCCTGGACATGGTGGACCGGGCCATGCCCGGCCGGCTGCTGAACGTGTACTGCGCCTCCGCCGGAGGGGGAAAATTCATGGCGGTCCTCCAGTTCAAAAAATCCGTTCCCTCCGACGAGGGGCGGCAGCGTCAGGCCGCCCTGCTGGCCTTCTCCGCATTCAGTGAGCTGAAGCATATCTTCCTGGTGGATGAGGACGTGGACCCCTTTGACATCAGCGATGTGCTCTGGGCCATGAACACCCGTTTTCAGGGAGATACAGACATTATTACCATTCCCGGAGTCCGTTGCCATCCCCTGGACCCCTCCAACGACCCCGCCGTCTCCCCCTCCATCCGGGACCACGGAATCGCATGCAAAACGATTTTTGACTGCACCATCCCCTTTGACCAGAAGGAGCGCTTCCGCCGCAGCCGTTTTCTGGAGGTAGATCCTGCCCATTGGCTCCCGGAGCTGTTTCCCCCGAGGTGACTGCCATGAAAAAACGGATCATTATGGGGATCACCGGCGCTTCGGGGGCCCCTCTGGCCGTGGAGCTGTTGCGAAAGATTCGAACCATCCCGGATGCGGAGAGCCACGTGATCTGCTCCCGGAGCGGCGCTCTGACCCTGCGCCAGGAGTGTGGGATGGAGCTGGAGGAACTGCGCCGACTGAGCCATGTCTGGTATGACAACGGAGACATTGGGGCAGCCGTGGCCAGCGGGAGCTTTCGGACGCTGGGGATGGCGGTGGTGCCGTGCAGCATGAAGACTCTGGCGGGCATCGTCACCGGATACTCCGACTCCCTGCTGCTGCGGGCCGCCGATGTCGTCCTGAAAGAGCGCCGCCGCCTGGTCCTGGTCCCCCGCGAGTGCCCGCTGAGCACCCTGCACCTGCGCAACCTGACTGCGGCCAGTGAGCTGGGGGCGGTGATTGTCCCCCCTGTACCGGCCTACTATCAGCATCCCAAGTGCATAGACGATATCAATGGGAGAATCTCCGCCAAGGTGCTGGCGCTGTTCGGGCTGGATACAGGGGCAATCCCAGAATGGGGAGGTCTTGATTTATGACGATAGAGCGGCAGGCTTTGGGATGGCCCCTCCGTGCAGAGCTGACCTCTCTCGATAATGGAATCACAGTCCTCCTCACCGGCGGTTGCCGGACCCATATCGGCTGTGTGACAGCGGCAGAACCGGGGGGGCTCCTCCGCACGATGGATTTTCCTGGGCATCGGGAGAAGGCGGTTGCGGAGGAGTGGGCGGAGACACTGGCAAAGCAGTCGAGCCGCCGTGTCTGTGTGGTATGCGGGATCCATTATGACGATTTGGACCGTCCCGGCCTAGATGAGGTACTTTACACATTGAAAAAGATGCTTTCAGAGGCACAGGAGTGTCTGAAATAGCTGATTTCCTCGCTTCAAGCGGAAGATAATAAAAAATAGTAGATAGCAGCTTGTATTGGGATGTTACGCAGTCAAAGGGCACTTTTGATGGAAAAGATACAAACACCTTACCCTGTCAGTTTTCGTGTCTGTAATGCCTTTCCTACAAGGATTATTAAGCCTCTAATGCGTAACATAAGAGCATAAAATCCCTATTGTCCAAAACTATCTTTTGGAGGGCAGAAACACTGCTTACAAAGCGCCTATTGGCGATATTTATGTGTGCAGTTTGTTTGACGATGCTTACTGTTCCGGCTTTTGCAAGAGCGAGTGCGCAGATTTCCTCATATGAAATCACGGCTTCGACTTCTTCAAATACTATCTGGGTTGAGTTTTATGTTGATGCGAATACAATGATGGAGAAAATCGGATGTGAAAGCGTTGACCTTTATGAGCTATCAGGAACGAAGTGGATTTTGTGTGAATCATTGGATGAAAAAGATTCAGGTATGTCCCGTTCTAACGCAAGAGCTTTTTCCAACGATATTGAGTTTGATGCCGAAAAAGGCGTAGAATATAAAGTGGTAGTCACGGTATTTGCGGACGATGGTTCGGAGCGAGACACCAGAACAAGAACATTCTATGTAACCGGAAAATAAAAATCAAGCTTGGTGCGGCAGGGGGCCCCCTTGCCGCG
>ERZ836939.4373-NODE-4373-length-10729-cov-4.183436_pt1 | contig 10729 bp, 9 predicted proteins | sample MGYA00519912_ERZ836939 | MGnify/ENA primary metagenome ERZ836939 (study PRJEB31850, sample SAMEA3708810) | human gut metagenome | biome: human gut; feature: human-associated habitat; material: faeces | place: China | collected 2014 ... | reverse complement strand
GGTCCGGCGGCAGGAACAGGGTTCCCACCGCTTCACCGTCCAGCAGGTCATACAGCTTGGCCGGCCGGGAACCATCCATCACCACGGTGGGGATGCCCGCATCCATGGCGATCTGAGCGGCGTGCAGCTTGGCCAGCATCCCGCCGGTGCCCCGCCGGGAGCCGGCTCCGCCGGCCAGCGACAGCAGCTCGTCGTCAATGGCCCGCACCAGCGGTATCCGTTTCGCCTCCGGATGAAGCCGGGGATCCCCGTCGTAAAAGCCGTCGATATCGGTCAGCAGCACCAATCCCTGGGCGCCCACCAGCTCCGCCACGATGGCGGACAGGGTGTCGTTGTCCCCGAATTCGATCTCCTCCACCGCCACCGTATCGTTTTCATTGATAATGGGGAGGGCGCCGTATTCCAGCAGCCGGCACAGGGTGTTGACGGCGTTTTTCTTGCGGGTATCCTCTTCCACCACGTCCCGGGTCAGCAGCACCTGCGCGGTGACGTAGCCGTATTCCGCGAACAGCTTGTCGTAGGTGTACATCAGCTCGCACTGTCCCACGGCGGCGGCGGCCTGCTTGCCGGGCATGTCAGTGGGCCGGCAGGGCAGATTCAGCTTGCCCACCCCCATGCCGATGGCGCCGGAGGACACCAGGATGATCTGGTGTCCTGCATTCTTCAGGTCGGAGAGCACCTTGACCAGCTCCTCCACATGGCGGATGTTCAGCCGCCCCGTGGCATGCGCCAGAGTGGAGGTGCCCACCTTGACCACGATCTTCATAGCATCAAACCCCTTTATTCAGCTCGGGAACCGGAGGACAGGGCCGTTCCCCTGTCCTCCCCGGCTCCGCCTGCCCCTTATTTTTTCCCCAATTCCTGCGTCTTTTCATAGGCGGCCAGCACCGCGTCCATGGCGGCGGCCCGCAGACCGCCCTTTTCCAGCGCCCGCACCCCTTGGATGGTGCTGCCCCCGGGGGAGCACACCGCGTCCTTCAGGGCACCGGGGTGAGCGCCGGTCTCCAGCACCATCCGGGCCGACCCGGCCAGCATCTGGGCGGCGTAGGCCAGCGCCTTGTCCCGGGGCAGGCCGCAGGCCACCCCACCGTCCGCCAGGGCCTCCAGGAACAGATAGGCAAAAGCGGGGCCGCAGCCGGACACGCAGCTGGCTGCGTCTATCAGCCCCTCAGGCACCTGATCCACCAGCCCGGCGGGGGCCATCAGGTTTCGGAAGGAGGCCATATCCTCCTCCGTGGTCCCCAGGCCGCAGAACTGGAGCACCCCCTCGCCGATGGCCGCGGGGGTGTTGGGCATCACCCGGATCACTGGGCAGTCCACCCCCGCCATCTCCCGGATCCGGGCGCAGGTCAGGCCGGCGGCCATGGTCACCAGCACAAAGCAGTCCTCCCGCTCCTTCAGCACAGGGGTAAGAGAGGCCAGCATCTCCCCCATCACCTGGGGCTTCACTCCCAGAAAGATCAGCCGGCAGGCGCGGGCAACCTCTTCATTGGTACCTGCGGCGCAGCCCAGCTCTTCGGCCAGGGCTTCCGCCTTGGCGGGGGTGCGGTTGGCCAGCAGCACCTGCTGGGGGGGCACAGTTTTACAGACGGCCCGGGCCAGAGCAGCGCCCATGTTCCCCGTTCCGATAAATCCGACAGTCGCAGTCATGTGTGGGAGCCTCCTTCTTCTGATGCTCTTTTCGCCTATACTATATCACGGCCGCTCGCCTTTTTCAAACGGAAACAGATTAAGAAATGGTAAATCTTCTCCCTTTTTGCGTGGAGATCTGACGGTCCTCTCTCCCCCTGAGATAAATCCTAAGAAAATCTTAAGGATTTCTTGCTTGATTTTTCGGTCCCGTCCGCATAGACTAACTGTACTAATACAGTGAATACAGTTTGAAGGGAGGCGGCAGTATGCTGAATCTGGACTACCGGGACGCCCGGCCCATCTATGAGCAGGTGCGGGACGGTCTGCGCCGCCTGATGGTCACCGGGGCCATTCAGGAGGGGGAGAAGCTGCCCTCGGTGCGGTCTCTGGCCAGCCGCCTGGCCATCAACCCCAACACCATTCAGCGGGCCTACGAGTCCCTGGAGGCGGAGGGCTATCTGTACTCCGTGCCGGGGAAGGGCTCCTTCGCCGCCCCCCACACAGGGGTGGACCAGGGGCGGAAGGAGGAGCTGCTGGGCCGCTTTGACGCGGTGGCGGCGGAGCTGCTGTTCCTGGGCGTGGGAGGAGAGAAGCTGGTGGAGCGGGTGCACCGGCTGGAAGGAGGAGAAACGGCGTGATCCAAGTCAACAACGTGGTAAAAACCTTTGACGGGTTCCGGGCCCTGGACGGCCTGACCATGTCGGTGGAGGGGGGCTCCATTTACGGCCTGGTGGGCCCCAACGGAGCGGGCAAGTCCACCATCCTGCGGCATATCATGGGGGTGTACCGGCCCGACTCGGGCTCCATTCTGGTGGACGGCCAGCCGGTGTATGAAAATCCGGCGGTGAAGGGCCGCATGGCCTGGATCCCCGACGACCTCTACTACTTTCTGTCCGCCTCCACCCGGGACATGATGCGGTTCTACCGGGGGCTGTATCCCCAGTTTGACGACAAGCGGTACCAGGCCCTGCGGGACGCCTTCCCCGCCGTGGACGAGGCGCAGCCCATCCGGAGGCTGTCCAAGGGCATGCAGAAGCAGTCCGCCTTCTGGCTGTCCCTGTGCTGCATGCCGGACATCATGGTGCTGGATGAGCCGGTGGACGGCCTGGACCCGGTGATGCGGCGGCAGGTGTGGTCCCTGCTCATGGGGGACGTGGCCCAGCGGGGGACCACCGTGCTGGTGTCCTCCCACAACCTGCGGGAGCTGGAGGACGTGTGCGACCACGTGGGCATTCTCTCCCACGGCAAGGTCCTGCTGGAGCGCTCTCTCACCGACCTCCAGGACAACATCCTGAAATTGCAGGTGGCCTTCCGGGACGGGGAGCTGCCCAGGCTGCCGGAGGAGCTGAACGTGCTCCATGTGACCCAGGTGGGCCGGGTGCACACCCTCATCGTCCGGGGCAGCCCGGAGGAGATCAAGGGCCGTGTGGCCGCCCTGGACCCCCTGTTTCTGGAGGCCCTGCCCCTGTCGTTGGAGGAGATCTTTATTTATGAGCTGGGAGGTGAGGACTATGCGGTCCGGGACATCGTTCTTTAACGGCACCCTGTACCGGAAGGCGTTCTTCCGGTTCTGGCCCATCTGGGCCCTCTACGGAACCATGTGGCTGCTGATCCTGCCCCTGCGGTTCCTGACCGAAGCCATGCGGGGCAGCGTCCGCTCCGATCTGACGGACACGGAGTATCTGCTCCAGATGGCCAAGGACATTCCGGATATGCTGTCCTTCGGCTTGCTCACCGCCCTGGTCGCCGGGGTGGTATGCGCCATGGCGGTGTTCTCCTACCTGTACTCCAGCCGCTCCGCCTGCATGATGCACGCCCTGCCGGCCCGTCGGGAGGCCCTGTTCGTCTCCCACTACCTGGCCGGGCTGTCCTTCCTGCTGCTGCCCCACCTGGCGGTGTACGCCCTGACGGTGGCGGTGGAGGCCGCCCTGGGCTGTCTGGAGCTGGTGCCCCTCACCACATGGCTGCTGACCCAGAGCGGCGTATGCCTGTTCTTCTACTCCTTCGCCGTGTTCTGCGCCATGTTCACCGGCAATCTGGTGGCCCTGCCCGTGTTCTACGGCATTTTGAACTTCCTGGCCACCATCCTCGTGCGGCTGGTGGAGACGGTGTGCAGCACCTTTCTGTACGGGTTTGAGCAGTTCCCCTCCCAGGTCTGGGACGCCCGCGCCTGGCTGACCCCGGTGCGGAACCTGACCACAGCGGTCTCCCCGGAGTACCAGGCGTCCCCCGGGGGCGGCTTCACCTCCATCCTCACCGGCGGAATCCAGTCCCCGGAAACGGTGGCCGTCTACGCGGCGGCCGGGGTGGTGCTGGCCGCGGCCGCCCTGCTGGTGTACCGCACCCGGCACATCGAGTCCGCCGGGGACGTGGTGGCGGTCAAGCTGGTCCGCCCCGTGTTCAAATACGGCTTTGCCTTCTGCACCGGCCTCACCGGCGGCATGGCCACCTGCTCCGTTCTGCTGCTCACCGGCAGCCTGAGCCTGACGGTCTGGGTGCTCGTCTGGAGCCTCATCGGATATTTTGCCGCGGAAATGCTGCTGAAGAAGTCCTTCCGGGTCCTGAAGGCCTGGAAGGGGAGCGTGGCCATGGGCGCGGTGATGCTGCTGCTGTGCCTCAGCGTCAGCCTGGACTGGTACGGCTTTGAAAACCGGGTGCCCGCCGCCGGCCAGGTGGAGTCGGTGGAGCTCTGGGGCCTGAACGGAGCCCCCGTCGACGACGCCAGCAGCAAGCTGACCTTCACCGACCCGGAGGATGTGGCCCTGGCCATCCAGCTCCACCAGCTGGCCATTCAGGCAGAGCCTGAGGCAAATGGAGAGTCGTCGGGAGACTGCTATACCCACCTGTATTTCACCTATACCCTCAGCGACGGCCGCACGTTTGAGCGGGCCTACACCGGCCTGCCCCTCTTTGAGTCCGACCTGGAGCAGGAGGGCACCCTCACCTGGACGGCAAATCAGATTCTCTCCGACCGGGACAACGCGGCGCAGATGTACGGCTTTGACCAGATCGAGAAGGGCCGGGTGGTGGACGCCTACCTGGATATGGTCTGGAACACCCAGACCCAGAGCTATGAGACGGTGTACATCGACGGCTCCGCTCAGGAGCTGTACGACGCGGTGAAGCAGGACTTCGCCGAGGGCACCATCGGAGTGCGCTATCTGCTGGAGGACAGCCAGGAGCGGTGTGACAACACCTGCGTCACCGACCTGTACTTCGCGTTCATGTCCCAGACTTCGGACGACCCGTCCCAGCCGGAGGACGTCCCCTCCAGTTACGAGTGGCACATCACCCTCACCCCCAACGCCTCCCACACCCTGGCCCTGCTCCGGGAGCTGGGCGCCCTGGATGAGACCCACATCGCCCCCACCTATGGGGAATACCTGTCGGATACGGAAACCACCTATGACGGCTATCGCAATCCGGACGGGAGCATCCCCGAGGACCTTCTCTATGACGCCCCCGACACCCGGACGGTATCCTGAAAAACACAGCTGGCCCCGGACCGCAAGAAGTGGTCCGGGGCCGGTTTTTATTTTATTTCCGCTTGATCTGTCTCCACGCCCCGCCCGCGGCGTTTCCCGCCAGGGCCGGGAGGGCGAACAGCAGGCTGTGGAACAGGGCAGTATGGTTGTAGGCGATCAGGGCCGCCGGGATATAGAGGAGGCCCCCCGCCAGGGGGTACAGGGGGCAGAAGCCCTCCCTCCGCCCCAGGGAGAAGCCGGAGCAGAACCCCGCCGCCGGCAGCACTGCAAAGGGGAACAGCAGGCCGGAAAAGACGGGCACATCCACCACAAAGGTCCCGTCCACCCACCGGGCCAGCAGGGGGGCCGCCACGCAGATAAGCCCCAGCAGAGGCAGATAGGGCAGCGTCTCCCGCCATTTCAAGGGGCTGGGCCCCGGGGAGAGGCCCAGGCGGCGGCGCAGGTCGGCCACCTCCCAGTACCAGCCCACATACCGCCCCAGCCACACCAGCAGATACAGCAGGGCCAGAATGCCCAGCCAGCCCGCCAGATAGTCCGGGCGCTTCACCTGGAAGCACAGCCGCAGCAGGAGCAGCACCTCCAGGGCGGTGAGAGCGAAGTGGGCCAGGGACCGGACCACCAGCGCGGGGCCGTCCCCGGCAAAGGGGAGGGCCGCCGTCCCCACCGTGCCCCCCAGGGCGGCGCACAGGGCCAGAAGCACAACTCCCGCTCCCCCCTGCCCCAGGGTCTGGACCAGGGGCTGTCCCGCCCCGCCCTCTCCCAGCAGGGCCCCCCACAGGGCCGCCCCCAGCAGCAGGCCGGCCAGCCCCCCCAGGGCGGCCAGCAGCACCCCCGTTCTTCTCTCGTTCACAGGGACCCCTCCTCTCCCAACAGCGCCTGTTTGATGCGCTTCACATACCGCCGGGACACATAGCACACCGCCGCCCCGTCCCCCAGGGTCATGCGGATGGTCCCCGTGAGGGACAGGTCCAGGGCCGTGATCTTCCGGCTGTTCACCAGCTCCGAGTGGGACACCCGCAGAAACCCCCGGCGGCCCAGCCGCTCCTCCAGCTCATACAGCCGCAGGCGGACGGCGTAGACCCCGGCCTCCGTCTGGGCGGACACCCCCTTGCCGTCGGTATAGAAGCGGTAGACCTCCCCCGGCTCCAGCAGCACCGCCCGCTCCCCCTGGAAGGCGGGCACCGGCCCCAGAAACACCCCGGACAGGCGCTGAACCAGCTCCTGCAGCTCCGGGGTGTCCGCCCCGGCGTAAATCACCGCCCGGGGCTCCTTCCGCCCGGGCTCCAGTCGGATCTCCACCTCCACGGCGCTCCCTCCCCTCCCGATCTTCTTGACCTCAGTATACCCGCCTTTCCCGTCTCCGTCCACACTTTGGGGACAGCCGGTCGTTTTCCCCGCCTACTCGGCGGGCCCCCGTCCGGGCAAAGGACACACCCGCCGGCCGGAAACCGCTCCATCCAAAGTGGTTTTCTTGATACAATATAACAAGCAGGCGGCCCAGCCGCCTGCTTCCTTTACCTCCGCACGATATTTTCTGAGATCTCCCCCAGGGCCTGGGCGGCCTCCATGTCAAACCGCTGGCTCCGGGCCAGATCGGCCAGGGAGATGATGCCCACCAGCTTTCCCTCCTCCACCACCGGCAGGCGGCGGACCTGCTGCCGGGCCATCAGGCGGGTGGCGGCCCGGCAGTCCTCGTGGGGGGAGACGGAGGCGCACCCCCGGGTCATAATGTCCCGCACCAGGGTCTGGGCGGGGTCCTCCTCTGCCGCCACGCACCGCAGGACGATGTCCCGGTCGGTGACCATTCCCCGCAGCCGTCGGTCCTCCCCGCACACAGGCAGGGAACCCACGTTGTGGCGGCTGAGCAGCCGGGCGGCCAGAGCGGCGGAGGCGGTGGGCTCAATGGTGACCACGCTGGGATTCATCAGGTCTTTGATTTCCATAAAAAGCGCATCCTTTCCCAATGTTGTGTCGGTACGCTCATTATACCCAGCGGGCGGAAAAACATACCAACAGGGCCGCCCACGGCATCTTAACTAATTTTTAATGTTTCACCCCTGGAATTCAGTTGCTTTTTGACGGGAAAACAGGTATACTTGTCCCGTTTACAATGCGCGCTCACGCGCGGCAAAGGAGAATGTCACTTGAAACGAAATTCTGACGCAGCGGCCCGGGCCCCCAGGGGCAGGCTGGGCAATGTCCTGCTGAACCTCCTGATTACCCTGATTGCGGGGGCGGTCTACTTCTATGTGGCCATCCCGGCCATCAACCTTCAGTCCGGGGAGTTTTACAGCTTTGTGTTTATGCTGTGCATGATCTACCTGCTGTGCGCCCTGGTGACCTCCGGGTTCCGGGGAAAAAAGGGCGAGAAGCCCTTCCAGCGGGGACAACTGAAGGAGTATCTCACCTTTATCAAGCAGCAGTGCCTGCCGGTGGGCATTCTGCTCATCGCCATGGTCGTTGTGATCGTAGTGGGCCAGATCGTCTCCCTGCCCATCTTCCGGGCGGGGGCCTACCGGGACCTGCTCACCGTGGAGAACGGGGAGTTCACCCAGGATATCAGTCAGATCTCCTTCAATGAGATTCCCACTCTGGACCGGGACTCCGCCAACTACCTGGGGGACCGGCAGATGGGCACCCTCAGCGACATGGTCAGTCAGTTTGACTACTCCAACAGCTCCACCCAGATCAACTACCAGGGCCGGCCCGTGCGGGTGGCCCCCATCGCCTATGCCGACCTGATCAAGTGGTTCACCAACCGGGGCGAGGGTCTGCCCGCCTATGTGGTGGTGGACATGGTCACCCAGGAGGCCCAGGTGGTCCGCCTCCCTGAGGGGCAGGGGATGAAGTACTCCTTCTCCGAGCCCCTGAACCGGAACATTCTGCGCCACCTGCGGTTCCAGTACCCCACGTTCATGTTCTCCACCCCCCGGTTTGAGATCGACGAGGAGGGCAATCCCTGGTGGATCGCCCCCAAGGTGGTCAAAACCATCGGATTGTTCGGGGGCACCGACATCGACGGGGCGGTGCTGTGCAACGCCATCACCGGGGAGAGCCAGTACTACGCCAAGGATGAGGTCCCCACCTGGGTGGACAATGTGTACACCCCTGAGCTCATCATGCAGCAGTACGACTACCACGGCACCCTGATCAACGGCTTCATCAACTCCGTTCTGGGCCAGCGGGACGTGACCATCACCACTCAGGGCTACAATTACATCGCCCTGAATGACGATGTGTATGTGTACACCGGCATCACCTCCGCCAACGCGGACCAATCCAACCTGGGCTTCCTGCTGTCCAACCAGCGCACCAAGGAGACCAAGTATTACGACGCCCCCGGCGCCACCGAGTATGCCGCCATGGACTCCGCCCAGGGTGTGGTCCAGGACCTGGGCTATATTGCCACCTTCCCCCTGCTGCTGAACATCGCGGACCAGCCCACCTACTTCATCCCCCTGAAGGACCAGGCCAACCTGGTGAAGATGTACGCCATGGTCAACGTGGCCCAGTACCAGATTGTGGCCACCGGGGCCACCGTCTCCCAGTGTGAGCAGGAGTATATCCAGCTCCTGTCAGAGAGCGGAGTCACCGAGACGGAAGATCTGCCCCAGACCGAGGCGTCCGGCACGGTGGCAGAGATCCGCTCGGCGGTGCTGGAGGGGAACACCTACTACTTCGTCCGCCTGGAGGGGGAGGAGGTCTTCTACGCCCTGTCCGCTGCGGACAACACCACGGCCGTGATCCTCAACGTGGGGGATCGGGTGACCATCACCCACGCCGCCAGCCAGGAGGAGGCCTCCATTCTGGACGGCTATACCCTCACGGTGGAGGGCCGGGCCCAGGCCCAAGTCACTCTGCCGGAGCCGGATGCGGCCGCCGGGGATCTAACCGGGGAGGCCGGTGAGGTCCCCGCGGCGTGATGCGCCGCCGGAAGGGCGAGACGGACATGCTCCCTTGTCCCCCGCCCCTGGAGCCGCCGTCTAAAAGAATTTTTAATCTTTTCCAGAGGGCAATTTCATTTCCTTTCCGGAGGAAGTATGGTATACTTGTTATGTATGGCTGGAGAATTTCCGGCTCACCAGAGAAAAAGGCGGGATTTTTTTGAATCACACATTTGACGCCCTGGTTGTGGGCGCGGGCTTCGCCGGGGCGGTCACCGCCCGGGAGCTGGCGGAGCGGGGAAACCTGCGGGTGCTGGTGCTGGAGCGCCGGGACCACATCGGCGGCAACGCCTATGACTGCCTGGACCAGGCGGGGGTGCTCATCCACCAGTACGGCCCCCACATCTTCCACACCAACAACAAGCGGGTGTTCGACTACCTCTCCCGCTTCACCCAGTGGCGGGACTACCAGCACCGGGTCATCGCCAACATCCCCGACGAGAAGACCGGCGGGCGGATGACCTATCCGGTCCCCTTCAACCTCACCTCCCTGGAGACGGCCTTCGGCCAGTCGGAGGGGCGGCGGCTGGGGGACAAGCTGCTGGAGGCCTATGGCCCGGAGCGGAAGGTCACCATTCTGGAGCTGCGGCAGAACGCCGACCCAGAGATCGCCGCCCTGGCGGACTATGTGTATGAGCACGTGTTCGTCCACTACACCATGAAGCAGTGGGGCCAGACCCCCGAGGAGATCGACCCCAACACCACCGCCCGGGTGCCCGTGTTCCTGTCCCGGGACGACCGGTACTTCCAGGACGCCTATCAGGGCATGCCCCTGGAGGGCTACACCCCCCTGTTTGAGAAGCTCCTGGACCACCCCAATATCACCGTGGAGCTGGGGACAGACGCCCTGAAGCGGCTGGACCTGTCCGGGGAGCAGACCCGGGTGGACGGGGAGACGTTTGACGGTCCGGTGATCTACACCGGCCAGGCGGACGAGCTGTTTGGCTTCCAGTTCGGCCCCCTCCCCTACCGCACATTGGACTTCCGGTTCGAGACCCTGCCTCAGGATGACTTTCAGGGCTACGGCACGGTAAATTACACGGTGGACGAGAACTATACCCGCATCACTGAGTTCAAGCACATGACCGGCCAGGTGAAGCCGGGGGTGACCACCATCGTGAAGGAGTACTCCCGCTCCTACACCGGCGCCCCGGAGGAGACCCCCTACTACGCCATCATCAACCCGGAGAACAACGCCCTGTATGCCCGGTATCAGGAGGCGGCGGGCCGCTTCCCCAACCTCCGCCTGCTGGGCCGTTTGGCGGAATATAAGTACTACAACATGGATGCCATCGTGGCCCGGGCGTTGGAGCTGTCCGATCAGCTGTTAGAAACCCTGTAGGGGCGGATACCATCCGCCCGGCTCTTTCCCTTTGGTACGCGGGCGGATGATATCCGCCCCTACAAAAAGGGCTAGGCCTTGTTTGAAGATTGGAAATGTGCCCGCCGTTTGGGCATTTTGATATTTTTCAAACAATGCCTAAGCCGGAACAAGAATCAAAACGGAGAAAAAGAGTATGGACAAATTGATTACCTTCGCCGTCCCCTGCTACAACTCGGCGGCCTACATGGAGCACTGTGTGGACACCCTGCTCCAGGGGGGCGACGACATTGAGATCATCCTGGTGGACGACGGCTCCACCAAGGACGACACCCCCGCCATCTGCG
>ERZ836939.4357-NODE-4357-length-10770-cov-3.154083_pt1 | contig 10770 bp, 10 predicted proteins | sample MGYA00519912_ERZ836939 | MGnify/ENA primary metagenome ERZ836939 (study PRJEB31850, sample SAMEA3708810) | human gut metagenome | biome: human gut; feature: human-associated habitat; material: faeces | place: China | collected 2014 ... | reverse complement strand
AAAAAATTTATAAATGAAATAGTAAGTTGGGCAAAGAAAAATATTTATTTTAATTAGAAAAAAGGAACTATAATTTCAATAATTTGGATTTATAGTTCTTTTTTTATCTAAAAGTGAACTACTCTTCATTTGTAAATGAGAGCTTCTTGGAAAATAATTAGTAATCTAACTATATCTGCCAAGCTCTACGGCTAGTCCCTAACCTGAATTTATATAATGATTTACATTTTATTTATCAATATTTTGTATAAATTAGACGATTTTCGCCCATTAAGTTAAAATCTTCCTTTAGGAATTACTTCCATCCAATTTCCATCTGGGTCATTGATAAAATAAATACCCATTTCTTTATTTTCATAGCAAATACAACCCATTTTTTCATGGAGTTCATGCGCTTTTTCATAATCGTCTACTTCAAAAGCTATATGAAATGTATTATCACCTAAATTATAAGCTTCTTTTTGACCTTTTATCCATGATAATTCTAATTGATGAGTTGTTTCATCATCGCCCATATAAACTAAAGTAAATTCTGGTGTATCTAAACGGTCTACTTCTTTCAAGCCTAAGGCTTTATTATAAAAATCAATTGATTTTTCTAAATCTAAAACATATATATTACTATGCAAAAATTTGAAATTCATACCCACACCCCATATCTATTGATCTTTTTATATCTTATTTTAGCATAGATCATAAAGTTGAACAAATACGCTTTGCCTACATAAAAATAAAATCACTATTTCCAATATATATCTTCTACTTTTTTTGCTATGATATAATTAATAGTTATGAAATAAATCACAAAAATAACATATTCTTAAGAAGATTAATTAATACAAAAAATAAAATTCTAGGAGGCTTTTTTATGAATATATCTGTTCTTGGCTGTGGTCGTTGGGCAAGCTTTCATGCTTGGTATGCCAATCATATTGGTCATAATGTAAAAATCTGGGGTAGAGAAGGCTCTAAACATCTAGAACAACTACAAACTACACATCAAAATGAATACCTTAGTCTATCTCCTGATATTACTTATACAAATGATTTGAAACTCGCATTAAATTTTGCTGATACAATCATCATCTCCATCAGCTCTCAGCAATTGCGAAACCTAGCTAAGGAAATCAAAAAGACTGATTTATATATGCAAAAAACATTTATTCTATGTATGAAAGGTCTTGAAATTTCAACAGGAAAGCGTCTATCTGAAGTATTCACTGAAGAAATTGGCGAAGATTGCAATGTAGGTGTTTGGGTAGGCCCTGGTCATGTTCAAGATTTCTTAAAAGGCATTCCTAATTGCATGGTTATTTCAGCCCAAAATACAGATATCAGTAAACATATTATTAATATTTTTAGCAGTGATTTAATTCGTTTTTACTATAGCGAAGATTTAATCGGTACAGAGATTGGAGCTGCTGCCAAAAATGTAGTAGGTATTGCTGCCGGTATGCTCGATGGTATGCACTACACTAGCTTAAAAGGCGCTCTAATGGCACGTGGTACTTATGAATTATCCAATTTAATCAAAGCTTTAGGCGGAAATAATATGACAGTATATGGTCTTAGCCATCTTGGAGATTATGAAGCTACTTTATTTTCAGCATATAGCAATAACCGTTGTTTCGGTGAAGATTTTGTCTTAAACAAACCATTTAGCAAATTAGCCGAAGGTATTTACACTATGCAAGCTCTCTTAAAACTTGCTGATAAACATCATGTAGAATTACCAATTTGCGCTGTTATCAATGAAATTGTAATCAATCATAAAAATCCTAAAGAAGAATTATTAAATTTATTCATGCGACCTTTAAAAGCTGAATAATACAGGTGGTGAAGCTATGTCAACATTTGCGATTACTTTAAAAAAATTACTTCAAAAAAAAAATATGAAACAAAATGAACTAGCACGTTTAACTAAAATTAATAAATCTTCTATCAGCGAATACTTATCGGGAAATTATCAGCCCAAATATAAAAATATCCTAAAAATAGCTGAAGTCTTAAATGTATCTCCAAATATTTTCTTGGAAGATACTTCTAGCGAAGAAAATATTAAACGACTTCCTATCTTAGGCAAAATCGCTGCTGGTATTCCCATCTTAGCTCAAGAAAATATTGAAGGTTATTTGCCTTATGATGATAATGATGCTGATTTTTGTCTACGTATCCATGGTGATAGCATGATTAATGCTCGCATCAATGATGGTGATATCGTTTTTATCAAACAACAATCAACTGTAGAAAATGGAGAAATCGCTGCTGTCTTAGTCAATGATAGTGCTACTCTAAAGCGTGTTTATTTCGTAGATGATACAGTGCAACTGCGCTCTGAAAATCCTAAATATAAACCAATGATTTTCTCTAAAAATAATTGCGATAATTTCCGCATACTAGGAAAGGCTATCGCTTTATACACTAAATTTTAAATAAAAAAGATGCTTTGAAATCTGCACTGTTTTTTTGTTCTATATACTTATGAACAGTTTCAACTTCATCTTTTTTTATTTCATCAAAATAGATTAAATTACAATATATTAATCAACCATTTTCATGCCACATTCTTCCATGAGTTTCTTAGCTTCTACATATTGAGCTATGCCCTGAGCTACTTTTTGAGCATCTTTCATAGCTACAACTACAGTAGCTGGTCCATTAACTACATCTCCACCAGAGAAAACTCCATGTCGCATAGTCATACCATATGGTTTTTCACGAGTTTTTACAAATCCATTTTCATCTACATCAATACCGCTTGTAGAGTCTACAATTCTGCTAGCAGGTTTTTGTCCTATAGCAATGATTATTTTATTTGCAGAGAAATATTCTCGTCCATCTGTATCTACGACTTTGTCTAATGCTTCATCAAATTCACGTACCGAACATTTTATACCTGTTACTGCATCTTCTCCTGTGATTTCTACAGGACCTCTTAAAGCGTGTATTTCTACGCCTTCTTCTTTAGCTGCATCTATTTCAGATTTTAAAGCTGCCATATCTTCTTCACGACGACGATTTACAACTTTTACAGATTTTGCACCGCAACGCATAGCTGTACGAGCAGCGTCCATAGCAGTATTACCACCACCAATTACCACTACTTCATCGCCTTCTTTGATTGGCACTTCATTAGGGTCAACACTATTGCTATTGGATAATTCCACCATCTGCAAGAAATATGTTGCTTGAATTACACCTTTTAATTTAGCACCATCTATTGGTAAAGATTTAGATAAAGCATTACCAGTACCGATAAAAATAGCATCAAAGCCCTGATTAAATAATTCATCTACTGTAATTTCTGTGCCTACCATGATATTTAATTTAAAATCTACGCCTAATTTTTTAATGCGTTTTACTTCACGACGAACTACTTGTTTTGGTAAGCGAAATTCAGGAATACCGTACATCAATACTCCACCAGCTTCTGGCTGAGAATCAAATACTGTTACCTTAAATCCCATTTTAGCTAAATCCCCAGCTACTGTAAGACCAGCAGGGCCTGAACCAATTACTGCAATATTTCCAGGCTGAGATTTCGCTACATTTGGAGCCACTAATTCAAGTTCTCCGTCCATGTCGGCAATGAATCGCTCTAATTTACCAATTTTTATTCCTTGACCTTTACGTCCCAAAATACAAGAACCTTCACACTGACGTTCATGCGGGCAAACTCTACCACAAACTGCTGGTAAATTACTACGCTGAGCAATAATCATACTAGCCTTACCTAAATCGCCATGCGATAATGCATCTATAAATTCTGGAATATTATTACTAATTGGGCACCCCGTACGACACATTGGCTTTTTACAGTTCAAGCAACGTTTTGCTTCAACAATAGCTTCTCTAAGCGTATAGCCATTTGTCTCGTATCCTACATCAGCTGTATTTGACATATAATTCACCTCTATGGTTTTAGTACTAAATTATTTATATTAATTATATCATTAAATCAAACTAATATACAATTATTTTAACAAAAAAAGCCATCAGTTATAAGAACTAATAGCTTTTCTTCGTGAAATTTATATTTTATTTTTAACGTTTTTCAATATTTTTAACTTCTAATTCGATACCGCCATGCCAATCTTTATCTACTTCAGCATAAATGCGTACAGGTGTATCCATGGATAATTGATACCATATATCATCATCAACTTCTACTGTCATAGAATTTCCTTCATTATCAGTAAATGTATATAAATCTTTGTAGATATGTTCAGTGAATTCGCCATCTACTAATACACGTTGTTCGTCCCAACCGTTAGCTTTAATATCTGCAATTGTCGTTACTTGAGCACTATTGTGGTGCTTAGCTGCGAATACGACAGCTGTACCTAAAACAAAAACAGCTACTAAACTCAATACTACCGCTAACATTTTTTTCATATTATCACTCCTATATATTTATTAAAAATAAAATCCTTATTTATTATTTTTATCAGGTAAATAAACTCCAACATTTTACACTTATATAATAAACAATTATTATTAAAGAATAATTATATCCGAATTAAAATTAGATTAAAAATAGACGCTAGGACTTTTTATTTACTAAAAAAAATGGTTTTATATATGTAAGAAGTATTTTTAGGAGGAATTTTTATGAGCAAAATTTTAATTGTAGAAGATGAACACCGCATTGCTCGTTTTTTACAAATGGAACTGGAGCATGAAGGTTTTTCAACTGCCAGTGAGAGTAATGGGCTACGAGCATATGAGCGTATTATTCAAGAAGATTATGATTTAGTCTTACTAGATATTATGCTACCAGATATGGACGGATTAACCATCTGCCAAAATGTACGCAAATTATCCGATATTCCTATCATCATGCTCACAGCAAAAGACGAAATAAATGATAAAGTAACAGGTCTTGATATCGGTGCTGATGACTATATCACTAAGCCATTTGCTATTCAAGAGCTCCTAGCTAGAATACGTGCTACCCTTCGCAAGCATAATAATTCTACTACTAAACCTGCAGAAGAACCTTCTGTGTTCAAATTTAAAAATATCCATGTATATCTTGACCGTCATGAAGTAAAAGTTCATAACCAATTAGTTGAACTCACTAAAAAAGAATATGATTTACTTTTATATTTATTACACAATCATGACCATGTTTTATCTAGAGAGCAAATCCTCCAATCCATCTGGGGCTATGAATATATGGGTGATACCAATGTAGTCGATGTTTATATTCGTTATTTACGTGCCAAAATTGATGACAATTTCAATGAGAAATATATTTATACTGTAAGAGGTATTGGTTATGTTATCAAAACTTAAAAATTATTTAGACCTTTATATTCACACTCGCATAAAATATTTACCAATTTCTTTAAAATTAGCTTTTATTTACAGTATTATGCTCTGCTTAATATTATTTATTACTTTAAGCAGTACTTTAATTGGGATTCATTATGTACTTTATCATGAAGCCGAAGTTTCAATTACATTATCAGCAAACTATATTGAGAAAAAGGCTAATAATGAAGATGTAAGTAATCTTTTACAAGATGTAAAAAGTTCAGCATTAATGCCTGGCGTTGTCATGAGGGTAACAGATAGTAATGATAATATCATCTATGATAGTTTGCCCATGTATATTTCTATCAATCAAGTCCATGATACCTTAGTTCATCAACAACAAGACCCTGATTGGGGAGATTATATTCGTAATGCATTATTACCGGCGGATTTAAAATTTGTTAATTTTAAACATTTTTGGATTTTCTATACACATAGAACGATTACCAAAAATAATGAAACTTATACACTGCATTTTTTACGTACAATCACTGCCGAAAAAGCCTTTTTAGAGGAATTATCTAAAACTATTTTTTACGCTGGACTTGTAGGTATATCTATTTCTATCGTTTGTGGTTTCTTACTCAGTAGACGATTATTAAAACCACTTCGAGATATCACCTCTACGGTAAAAAATATTGAAATTCAAGATTTAAATCAACGGATAAAAGTTCAACCAACACATGATGAATTAGAAGAACTAGCAAATACTTTTAATTTGATGCTTGAGCGTTTACAAAAGGGCTTTGAACAACAACGTCAATTCGTTTCAGATGCCTCTCATGAGTTGCGTACCCCTGCTACTGTTATCTGTGGTTATTCTGATATGCTTGCTCGTTGGGGAAAAGATGACCCTCAAACTGCTGATGAATGTATCACAGCTATTCATTCTGAAGCCATCAATATGCAACGTTTGATTGAAAAGCTCTTATTCTTGGCTAGAGCAGACCAAAAACGTCAAGTATTGCATAAAGAGTCATTAAATTTAAAACCTTTAATTGCCGATATTGCCAAAGATACGCAATTAATCGCACCTCAACATACTATAACTTGCACTCATAATGATGATGGATATATTTTTGCTGATGAATTAGTGATACGTCAAATGCTTCGTATCTTTTTAGATAATAGTATAAAATACACGCCAGACGGCGGAAAAATCACCATTTCCTCAGAAAATAAAGTCAAACATATGATTGTAAAAATCTCAGATACTGGTATCGGTATCGCTAAAGATAAACAAGATAAAATCTTTGAGCGTTTTTATCGCGTAGATAGTGCTAGAACAAGAAACGGTGTCGGTGGTACAGGTCTTGGTCTTTCCATTGCCAAATGGATAGCTGATGCCCATGATATCGAAATCAGATTATCTAGCAAATTAAATAAAGGAACCACAATTATTTTAATCATTCCTAAAGATAACTAAAAAAGGCACCTTAAGCTTAAATTTATGAGCTTAAGGTGCCTTTTCGTATTTTATTTATAAATTTTAATCAATATCTAGCTTGCCCGTTGATAAAAGAAATCATTGTTTTAGCTGGCAAAGTCACCATTGTACCATCTGGTTGTTGCCAAGAAATAGATTTTTTCAATACTCCAGAAGTTACATATCCTTCTTTAGAAAAGCTTATATCTTTGCCACCTACAAATTCTACAAATCCAGCCATTTCATCGCCAGCTAAGCCTGTTTTAAAACCATATGGTCTTAAAAGAGCGTCATCTCTCAAGCGACCATTTTTCACTGAACCATCAGGATAAAAACCTAATTCATATTGGTCTTCAAAAGTAATCAAACCATATTTATCTTTATTCACACTTACAGTTACCTCTTCATCAATAGTACCAGATAATACAGTACCATCGGTCGCAAAAGTTACAGGCTTATTGCCTTTATAGCGTACATGAGCATAAGTTGGTAAAGGAATAGAAACACTTGTAAACGGATGGAAAATACGAGGATAGAAAATGCTATTATTACTTTCCTCATAATAATCATTGATTACATTTCTCCAGCCAGTAGGACGAAGTGCAATATCACGATTTAATACACCTGTTATCACTTCATTATTCTCATTTAATTCCACTACTGTACCTTTTTTGAATTTCAAATCATCATTTGCCACGCTAAAACCTTGAGGAACTAATACTTTTGTCTTATCTAAAGTCATAGTTTTTGCCTCTGCCATAGACATAGATAAGCCACAACATAATAAACCTACTGCTAAAAATACTTTTAATTTTTTCATTTTATCACCTCTTATATTTAATATGACAAAAGCTCATCAAAATTGATGAGCTTTTATTTATCTTATTATTTTAGCACTAATATTATTCTGGTTTTTTAATTACTTCAATGCCACCCATATATGGACGAAGTACTTTTGGAATTACTACAGAACCATCTGCTTGCTGATAGTTTTCTAATACAGCAGCTACAGTACGCCCTACTGCAAGACCAGAACCGTTCAATGTGTGTACAAATTCAGGTTTTGCACCTGCACTGCGACGGAATTTAATATTTGCACGGCGAGCCTGATAATCGCAAACATTAGAGCAAGAAGAAATTTCACGATAAGTATTATAACTTGGAAGCCATACTTCGATATCATAAGTCATAGCAGCTGTGAAGCCAATATCACCTGTGCAAAGTTTTACTACATGGTAAGGGATTTCTAAGAGCTGCAAAACTTCTTCTGCATTATTAACCATTTTTTCTAATTCATCATAAGATGTTTCAGGTTTAACAAATTTAATCATTTCAACTTTGTTGAACTGATGTTGACGAATAAGACCACGAGTATCGCGACCAGCACTACCTGCTTCTGCTCTAAAGCAAGCAGTGTAAACGCTGTAGTATTCTGGTAATTTATCGCCATCTAAGATTTCATCTCTATGGTAGTTAGTAGCTGGAACTTCACCTGTTGGTACGAGATAATAATCTAAACCTTCAAGTTTGAACATATCTTCAGAGAACTTAGGTAACTGACCTGTACCAGTCATGCTGTCTTTATTAGCGATAAATGGTGCAAGCATTTCTGTATAGCCTTGTTTATCTACGTGTAAATCCATCATGAAGTTAATCAAAGCACGTTCAAGTCTTGCGCCTAAACCTTTATAGAAAGTAAAACGTGTGCCTGTAACTTTTGCAGCTCTTTCAGGATCTAAAATATCAAGGTCTGCACCGATATCCCAATGAGCTTTTGGTTCAAAATCGAATTCACGAGGAGTACCCCAACGACGAACTTCTGGATTATCGCTATCATCTTTACCTACTGGTACAGATTCATGGCACATATTTGGAATGCGAAGTAAAATATCATGTAATTCATCTTGAATTTCACGGAGCTGTTTATCTAATTGGCTAATTTTTTCACCAACTTGACGCATTTCTAAAATCACAGCATCAGCATTTTCTTTATTCTTTTTCATTTCGCTGATTTTTTTAGAAACAGCATTTTTCTGGCTTTTTAAATTTTCTGTTTCAGCAATGATTTCACGACGTTGTTTTTCAAGTTCCATGAAACGGTCAAGATTCATTGGATTATTTCTGTTTTTTAAATTCTGTAATACTAATTCAGGGTTATCTCTGACAAATTTTATATCGAGCATTATTTTAACCTACCTTTTTTTGTAACTAAATATGTAGTAATCTTAATTTTACAACATAATCCATTAAATTAAAAGTTTACCACATAATTATTTCATTTTCTATGGATATATATTTCAAAATCCATCAATATTTATTAGTTTTTAGCTTCTGTTCCCTTGATATCATCTAATAAACTTTGATTGCCATTTATTGGTTTTACATTAGCATATCTAAACAATTGTAAAAATATATCATGTGCTATTGGTGCTGCTACTTGACCACCATAGTACTCGCCACCAGCTGGGTCATTGATGATTACAAGCACTGTGAATTGAGGTTCTTCCACTGGTCCAAAACCACAAAATGAAGCGATATAATGTCCTGGCAAATATCCGCCATTTACCATATCAATTTTTTGTGCTGTACCTGTTTTACCAGCAATATGATAACCTTCAATACTTGCTTTAGAACCACCACCTGTGGAAACTACTTGTTCTAATACAGATTTCAAAGTCTTATCCACATCAGAGTCAATACAACGGCGAACTTCTTCGCGTTCCATTTGCTGATATACTGTGCCATCAGCATTATAAATAGCCTTCACAATATGAGGTTTTAACAATACACCATCATTTGCTATAGCAGACATAGCAGTGATCATCTGAAGTGGTGTTACCGCGATACTTTGCCCAATAGAAGAAGTCGCTACGTCAGAAGCAACCATATCTTTCGGATTGAATAAAATCCCAGATTCTTCGCCCGGAAGCTCAATACCTGTACGTTCGCCAAAACCAAATTTACGAGCATAATTCATCAAGCGCTCGCCACCTAATTCCAAACCTAATTGAGCAAAACCTGTATTGATAGAATTTTTTACAACATCAAGGAATGTAACTGTACCAAAGCTATCACCGCTCCAGTTTTGAATAGTTCTACCTGAAACTTCAATAGTTCCTGGGTCAACAAAAATATCTGTTGGTGATACTAATTTTTCCTGAAAACCAGCAGCCGCTACGATAGATTTAAATGTAGAGCCTGGTTCATAGATATCTGATACAGCTCTATTTTTCCAAACATTAGGATCGTATTTATGGAAATTATTTGGGTCATATGATGGTCGAGATGCCATAGCCAAGATATCGCCATTTTTCGGGTTCATTACTATAGCTGTTACTGATTCAGCACCATGATCCATCATCGCCTTATCCAAAGCTTTCTCAATGATAAATTGATACTGTGCATTGATAGTCAACTGGATATTTTTACAATTAGCATCTACAGGTGAATTCTTCAAAAATACAGAGTCCATAATCGGTCTAGCCAAAGCATCTGTAAAAATAGAAGAAGTTTGTTCTTCACCTTTTATCATGCCATCAAATTGTTGCTCAATACCATCTAAACCTTTATCATCAGTACCCACAAAACCGATTACATTGGCAGCTAACATATCATTTGGATAATATCTTCTAAGACGTTCTTTATCATTCTCATCAGCCCAAAACGTATACAATTCTTCTAATTCTTCTTTTTCAACATCATGTGTACCTTCGATTAATTTTGCTAATCGTTCTAATTTGCAATTGTAAATAAAGTTAGTATTTCTTGATCCAAAACCACAAATTGCACTAGGAAAACATGATAAGAAATAATCATCGCTCGTTATTTTTGTACGATTTTCCTTGTGCATAAAGAAATGGCATTCTACTTCCCGATTGTATTTATCATGACTATTTTCTTTATACAATCTCGTAAACTCTTTTAAATATTGAATTTCATTCATTTGTCTACCTCCTTTTCATATAAAGAGTATCATAACAAGGTATATCATACTTAACATATATTCGCTTTTTAAACTTTATTAA
>ERZ836939.4343-NODE-4343-length-10798-cov-3.642372_pt1 | contig 10798 bp, 9 predicted proteins | sample MGYA00519912_ERZ836939 | MGnify/ENA primary metagenome ERZ836939 (study PRJEB31850, sample SAMEA3708810) | human gut metagenome | biome: human gut; feature: human-associated habitat; material: faeces | place: China | collected 2014 ... | reverse complement strand
GACTATGCTGTTGATATTTATTATTCTGCAGTTAGAGGTGAAACATTCAAATGTCCGATCGCTGCCGGTACATTTATGGATATGATGTATATGCCGGACGGTTTGCGTGCTGCTATTGAGATCATGGAAGCCGACGCTTCGAAGTTTGTACATCGTAATTCATTCAACATTGCATCTATGAGCTTTGATCCGGAAATATTTACCGGATTTCAAGATGGAATATGCTGTAGATCCGTTGCGTCAGTCTATTGCTGAATCATGGCCTAACTCATTGGACGATACTTGTGCCCGTGAAGAATGGGGTTGGAAGCCGGAATATGATTTGGATTCTATGACTCGCGATATGTTGGCCAAGTTAAAAGAACGTTTGGTTGATGCTAAGAAATAAATAGGACTATATATTTAATTCTTGATCTATATTGGGGAATTGAGTTGACTTCAGAAACTCAATTCCCGAATTCCTTTTTAGTGGTAACTTTTTCTGATTACTCCTTGATTTTTATGAGTAAAGGGAAGGCCTCTTCCTTATTTCTTTTAACTTTGCGTTTACAACATTCTTTTGGCTTATGAGTATAGAATTATTTCACCAGATATTGATCGGTTTTTCAGCTGTCGGGTTGCTTGTTTTTATTGCACTGTTTTTTGTGAAAGCAGGTTATGGCATGTTCAGAACAGCGCAATGGGGATTTTCTATCCCGAATAAAATAGGCTGGTTGCTGATGGAAGCTCCTGTCTTTTTCGTCATGCTAATCTTGTGGCTTCAGAGTGACCGGTCTGTTTTGTCTGTTCCTTTCCTCTTTTTTCTCTTGTTTGAATTGCATTATTTCCAGCGTTCTTTTGTCTTTCCTTTTCTGATGAAGGGAAAGAGCCGGATGCCTGTTGCCATCATGCTGATGGGTGTGGTATTTAATTTGCTGAATGGATATATTCAGGGAGAATGGCTTTTCTTTTTGGCTCCGGAAGATTTGTATTCGTCGGCTTATTTATGCCGGATTAATTGCTGGATAGGAATTTTGGTCTTCTTCCTGGGAATGGGAATCAACTGGCATTCTGATTATGTGATCCGCCATTTGCGTCAGCCGGGCGACACCCGGCATTATTTGCCGGAGAAAGGGTTGTATCATTGGGTAACATCCGGGAATTACTTCGGTGAATTGTTGGAATGGACCGGATTTGCTTTGGCTACTGCTTCGCCGGCTGCCTGGGTATTTGTTTGGTGGACGTTTGCCAATTTGGCTCCCCGGGCATATGCCATTCGCCAGAAATACTGTGAAGAATTTGGCGTGGAAGCTGTCGGAAAACGGAAATGTTTAATACCTTATATATTCTAATATGACTTCGATATTATTTACACCTGAAAAGATAGGACCGCTGACCGTGCGTAACAGGACGATTCGTTCGGCAGCGTTTGAAAGTATGTGTCCGGGAAATGTTCCTTCCAAAGAATTATTGGATTATCATCATTCGGTAGCGGCTGGTGGTGTCGGAATGACAACGGTAGCTTATGCTGCAGTGACACGCAGTGGTTTGTCTTTCGATCGTCAGTTATGGATGCGTCCGGAGATTGTTCCTGGCTTGAGAAAGGTGACGGATGCAGTACACAAGGAAGGTGCTGCTGCCAGCATTCAGTTGGGACATTGCGGAAATATGTCGCATAAAAGTATTTGTGGCGAAACACCGGTCGGTGCTTCTACCGGATTCAATTTATATTCTCCGACTTTTGTTCGTGGCTTGCGGAAAGACGAACTTCCCGCCATGGCGAAGGAATTCGGTAATGCCGTGCGTCTGGCACGCGAGAGTGGCTTTGATGCTGTCGAGATACATGCCGGACATGGATATCTGATCAGTCAGTTCCTGTCGCCTTATACCAATCATCGGAAAGATGAGTTTGGCGGTTCGTTGGAAAACCGGATGCGTTTTATGGATATGGTAATGGAAGAAGTAATGAAGGCTGCCGGGAATGATTTGGCTGTCTTGGTGAAGATGAACATGCGCGACGGCTTTAAAGGAGGTATGGAATTGGACGAAACGTTGCAGGTGGCTCGCCGACTGAAAGAAGACGGAGCTCATGCATTGGTATTGAGCGGCGGATTTGTAAGTAAGGCTCCTATGTATGTCATGCGTGGAGCTATGCCTATCAAGACGATGACTCATTATATGGATTGCTGGTGGCTGAAATGGGGCGTCCGGATGGTGGGTAAATGGATGATTCCGACCGTACCTTTCAAAGAAGCTTATTTCTTGGACGATGCTTTGCTGTTTCAGCGGGAAGTTCCGGGTATTCCGTTGGTTTATGTCGGTGGTCTGGTGTCCCGAAAGAAGATAGAAGAAGTGTTGTCGTTGGGCTTTCCTTTTGTGCAAATGGGCCGGGCCTTGCTGAATACGCCTGATTTGGTCAATCGGATGAAGGCGGAAGAAGATTATTGTTGTGATTGCGGTCACAGTAACTTCTGTATTGCCCGTATGTACACATTGGATATGGCCTGTCATAAGCATCTGAAGGAGAAAATTCCAACTAGCCTGCAAAAGGAAATCGAACGCTTGGAGGAGGAAGCCCGGTCATGAAAGGTCGTGCCGTCATTACGGGTGCCGATGGAGGCATGGGTTCTGAGATTACGAAGGCTGTTGCCCAGGCAGGTTATGAAGTCATTATGCTTTGTTCCAGTCTGGAGGCCGGAACAATCCGCCGGAATCAGATAGCGCAGGAGACAGGTAATCAGGATATACAGGTTCGGCAGGTGGATTTGTCGATCATGAGTTCGGTCATGGCCGTAGCAGATAGCTTACTGGCTGATGGGAAACCAATTGCTTTGCTGATGAATAACGCCGGAACCATGTGTACGCATTTTCAGCAAACACCCGACGGACTGGAATATACCGTGGCAGTAAATTATGTGGCTCCTTATCTTTTGTCGCGTAAGCTGTTGCCTTTGATGCAAGCCGGTTCCCGGATTGTCTGCATGGTCTCTTGTACGTATGCCATCGGTCGGATTACGCCTGAGTTCTTCACTCGAGGAAAGAAAGGAGAGTTCTGGCGCATTCCGATATATAGCAATACGAAATTAGCGCTTTGGCTTTTTGTACGTAAGTTGGCTTTGGAAGTAGCTTCGCGGGGTATTTGGGTAGGAGCTTCCGATCCGGGTATCGTTTCGACGAATATTATCCGGATGGATATGTGGTTTGATCCGTTGACGGATCTCTTCTTCCGTCCGTTTATCCGCACACCGAAGCAAGGGGCTGCTACGGCTGTTCATTTGTTGTTAGACGGACTTCCGATGTCGGAAACAGGACAAATGTATGCTTCCTGCAAGCAACGTCGTCTGAAACCTGTTTACTTGAATCATCCGCAAATGGATTCTCTGTGGAACGATACGGCTGATTATCTGGCAAAGCATTCCGGCATTCGCTTTTAATCTGGGTAGATAAATAGGCTAAACTAAGGATATAAAAGTCCGAAAATAAGGAGTGATTTTATATTCGCCCTCGGCGAATATATATTCATCGGCGGCGAACATGTATTCGCTGGGGGTGAATATATATTTGTCGGGGGCGAATAATTTTTATCTGCCATGCTCTCCGGTTTTTGTAAACAGGTTTACAAAGATTCTGTTGTATTCTCTCTGAATAAATCCTCGGATTTTATAGAGGGAACATCTGTTATCTCCGGATTTTCTCCTTATCTTTGTTCAGAAATTAAAAAGAAAGAAATATGGATTCAATCAGGCATATATTCCGTATCGGTCATGGTCCGTCGAGTAGCCATACGATGGGACCGATGCGCGCCGCCGAGATGTTTCTGAAGAAAAATCCTTCGGCAGCAAGGTTTGAAGTAACTTTATACGGTAGTCTGGCAGCTACCGGAAAAGGTCACATGACGGATGCCGCCATTTTAGGTGTGCTTTCGCCGGTGACTAAGACTGATATCATTTGGAAGCCCAAAGAATTTCTGGCTTTTCATCCGAACGGTATGTTGTTCGAAGCCTTTGATGCTAACGGAAACAAGCAGGATTCATGGACGATTTACAGTATTGGCGGTAGTACGCTGGCCAATGAAACATATAATGAAAAGACGGATACGGAGGTGTATCCGATGCACAATATCCGTGATATCCAGGCTTGGTGTGAGAAAAGCGGGTATTCGTATTGGGAATATGTAGAACAATGCGAAGGCTCCGGTATCTGGGACTATCTGGCCGAAGTATGGGAAGTGATGCAAGAAGCCGTTCGTCGTGGTCTGGAAGCCGAAGGCATTTTGCCCGGAGGTCTGGGAATCCGCCGGAAAGCTTCTGATTATATGATCCGTGCCCGTGGCTATGGAAGCAGTATCAAAAGTAGGGGATTGGTATATGCCTATGCATTGGCTGTCTCTGAAGAAAATGCTTGTGGTGGAAAAATCGTAACAGCTCCGACCTGTGGTTCGTGTGGAGTTATGCCGGCAGTATTATATCATCTGAAAGAAACACGTGAGTTTCGCGATTCGCGTATTCTGCGAGCTTTGGCAACGGCCGGTTTGTTTGGAAATGTTGTCAAGACCAATGCTTCCATTTCCGGTGCCGAAGTAGGTTGTCAAGGCGAAGTTGGAGTTGCGTGTGCCATGGCAGCGGCAGCAGCCAGTCAGTTGTTTGGTGGAACACCTGCCCAGATTGAATATGCGGCCGAAATGGGATTGGAACATCACCTGGGACTAACGTGTGATCCGGTATGCGGTTTGGTGCAGATTCCTTGTATCGAACGGAATGCGTTTGCAGCAGCCCGAGCTTTGGATGCGAATACTTTCTCGAACTTCTCGGATGGAAGACACCGGGTAAGCTTCGATCAGGTAGTAGAAGTCATGCGGCAAACCGGTAACGACCTGCCCAGCTTGTACAAAGAAACGGCCGAAGGTGGTTTGGCTATCAAATACGACGCTCATCAATAATAATAACAATAAATATGAACAAATTAATTCTGAAGACCTCTGTGTTATCTCTTTCAGCTCTTTTTCTGGCTGCTTGCGGGCAGACAAAGAAAGAGCAACCCGCCGAAGAAGTATTAGCTAAAAGCGGGAATCCGGTGTTTGAAGGCTGGTATGCCGATCCGGAAGGAATCGTTTATGGTGATACGTATTGGATTTACCCGACGTATAGCGACCGGTATGAGTTGCAGACACATTTCGATTGCTTCTCTTCCAAAGATTTGGTTAATTGGACCAAACATGAATCTATTCTGGATACAACGGAAGTGAAGTGGGCCAAGCGGGCGATGTGGGCACCGGCTGTTATCAGTAAAGACGGGAAATATTATCTTTTCTTCGGGGCAAATGATGTGCATGAAGGCGAAGTTGGCGGTATTGGCGTTGCCGTTGCCGATCGTCCTGAAGGACCCTATAAGGATTTGCTGGGAAAGCCGTTGATCAATGAGATTGTAAACGGAGCACAACCTATCGACCAGTTTGTGTTCCAGGATAACGGAACTTATTATATGTACTACGGAGGTTGGCGTCATTGTAACCTGGTAAAACTGAAAGATGATTTTACCGGTCTTGAACCTTTCGAGGATGGAGAAATCTATAAGGAAGTAACGCCCGAAGGATATGTGGAAGGTCCGTTTATGTTTAAGAAGAATGGCAAGTATTACTTCATGTGGAGTGAAGGAGGCTGGACTGGTCCGGATTATTCGGTAGCGTATGCGATTGCTGATTCTCCGTTCGGGCCATTCGAACGTTTAGGTAAAATCTTGCAGCAAGATCCCGAAGTTGCTACCGGAGCTGGTCATCATTCGGTGATTCAGGTGCCGGGAACGGAAGAATATTATATTGTTTATCACCGTCGCCCGTTGGGAGATAAGGAAGGAAATCATCGTGTGACTTGTATCGATCGGATGACGTTCGATGAACAAGGACATATCAATCCGGTGAAAATAACTTTCGAGGGCGTAGAAGCACGGCCTATTCGTTAATCAGAATAAACCATTTATTATGGTAAGGATTTATACGCGAGGTGGCGATAAAGGGAAGACTGGTATTCATGGTGGCGAGCGGGTTGATAAGGATGATATCCGGATCGAAGCGAACGGCACGCTGGATGAATTGAATGCCTTGTTGGGAATTGTCCGGACTTTCCTTCCTGCTGATCATGAATGGCAGAAACTGCTGGGACATATTCAGCGGGAAATGATGGTTGTTATGTCGCATGTAGCAACACCTTCTGCCTTGCGTATGAAGAATCCGAATCCACTTCCGGAAGGATTGGCTGCTTATTGCGAGGAACAGATTGACCATCTGACTGCCCAGATGAAGGAAACTTCGTACTTTGTCTTGCCGGGAGGAACACCCGTTGCGGCTCATTTGCAATGGGCTCGTACCGTAGCCCGGCGTGCAGAACGCCGTCTGTGGACGTTGAATAAGCAGGACGAAGTTCCGCCTTGTCTGTTGCAATTCATCAATCGCCTGTCGGATCTGTTGTTTGTGATGGCACGCTATGAAATGTTCAGTCAGGGAGAAGCAGAAGAAAGATGGAAAGACTTTCTTTACAAAAGACGTAAGTAAACTGGAATAACAGAACAAATTGAAAGGCAAAAGCGGGGGAGATTAGAAATATTTTCCCTACTTTTGCCTTTGTAATGTATAAATATAACTTGAAATGAAGAACACTCCGATAGATTATCAGGTAGCACAGGAAGTCATCGATAGCTACCATTTGCCAGATTTCGGTAAAGCCACCATCCGCGAAGTCGTGGCTATCTCCAACGAATTGGAAGAACGGACAGGCCAAGAGTTTGTCCACATGGAAATGGGTGTACCGGGTTTGAAGCCGGCACAAGTAGGCGTGGATGCCGAAATCAAGGCCTTGCAAGCAGGTATTGCTTCGATTTATCCCAATATTAACGGACTGCCCGAATTGAAAGAGCAGGCTTCCCGTTTTATCAAAGCCTTCATCAATGTGGATGTATCTCCGGAAGGATGCGTGCCGGTAACAGGCTCGATGCAGGGAACGTATGCCTCTTTTCTTACTTGTGGGCAATGTAATCCCGAAGAGAAAGATACCATTCTCTTTATAGATCCGGGTTTTCCGGTACAGAAGCAGCAGATTACGGTGATGGGATATAAGTATGCTTCCTTTGATGTCTATGATTATCGTGGAGAAAAGTTGCGTGATATATTGGAATCCTTCCTGAGCAAAGGAAATATTGCGGCTCTTATTTATTCCAATCCCAACAATCCGGCTTGGTTCTGTCTGACTGATGATGAATTGAAGATTATTGCCGAAATGGCCAATAAGTATGATGTCATTGTGATAGAAGACTTGGCTTACTTTGCCATGGATTTCCGTAAGAACTTGGGTACACCGTTTGAACCACCTTACCAGCCGACGATTGCCCGTTATACCGATTATTATATTCTTCAGATATCCGGCTCGAAAGCCTTTAGTTATGCCGGACAGCGTATCGGTGTGACAGCTATTTCCGATAAATTATATCATCGGGCTTATCCGGGATTCAAGCAGCGTTATGGCGGTGGAACCTTTGGTACGGTTTATATTCACCGAGTACTGTATGCGCTTTCTTCAGGAACAAGTCATTCTGCCCAGTATGCTTTGGCTGCTATGTTCAAGGCGGCAGCAGACGGTACTTTTGATTTCGTCTCTGAAATAAAGGAATATGGCCGGCGTGCTGCACGCATCAAGAAGATATTTACCGATCATGGGTTCAAGATTGTCTATGACCATGATTTGGATCAGCCGATAGCCGATGGCTTTTACTTTACCATTGCTTATCCGGGTATGACTGGTTCGGAACTGATGAAGGAGTTGATGTATTATGGAGTCAGTGCCATTTCACTCGGAACAACCGGTAGCCGTCAGGAAGGTTTGCGGGCTTGTGTTTCTTTCATCAAAGATCATCAGTATGATTTATTGGATGAACGTTTGAAGATCTTTGAAGAGAATCATCCGCTGGCAGGGAAGAATGAAGGATGAATGCCAATGAAATTCAACAGGTGTTGTAAACTATAAAAGCAAAGAGAGTAATCATTCCGCTGATTACTCTCTTTGCTTTTATTATAATTTCTCTATTTCTTTCAGCCAAAGAGTCGCGGCGGCATCGCTAGGCATGCGCCAATCTCCACGAGGGGAAAGACTGATACTTCCTACTTTCGGGCCGTCGGGTAGACAACTGCGCTTAAACTGCTGCTGGAAGAAACGGCGGAAGAATGTATATAACCATTTCTTTATCGTTTCGTCCGAATAAGCTCCGCGGAATGCTTCTTGAGCCAGATAGTAAATCTTGGCAGGCGTTGCGCCAAAACGGATGAAATGATAGAGGAAGAAATCATGCAATTCATAAGGTCCTACCAGATCTTCTGTTTTCTGCTTGATATTTCCCTGTTCGTCTGCCGGAATCAGTTCCGGACTGATGGGCGTATCCAAGATGTCGAGTAATGTTTCTTTAGAATCTTCATCAACCCGGTTGTGTGCGACCCATTCAACCAAGTATTTTACTAATGTCTTCGGGATACTTCCGTTAACACCATACATCGACATGTGATCACCGTTATAGGTAGCCCAGCCTAAGGCCAGCTCCGATAAATCGCCTGTACCGATTACCAGACCGTTTTCCTTATTCGCTACGTCCATCAGAATTTGTGTACGTTCACGGGCCTGACTGTTTTCATACGTAACATCTTGTAGATTGGCATCGTGGTGAATATCCTGGAAGTGTTGCATACATGCTTCTTTGATGGATATTTCCCGGAAAGTAACACCCAATGAATGAATCAGACTGACAGCATTACGATAGGTTCGTCCTGTGGTACCGAATCCGGGCATGGTAATTCCAATGATGCGGTTACGCGGAATCTTAAGTAAGTCGAATGTCATGACGGTTACCAAAAGCGCCAGTGTCGAATCCAGTCCACCGGAAATACCGACAACTGCCGTCTTGGCATGCGCATGTACGATTCGTTTAGCCAGACCGGCTGTTTGTATCTGGAAGATTTCTTCACAGCGTTCGCGTAAAGCGGCTCCTTCAGGAGTGAATGGATGCGGATCAATGGTTCTGGATAGCATGTTGGCTGTCTCTTTCCGGTATTCCGGCAATATGAATTCCAGTTCAAATCCCCGATCCGTATCTTTGGCTAAACAACCTTCCGAGAAAGAGGTGGATACGAGACGGTCGTGATACAAATATTCGACGTCGATATCGGAGATGATTAATTGCTCATCCAATGAGAATCGTTTGGATTCGGCCAGAATAACTCCGTTTTCTGCAATTAAAGCACTACCCGAGAAAACCAAGTCGGTTGTCGATTCGCCGAAGCCACTTGATGCATACACATAACCACAGATACAACGCGCTGATTGCTGGGCTACGAGTTGTTTACGATAGGCATGTTTACCGATCAATTCGTTGCTGGCTGACAGATTCACAATGATATTGGCTCCCAACATTGCCAATTCGGAACTGGGAGGAACAGGCATCCACAAGTCTTCACAGATTTCTACGCCGACAGCTACATCATTTGCAATGATGATCATTTGCTTTTGTAGCGGATAGAAATGATCGCCGATCTCAACAAAATCATTATCCAGGTCATTGGCCGAAGTAAACCAACGTTTCTCTTGAAACTCTTTGTAGTTTGGCAGATAGGTTTTCGGTACAACTCCGAGGATTTTACCTTCCTGTATGGCAATGGCCGCATTGATCAACTTGTTGTCTGTCCGTAACGGAGCGCCGACAAATGCCAAAAGAGGCAAGTCTGCCGTATTTTCGGCTAACTGGAGTAAGGCATTTTCTGCACTGTTCAACAGAAGATCTTGTTGGAACAAGTCCAGGCAAGTATAACCTGTTACCGACAATTCCGGGAAGACGATGATTTGTACGCCTTTATCGGCCGCCTTACGCATCATCTTCTCCATTTGTGTGATATTATAGATGCAATCAGCCACTTGTATATTAGGAACAGCTGCTGCAACCTTTACAAATCCGTAATTCATCCTATAATTGTATTAAAGTAGAACACAAAAGTACTGTTTTTTCTGGTTATCTTTGCAATGATTATTTTACATATTCTACTTTTATAAGCACAGTTTGGTGGTAACAGAAGCTATTCATCGGATAAGTAGAAAATCGAAGAGTTTTTTAAGTGACAGACTTTCTCTTAAATACTGTTCAGCAAGTGGATTATTAATTAAATGAAAAGATAAATATGGAGATGAAAGAACAATTGGCATATCCTAAAGAGCGGATCCGTTATGCGGTTCTGTCGTTTTTTCTGGCACAAGGATTATGCTTTTCGAGTTGGGCAAGCCGGATTCCGGATGTGAAGGCGATGTTTGATGTGTATGATGTATTTTATTGGGGATTGGTTTTGTTCCTGATACCGGTGGGAAAGTTTGTAGCTATTCCTTTGGCAGGATTTCTGGTTTCCCGATTAGGTAGTCGGATTATGGTGCAGGCAAGTGTGTTTGGATATGCGTTGTCTTTGTTCTTGATAGGAGCTGTTTCCTCTATTTATGCGTTGGGAGCTTGTCTTTTCTTCTTTGGTGTATTTTGGAATATGTGCGATATATCCTTGAATACACAAGGTATAGTTATAGAACGTTTGTTCGGGCGGACAATTATGGCTTCCTTCCATGGCGGTTGGAGTTTGGCTGCTTGTCTGGGAGCCGTTATCGGATTCTTTATGATTATGGCTGGTGTTCCTCCTTTTATCCATTTCTCTGTTTCTGCCTTGTTAATCCTATTGATTATCCTTTGTGGGAGACGTTATTTGCAGGATGATCGGGTTCGTCAATTTGAAGAAGTGGAAGTTAAGGAAGAA
>ERZ836939.4338-NODE-4338-length-10813-cov-3.735174_pt1 | contig 10813 bp, 11 predicted proteins | sample MGYA00519912_ERZ836939 | MGnify/ENA primary metagenome ERZ836939 (study PRJEB31850, sample SAMEA3708810) | human gut metagenome | biome: human gut; feature: human-associated habitat; material: faeces | place: China | collected 2014 ... | reverse complement strand
TTTGCGCCGCATCAGGTATCGGCCATCTACGATATCCGCCATGAAGGTTCGCCGCTCGCTATGGCGCTGGTACTGCTTTTCATCACCAGCCCCGCCGAGGAGGTTTTCTGGCGCGGCTTCGTCCAGCGCTGGTTCATGCACCGTTTCGGCGGAAAGGCCGGATGGCTCCTTGCGGTGTGCGTTTACGCGGGGGTCCACGTTTTTTCAGGGAACCTCATGCTGGTCATGGCCGCCCTGACGGCGGGGCTGTTCTGGGGCTGGCTCTACTGGAAAACCGACAGCCTCGTCCCCTGCATCCTTTCCCATGCTTTCTGGACGGTCGCCGTGTTCATCCTCTGGCCCCTGACGCCGGGCGTCTGAGGGGGCCGGAAAAGGGTGTTGCCCATAAAAAAGGCGGGGTTGCTCCCCGCCTTTTGGTGCCGTTTGTTTACAGCGCCTTGAGCAGCATCCTGATGCCGATGACGATGAGCAGGATCGCCGACATGGTGGACAGCTCCGCCTCGGCGTTACCGGGGACGGAGAGCCAGTAGCGGCCGTCCCACCACAGCAGCGCGGCATCCGGCCGGGGGACCGGAAGGGTCTGGGCGAGGCGCGCACCCAGCGGAGCGGTGAACATGCTGACGACGACGATGCCGAACAGGCTCGGAAGGTAAATGTAGCCGAAGGAATAGGGCGGCAGGTTCGCGGCGTTCCAGCCGTTCACGATGTAGCCGAAGCATCCGGCAAGGGCGATGGGAAAGCCGATGGCCGCCGAGGTGCCGATGGCTTTGCGCATGTCCAGATTGTTCCAGAGCAGGAAGGGCACGGAGAGCGTGCCGCCGCCGATGCCCACGAGGCTCGAAACCACGCCGATGATCCCGCCCGCGACGCTCATGCCTCCGAGACCGGGCAGGTGGCGGGACGGTTTGGGCTTTTTGCCGCTGAGCATCTGGGTGATCACGAAGAAGAGGAAGGCTACGAAAAAGAGCTGAAGGAACCGCGCCGGAACGTGGGAAGCCAGGAACGACCCGCAGAACGTGCCGATCAGGATGCCGGGGGTGATGTTCCGTACGGCATCCCACTGGACGCCCTTGTTGCGGCTGTGGGCCAGCGAGCTGGAAATCGATGTGAACATGATGCTGCCCATCGAAGTCCCGAGGGCCATGAGCATGAGTACGTCCGGCGGGAAGTTTTGCCAGCCGAACGCAAAGACGAGCATGGGCACGATGACGATGCCCCCGCCCACGCCGAGAAGCCCGGCCAGAACGCCCGCAATAGCCCCGAGCAAACAGTAAACAACCAGTGAAATCAGCATGTCAGTCCCTCACGGTGGCGAAAAGGTGTTTGTGGATAACCGTATCAATATGCTCTTCGAGGGCCTTGCGGCTGTCTTCCGGGGACCGCCGCTCAAGCGCGTCGATGATGCGCAGGTGGGAGGAAACCGAGAACTGGCGCCACGGCGTGTCCCGCAGCTCCGGGGTGCGCCCCTTGGCGTAGATGTGGTTCAGCCGGGCGACGGTGTCTATGAGCAGTTTGTTGCCCGTGCATTCGGCGAGGGCGAGGTGGAATCTGGCGTCGAGATCGCCGTCGTTCTCGCCGACGAGCAGGCGGCGCTGCTGATCGCAGGCGATGATCTTGAGGCGGTCAAGCTGTTCGGATGTATGGCGCACGGCAGCGATTTCCGCAATGCCCGGCTCCACGATGCGGCGGTATTCCGTCACCTCGTCGAACATCAGGCCCTCGGAATCCACGGCTTCAAGGATGGCCTCCTTGAGCGGCTCTATGTCGGGCACGCGGACATACGTCCCGTCCCCTTGCCTGCTTTCGAGGAGCCCTTTTTCGGCAAGGGCACGGATGGCTTCGCGGACGCTGCTGCGGGAAACGCCGAAGGATTCGGCAAGGGCCCGTTCCGGGGGCAGTTTGTCCCCGTCGCGGAAATGGCCTTCCTCCATGAATTGCCGGAGGCGTTCCGTGAGCTTCTGATAGCTCCGGCGCGGACGCCCGGCGGAAGAGTCTGTTTTGGGCATGATGCATTCCTCACTGAATTGGTAAGGCCAATATGACCATTGAAAGATTCTGTCAACCGTAAATAGACCACTCAGACCATTCTTGTTGCTTTTGCCCCAAAAAATTGGAATAGGGAAAAGAGTATAAAATACACTGTGATATACAGATAAAACCGGAAGAGGGCAGATGCGCGCGCGATGGAAAAGGTCTCTCCGCATAAGATCGTCCAGAATCGGCGTATGGCGTCACATCAAGCCATTTATGCCGTTGTTTCAACTTATTGAGAGGTATCCTCTCGGAATCGAGTGTGCAAGCAAAAAATGTGTTGCGCTTTATGATGGACTGATATTCTTTTTTCACAACGGGTCATTAAGTTCATATTGGGTGAAAACGGATGGATCATGGCACTGTGCGCGGTATATGCTGAAAGGCACTGTATGGAGCCCATGTTGGATGCGAAAAAATGTCTCGGATGCCACTGTATGCCCGTACATTTCCCCACAGTGCGGAATTGGTCGGTTTTGTGCAAGCGGTAAATGGTCGGCATTGGGTCGGTATTGGTACGGAACGGAAACGATTCCTTGCTTGCGGTTGCGGAAGGGGCCGAATGGGGACTGGAGCGGATCCCTTTTGAATGATAGACCATTCCAAGAATCGTCCAGCCGAATGATAGATTTTTATTTATAATTTATGATATGTAACACAGTCAAAGAATTGCGTTCGGGTCAGAGGATTCTCATTTCGAAAGGCTCTAAGCCGTTTCATGTGAAATATGCTTGAGAACCGGAATTCCACTTCAAGGGGCAGTAAAAAGGCCGTCTGAAACGGCCTTTTGGAGTTGGTCAGGTTATCGGGGGCGGCCATGCTGGAACACATCATTAAGGCAGCCGGACTTTTTGCGTCCAGCGCGTCACGGCGCGGCAGACGTCATCGCCCGAGTCGGTGCGGCGGATCACATGCAGCAGGCCGTGCGGCGCTTGCGGGAACCCGTCAGGCGCGGTGGCGTCGGTCTCGTCGGGCAGGGGGACGCATTGTGAGGTGAGCGCATCGCCGGGGAAGCATTCGGCGCGGAATGTCACGTCGAGCAGGGACGGGATGAGGCTTTCACCGGGGGACCACGGCAGGCACTCAAGCAACCACCCAAGGTACTTTGAGTTGTTGACATGTCCGTTGATGTCGAGGTCGTCGCGCCGTACCAGCACGTCGGAGCTGCCTATCCCCTCGCGCAACCGTGGGATGGTACGGGACGGGAAGGGGATGCAAGGAATCGTGTTCACAGGATAGACGGCGGCAAGCTCTTCGGGCAGGGCCGTCAGGCGGCGGGTGGAGAGATCCAGTACCGTCCACGCGCTCACGGCGGCGACGATCAGCTCGTCGGAAGCGTTGTACACTTCATACCCTCTGTGCCCCAGATGTTCGAGCTTCGCGGGCCACGTGCGGATGTTCACCTTGTCGCCGGGCGAGGGCAGATCCTTGATACGAAAGGCCATGCGGGTGAGTATCCACGCCTTCCCTTCCGCGAAAAGCCGCTCGTCGCCAAAACCGAGGGCCGAGGCGTTGTGTCCGGCCGCCTCCTGAAACCAGTTCGCCAACGCGCCGAGGCGTATCTTGCCGTCGGTCCCCGCTTCGCCGTAACGGGCTTGAATGCCTAGAGTATATTCGGGATAATCCAACATATGCTTCTCCGGGGGAAAATGAGTACTTCCTGCCTGTAGCACGCCCGTAGCGCTTTCGTCCAGGACGCGGCCTCCGGTTTGCCTAACCGTTGCGGCCCGGTCACACGGGGTGCCGGGTGCTGTGAGGCGGGGTTCACTGTGCCGCTTGCCGCGTGCGTATACAATACCCGTTTCAGCCGGAGCGGTGTTTCCTGTATTCCCCATGTTATATAGACAGGCGTTTCCGGGTGACGTATATTGGTACAAACCTTTGTAAGGAGAGATTTGCCATGTCTGATCGTGAAACCCGCAAGGCCAACGTCGTTGAAGCGCTGAACAAGGCGCGGAGCATGGAACTCCATGCGATTCATCAATACATGAACCAGCATTACAACCTGGACGACATGGACTATGGCGAACTGGCCGCGAATATGAAACTCATCGCCATCGATGAAATGCGCCACTGCGAAATGTTCGCCGAGCGCATCAAAGAACTCGGCGGCGAGCCTACTTCCGAAGTTGCCGGGAAGGTGGTCAAGGGGCAGGAAGTCAAAGCGATTTACAGTAGCGACAGCGACAGTGAAGACGACACCATCTTCGTGTACAACGAGCTTCGCAAAGTCTGTGTGGACAACGGCGATATCCTGACCGCCAAACTGTTTGAAACGATCATCGGCGAAGAGCAGATTCACTTGAATTATTTCGATAACATCAGCGATCACATCGAAACCCTCGGCGATACCTTCCTCTCCAAGATCGCCGGTACGCCGTCTTCGACCGGCGGGACCACCAAGGGCTTTGCCATCGCTCCCGCAGCCGCGAACTAGAGCGTATACACTTGAAAAGTTAGAGACACCGGGAAAGGGGGCTTTCTTCAGCAAAGTCCCTTTCCCCAAAACTGTCAGCGCGGCTCGCGTCCCTCCCTTTCCAAAGACTTTCGACGTTATCGAATTTGTGCTCGCAGGCTTTTTCCGGCACAGATTGCCTTTCATGCCGGCTTGGGGAACGGATGCCGTCCGTTGGAGTGACTTCTTGTGCATTCCGCGCGAAAAAACGGTTTCGCATCCGGCTACGCCGCGTGTGGAACCGTGCTTTTTCGGCAAGAGGGGCTATCTTCCTTCGGTGAAGTGATACTATCTAATTATTTTAACATATAACGAATATCCTGCACCAAACAGCTTGGTGCAGACGGCAAAAAGCGTCTTCCCAACGCCTCAAAAAAGTGAGCATCGGTATGCTGTGTGAATCGAAACTCCCCCTCTTGGTTCGCGCCGTGATATGCCTCCATCAGAGGACACCATCAGTAGGGGAATTTTTTTGTTTAGACGGTGTGCTTCACTCGATCCATGACCTCAGCTCGCTTCGCGTCATTGAAACGCTCCACCGTGCCGACAAGGTACCCGGTGATGCGCCGGATACGCTCGAACTTCACACCCTCGCCTGCCTTCCCGCCTTCAACGCGGAATCCGTTCCACGTCCTGCCTGATTCGCATTCCCCAACCCTGCTCACTCCTGCCTCCTCAATTCCGGCGGAGACTGCCTCCCCTCCCTCTCGCTCTCATAACTGCTCTTGCAGTGTTCCCTCTGCCAAAAGAACAGCCCGTCCACGAGCTTGCGGGGCCATGCCCTCACCCCGTCCCGCGCCCAACGGTAACAGCGCGAGGACAGGGTTTCGTCCGGCCAGCCGCCGAGGAGCGTATTGAGGAGCTGGTCGACGGCGATCAACGTTCGCTTTCCGTAGGTCATGCGGCTTCAACCTCTTCCGGCGTGGTCGCGGCCTCCACAGCCGCCTTGCGTTCCCCGCCGCGCTGCATCGTCTCGTTCTTGTGCTTCATGGCCCCGCCCGCGTAGAGCGCGAGGAAGCCCGATGCGTCGAACGTCAAACGCTCAAGCTCACCGCCCGGCGTGTAGGCGTTCCACGTTACGGAGTCCGGCAGGCCCGGCATTCCCGATTGCTTCATCAGGCAGACGTTCGCCGTATCCGCAAAATTCTGCTGGTCAAAGGTGTCATAGCTGAAATGATAGGTGACTCCGCCCACGGCATAGTCGAACCCGGAAGCAATGGCGGCGGACGTTTCCGCGTCGATCCGTGCTTTCTTCGCTATTTTCAGTTCCTCCAGCGTGGGTACATAAGGCTTTTCTTCGGTCACGCATTCAGGGTGCGCCTCGGCATAGGCAAATGCCTCGTCCCATTCTTCCGCGAATTCGGCAGAGTAGGGATAGACATGGTAGGGCATACCATTTTTCGTGATGACGTATGAGTCGTCAAAAGTGCGGTGGATGATTTGCGAAAAATCAATCATTTTAACCTCTTTTTATGCAACACGAGCACAAAGCCCGGCGACCATGTAGTCTGTGGGTGCGTTCGGGATTACTGTGCCCCCGGCAATATTGGGGTAGTGCTTCACAGCGCCTTTGCCGCCACTGTCGTTGAAGCAGATACACACAACGTTATATGTGCCTCCCTGGGGTACAGTGATAGCTGGACCCGAAGTATTGACAACCCATTGCACGGCTGGGGCCGCTAGCTGTGCCTGTCCCGCGCTGTTTGCATAGTTCACGCTGAAATTGGCGGGGTTGTAGACGTACATGTTGACGCCGTCATTGCCTCCCCACAGCCAACCGGGTTGGCCTCCCTGACCATTCCAATACCAGCTTGTATCGACACCCCCTTCCCTGCGGAGCTTGTTTGCCGCAGTTGCATACGGGACATCGCAATCAACAACGGCTCTCGTTCCGTTTTGCTTCAAAAAGGTAAATATGCCGTCGCTTCGCAGCGCAAGCAGGCCCGCAACTTTATTCGCCCAATGAAAGCCGATTGTCGGAGCATAGGCTATGTCTGATTGCGCACTCCCTACGCCTCCATTTTCCCGTATTTCGAGAGCGCCGGTTGCATACCTTGAACTCGCATCGGCATTGTAGTTCCCTCGAAGGCCACCGATGCGCCCGCTCATTACGCCGCCGGACAAAGACAGTTTGCCATTCGCCGCAGTGACCCCGTCAGTCCCCCGGTCATACGCCGCCTTCACGGCCTTCGCGGACGCCGCCGTCTTCGAGTCCGCCAAGTTCACGCTGTCCGAAATCTTCGTGAGCGCTGGCTTGTACTCCCCGCCTCCGGTCAGGAAGCTTTCATGCTGTCCGGCGGCTGCGGGCGGCACAAGGCCGCTTGTCCCGGCCTTCGATGCCGTCGCGCCCTCGTATTCGGGGACGGAGATGATACCTTGGGTTGTGCGAATGCCGTCACCAACTTTGTTTCCTGAAAGCAACTGTTGCCAAGCGCTCCATGTCGTTCCTGTCGAATTTTGAACAGTCCTCCACGTAACCGTGCTACCGGATATCATGATCTGAAAGATGCGCCCATTCTGTCCCAAAGTACCAGCTACAATAAGAGAACCGATGGAAGCTCCGGAGATATTGAGAGGCAAAGAAGGACCGTTAGTGGGATTCCCCGTTATTCTATAGTTTCCCGGAGTTGTAAGCGTATTAAAGTCCAGATTTGGCATCTCTTTAGCATCCCCAACCTGCCCCCGCGCACTCGCAAGATCCCCGAGATCCCCACCAATCGCCACATCTTTCACTGTGATCACGCCGCCCGCGTCGGCCCGCGTGGTCTTCCCGTCGACCTTCGCCAGCCCCGCGTGGCTTTCCGACGCATACCCGACATTGGCGAGATCCTGCGCCTCGTCGCGGGCCGCTTCCGCCGCTATGCGGGCGGATTCGGCGGATTCGGCGGAAAGGGCCGCCGCGTTCTTTGAGGCAAGGGCATTCGTCTCGCTGACTTTCGCGTTGTCTTCCGAAACCTTTGCGGCCCCCGCCGAGCCCGAGGCTTCACCCGCCTTCCTTTTCGCCACCTCTTCCGAGTCGTGGGCGTTCCGTTCGCTCAGAGCCGCCGCGTCGACGCTGGCGTTCACATCCACAGCAAATTCGTTCAGCGCGGGGATCAGCGTCTTGTTCAGATCATCGTTGACCATCTTCTTCTGCGCTTTCAGGCTGTTGAACGTCAGCACGTCAAACCGTTCCTGATCGCCCACAAGTCTGTCCGGCGGTTCCGGGAGATCCGAAATCTTGGGAAGCTGCTTTACTGCCATTATTTCAACCCCTGTATGTCAATGGTCATGCTCACTTCATTCGGCCCGATGATGGTTGCGCTCCAATCCTCAAGCCAACCCCAGACAGTCAGCGACTGGTAGGAACCGATCCCTTCGTTGTCGTCCCCGAGCCAGAGCGCGGGAAGGCCGTGCATCCGGGCGAGGATTTCCCGCACGCTGTCCAGCCGGGACGGGTGCAAATACAGCGGCAGGCTCGTGCGCTTGGCGTTGGCCCGCTTGACCAGCCGCGTGTTGCCGAACTCGTCGGTGTCCTTTCTGGAATAGTCCCGGATGCCGAGCCGGGTATTGTACTGCGTCGTACCGATAGGCCACGCCTGCCCCGCGATGACCTGCCCGAGCGCCGGGCCTCCCTCCTGTGTGAGCGAGACATAAAGCGTCGCCACGGGCGACATGGGAATGTTGGTCACGGCCTGATCCACGATGCGCTCAAGGGGCAGGAAGTAGTAGTTCCAGTAGCCGTCCACGTCTTTCAACGTGTTCACCGTGCGGTCGTACATGACGAGGCCGTCGCCGTCCCGTACCTCGGCCCGGATGCTGGTAGCCTTGAAGTTCAGGAGCGCAAACGCCGTGCAGCGGTTGAACGTCACCGTAAACGTCAGCGTCTCGGCGCCCATCGGGGCGACGGTCTGCGTTGAGACATACTGATCGAGCATTGCGTAACGGTTCGTCGGCCCCATGAGCCGCCACGCCGCATCCGTCCCTTCGCAATTCTGGTCAGGCCGCTTGCCCGTGCTGGCGGTCACGGCCTTGTAGACCCTATGCTCATGGATGACGGAATCCCCGATCTCATAGGCTGTGCCCGCGTTCCACGCCGGGGCGTCGTTTTCCGGCACGGTGCTGGACAGCAACCGGATGGCCTGCGGCTCTATGAGCTTCATGCCCGCACCCCCGGCATCCCCTCGGCGTCCCACGCTTCAACCATGTCGGACGTGCGGCGGGAAAATCTGGCGATCTCGGACATGGAAATGAGCATGTCCCGGCGAAGCTGGTAGACTTCCCGCCGCAACGCCTTGACCTCCGCATCGCTTCCCGAATCGGTGTCAGCCGCCCGAGGCGTCACGCTGCGGAACAGCGCCGCCGTATCCGCCGCCGTGTAGACGCGCCCCGGCTGCGAGAAGTTCACCAGTTCCGGCCCTTCCTCGCCCACCACCGCCCACCCCGGCAGGGCAAGCCCGCCCCGGGCGAACGCCTTCACTCCGGCCTTGTCGCCGGCCGCATCCAGAAGCGGCCTCAATTCCGCAATCTGTTTTTCGATCTCCTCAAGCGTGGCGCTCTGGCCCTGCAACTCCGCAAGCGCCGCGTTCTGGACATCAAGCTGGCCTTGCAGCGCTTCAAGTTGCTTGTCGGCTGCGGACACCTGCGCGCCCGCCGCGTCCTGCGCGGACTTCAACTGTGCGTTCACCGCCCAGAAAGCGTCGAGGTATTCCTCTTCCGTGCCCGCCGTCTGTTTCACGAGGTCGAGCAGGGAATTACCCACGCCCGCAAGCTGGCCCGCCGCGTCGGAGTCGCCGCCAAGCGCAAGCCCGGACAGCCGCCGGAACTCGGCCTGCACCGTTCCGAGGCGGTTTTCAGCATCAAGGTTGGCGCTCCCGGCAAACAGGTTGTACCGGGATTGACCAAGGCTCTTGTCGAGCCCTTCCCATGTGCTCTTGAGCGTCTTCGCGGCGGAAAGCTGCTCGTTGATGGCGTTGATCTGCTCCTGTATCGCCTGTTGCTGAAGCTGGACCCGCTGCTGTTCCAGCGCGTCCATCTGCGCCTTGAGCGAATCGTATTCGGACTTCGCGGCGTCCTGCGCGGCCTTCGCCGTCTCCGCCGCGTGAAGCTTCAACAGTTCCGCGACCTGCGCGGAGCCTTCCCCGAACTGTTGGATCGTCTCCCGCAACTCGTTGGCTTGCGATATGGCCCGGCCCACCTCGTCACTGTTGCCGTTCACCGCCGCCCACCGCTGCGCGACGGACTGGTCGAACGAGCGCAGCATTTCCTCAGTGGCCTGTTTCACCACCTCGGCGCGCATGGCCTCGACCTGCGCAAGCTGCCCTTCCGTGGCCCCAATGATTTCAAGCGCCTTCTTGCGCTGGTCCACGGCCTCATTCGCCGCCTTCACCGCCTGCGCGTAGGCCGAAAGCGGGTGCAAGGACTCGTCCAGTGACTCGATCACGTTGTCGATGTAAGCGTGCCTGTAGTCCTCCATGAGCTTCCCGGCGTAATCGGCATTCACACCAAGCGACCGCATGGACTCCGTCCATTCGTCCAGTTGCGCCCGTGCCGCCTTCGCCTGCTGCTCCATCTCCGATAGCGGTTCTTTGATGTTCGCCGTGGCTTCCGTTACCGTATTGATGGCGTTGATGGCCTGAATCGCCTTATCCAGCCCTTCCGTGGACGACAGATCCACGGCCAGCATCGAGGACAGATCCGTTCCGGCCATTGCTTGCTGGAGCGCGTTCAGCATGACGCGCTGGATATCTTCCCCGGCGGTATTGATGACCTCCTGAAGCTGTTCCTCGTCATGGAACTGGAAATTCCACGTGCTCGGCCCGTAGTCGGTGACGCCCTTACGTCCCGCCGTGGAGCCGCGACCGAAGCTGACCGTCTCGGCGTTGAGCCGGGCAAGGACCTGCGCCTGATACTCTTCCGGCAACGCTTGCGCGAACCCCATAATTGAGCTGGCCGTGGTGTTGGCCACCTCGCCAAGCCCCTTGAAAATCCCGGCCGCATCGGAAACGCTGGCCCGGTCAGTCCATGCCCCTTGCGTCATGAGGGCTTCCCAGTCCGAGCCAAACAGACTGGCGTCGACAACATTGGTGTAGACGGAAGGATGTGTTTTCTTCCCGCCGCCGAACAAAGACGATGCCAGCCCGCCAAGAGCCGCGCCGATGACCGTGCCAACCACAGGCACCGCGCTGCCGAGCGTCGCGCCAAGGGCCGTACCGGACAACGCGGCGCTGGCGCCCCATGCGCCAAGCCCCGCTCCAAGGCCGCTGGTAATGCCGCTGTACTTGTTCTGGGGAAGCCCCAACGCCCCGCCGAGCAGGGAATACCCGAGAGAACCGAGGCCCCCGTACA
>ERZ836939.4306-NODE-4306-length-10894-cov-7.692684_pt1 | contig 10894 bp, 9 predicted proteins | sample MGYA00519912_ERZ836939 | MGnify/ENA primary metagenome ERZ836939 (study PRJEB31850, sample SAMEA3708810) | human gut metagenome | biome: human gut; feature: human-associated habitat; material: faeces | place: China | collected 2014 ... | reverse complement strand
AAGTTCGTTACGCTTCTGTAATGAAACAATATCCTACTGAAGCTGAAGAACTGTTTAAAGCTGCTGAAGAAAACGCTAAATGGCGTTACAACAGCTACAAACGTCTTGCCAGAGAAAACTGGGGAGCTGATACAGCTGAATAATAAGTAGAAATACTTTGTACATAATAAAAGGCAGGAATCCTGGAAACAGATTCCTGCCTTTTTTGTTTATATCTTAGAAGTAACGATTACTTCTCACGAAGATATTCATTAAAACTCTAAAGATATGATCGGATTTGTTATTTGGATTATCGGTTTGATACTGACTTTCAGAGCTGCCATAGAGATTTGGAATATAAATGCGGCTGTAGAGAAAAGACTTATAGCGATTGTATTAATCGTTCTTACCAGCTGGCTGGGACTACTTTTCTACTACTTCTATGGTAAAGAAAGAATGGCGGGATGGTTGAAGTAGTGTTTGCATATCAATCTTTCTCAGGAATCCAACTGTTCACCAGTTCCTGATGTTCTTCCATCCATTGACGGGCAGCCTGTCTTTCCGTTGTCTGCGCCTCTTCCAGAGCAGTCATTAAGGAGCTGATTTCCGCATCTGTCAGACGAATGTTGCCCAAAAGTTCGGCAGCAAAAGGGTCTTTCTCGCTAAAACCTTTCCATGCTATGGTATGAATGGATTCCGTATTTCCATATATCAGCTTCGGGTCCTGAAGAACTTTCAGCTTGAAACGGTCGAACATCCAGTGAGGCGTCCATCCCGTCACGACAATCCAGTCTTTCTTATCAATCGCTTTCTTTAGGGAAGCAGTCATGGCAGGTCCGCTCGAAGTCATCAGTTTATAATCCAATCCATAGTCTTTGATGGCCTGATCGGTAGCTTTCATAATACCGGCTCCGGCATCAATACCGACAATCTGACCGGAGAAACGTTCCTTTTCCGCGTTCAGTTCTTCGATTGAGTTGATCGTAACGTAATCCGGAACCACCAGCCCGATACGGGCACCATCATAAATATCCCCGATAACTTCGAGTTTATCCCCGTATTGTTTCATATAATCTTCCATAGTGACAGGCATCCAGACATCCATAAATACGTCTGCTTTCTTACGGGAGATAGAGGTAAATATAGGTGCAAGGTCGGCATTCAGCAACTTTACATCGTACCCCTGATCTTCAAAAATCGCTTTGGCAAGGTTTGTCATTGCAATACCTTCCGACCAGTTGGCATAAGCGATACTTATCTTCTTACTCTTTCCGTTGTCTCCGCAGGAAACGAAGGTTAAGAGTATGCCGGCAATAAACATTGCCGCAATCATTTTTATCTTATTCATTGATTATTCCTTTCTTTGGTGTGATTCTTATTTCTTTTTACTTTTTCTGTTATCTGCCATACCCTGAGTGATGCGGTCCAGCACGATCGCCAATATCACGACTGCGATACCGCCTTCAAATCCGAGTCCGATTTTCATTTGGGTGATACCTTTCAGCACGATTTCTCCCAATCCTCCGGCAGAAATCATGGCAGCAATCACTACCATCGAAAGTGACATCATGATCGTCTGGTTGATTCCCGTCAGAATAGTAGGCAACGCCAAAGGCAATTGCACCTTATAAAGAAGCTGCCAGGGAGTAGCTCCAAAAGAGCGGGAGGCTTCTACTACGTTTTTAGGAACCTGACGAATGCCCAGACCGGTCAGACGAACCACAGGAGGCATTGCAAAGATGATGGTGGCAAAAGCTCCCGGCACAGTTCCCAATCCGAAGAATAGAACGGCAGGAATCAGATAGACAAAGGCAGGCATTGTCTGCATAAAGTCGAGGACAGGGCGCATTATCTTGTTACAACGATCACTGTTGGCAGTCCAGATTCCCAACGGAACGCCTAAAAGCAATGCCAGACAAGTGGAAGAAAGTACCAATGCCAATGTCTGCATCGTTTCTTCCCAAAAGCCCATGCCGTAAATAAGCAATAAACCCAAGAGGGTAAATACGGCTGTCCCCTTACCCGACTTAAACCAGGCGAGCGCAGCCAGCACTGCAATTGTGATATAAAAAGGTATTCCAAACAGTACGTGCTGAAAACCGTCTATGAATCCTCCGATCCCCATGCTGAGAGCATCAAAAAAGGAAGCAAAATGTTCTGTGAGCCAATTAATGGCAGTCTCTATATATTGTCCGATATTTATCATAATTCTATTGCGTTTTGAATGATTTCATTAATTTCTTCTTTATCTTTTCCCGTTACTTCGATGATCAATGAGGAAAGTGGCACTACGCCTTCAAACTCCCGATTCTCATTTACGACCCAGATTGGCGAGTTCGTTTTTGTCATCAACGGAAGAATATCTTCCAGCACCGTATCACCCAGCACTGAATGAACTTCATGCCTTACTACGGACTCGATGGAGCGGATTTGCTCTTTTCGTAGTTTCAGCAAGTCATTCAACCGCACCTCTCCTACTAACAGATTATTGGAATCGACTACCGGAAGAACGGTCAGATTCCGTTCGCGCATCTTACGGATCAGCACCTCCGGGCCTTCTTTCTTCAAACGTGCCACTATGGGTTTATCTACCATAACAGAGGAAGCTGTTATAATCTTGCTTCGATCTACATTCTCCACAAATCGTTCTACATAAGCGTTGGCAGGTTCGGTCAGGATTTCTTCCGATGTACCGATTTGTACAATTTCTCCATCCTTCATGATAGCAATCCGGTCACCCAATTTAATCGCTTCACTCAGGTCGTGAGTAATAAAGACAATCGTTTTTTTCATCTTCGACTGCAAAGTCAGCAGTTCATCCTGCATCTGCACACGGATCAAAGGATCGAGTGCCGAGAAGGCCTCATCCATCAACAGGACTTCGGGATTATTGGCCAAAGCCCGCGCCAGCCCGACACGCTGCTGCATCCCACCCGACAGTTCACTTACCATCTGATTCTCGTAGCCTTTCAGCCCCACCAGTTGCATACTTTCCATCGCTTTCTGCTCCCGTTCTCCCTTTTTTACTCCCTGTAGTTCGAGCCCGAAAGCTATATTATGCAAGACAGAACGGTGAGGAAGCAGACCGAAGTTCTGAAAGACCATAGCCAGTTCTTTCCGGCGAATCTGCAACAGTTCCTTATCCGACACTTTGGCTATGTCTGTTCCATTGATAATCACTTCTCCGGAAGTAGGGCGTATCAAACGGTTGATGCAGCGGAGTAAAGTGGACTTTCCACTACCGGACAGCCCCATAATGACGAATATTTCGCCTTCATTAATGGAAAGATTCGCATCTTTCACCGCAACTGTACATCCGGTCGCTTTCAATATTTCACTTTTTGTTTTACCTTCTTTCAACATCTTCAAAGCCTTCTGCTTCTCATTGCCAAAAACCAGATAGAGATCTTTAATTTCTATTTTACTCATACAATAAAATGGTTTAGGTTATTAAAATAATATACACAGCAAGACAAGAACAAACGATAACAGGAATCTTTCTTTATATCGTATAAAGTTCTGATTTAAATAAGGGACAAATAACAATGAATCCCGAAATAATTAATAAAATGATTATTGACAGACTGAGTAATTAAAAAAGGAATAGAATTTGATAAGATAATCCTTTCAACGAATAGCAAAAAATAGCATTTTTATGTATAAAAACAGCCTGTTCCAGTATCTTGCTGGCACAAAGATACAAAAAACGGATTAAACATACAAATTATATTCAAAATCCGGGGCATACAGAGGGCTTTATTTGTAATGATATGGAAAGTTTCCGGGTAATATTCCCCTATCACTCAGCAAAATAGAACAAACCGGCAGATAAATATAAAATAAGTTTGAATATTTCACTTAAACACCGTATATTTGGCGTCAATAACTAAACTAGATTTATATGTTCAACAGGGCTATTACAATTTTCCTGGGGAAGGATAATTGTCATTACACAACAAAAGAAAAACAAACAGGTACTGCCACACTAGACGACAAAAGCCAAGTACAGTTCCTTAGTAAAAAGAACCCCAAAATGCCGTTTTTCTATAGCCGGCGGAATCTCTACATGATAGGTTTCCTGCTCGCTTTTATAGTGACTCTGCTCGAATTTATACGAGGACGGCATCAAAACTTTATGGTCTTCTCGGACGCTACTCAATTCTTCTGGCAAGGCATCAGCCCATACACAACTGAATTTGTAGAAGCTCACGGACGCTACTTCCTTTATTCTCCAGTTTTCACGGTATTGTTCGCTCCGTTTGCGTATCTGCCTGCATGGCTGGGACCTTTCGCGTGGAATCTATTCAATTATTCGCTGTTCTTTATGGCGATCTTCACGCTGCCCCAACAATTCACCCAGCAGCAGAAATGCCGTATGTTCCTTTTTCTGTTACTGATTTTAGGACAAAGTTTACTTTCATTTCAGTATAACATAACGGTAGCCTATTTATTCTTATTCGCCTATACGTTATTGGAAAAAGACCGTGGATTTCTGGCTGTTCTGTTAATCATGATTTCGGGATGTACCAAAGTATATGGAATTTTCGAACTGGCATTGTTGCTGTGCTATCCTCACGTATGGCGTAACTTTGGCTATGCCGTTACAATGGGCATTGTATTGCTTGCATTACCGTTAATAAAAATAGCTCCTGCAGATTTGCTCCCCTATTATGAAGAATGGTGCCATAGTCTTGCTGTTCATCAGTCCGCCGGAGCTTATGATTCATTTTTCTATGCCCGCCCCATTGCAGCATGGACATTGCCACACTTCCGTGCACTTCAGATAGGAATGCTCGGCTTGCTGACTCTGCTCTTTTTGGGGAATTTCCGCAAATGGTCGTCTTTTGCCTTCCGTGCCCAGGCTTTGGGCATTCTCATGGGCTGGGTAGTATTACTGAGTGACTCCGCCGAGAAGCATACCTATATTATCGCATTGGCAGGTTTCATGCTCTGGTATTGGAGCAGACCAACACGTACCGCAACAGACAAGATTCTATTTTGGTGCTGTTTTGTGCTGTTATGTATCGTTCCTATCGACATATTCGTCCCTGTACCCATCAGAGATTTCATTACCAGGACCTTATGGCTTCATGTATGGGTTTTCTTTATTGTATGGATACGGATGATATGGCTTACCTTCCTTGCATCCTTCATTCATCCACGTGCCACAAATGTTCTTTCAGATTAACGCATCCGTTAGCTTTGAAAGAAACTTCTTCTGCCAGCAAGAGTTGTTTTTGTTCCACCCAACCGGGCACCAGCCTTCCGGTGGAATTTACAACTCTATGGCAGGGAATGGATAATTCATCCGGCACTTCTTTCAATGCACGTCCCACCATCCGCGAGCATTGGGGTGCCCCCAACAGCAAAGCAATACCTCCATAAGTAGATACTTTTCCCACAGGTATCTGGGATACGACTTCGTACACTTCCTTCCGAAAGGATTCGGAAAAGCTCTCTTTATCTACTTTATAATCTTTCATATATCCCTCTTTACGATATCAATGAAATCATCCTTTCCTTTTCAGGAAATCTGTCGGGCTCTCTCCAAACTGCTCTTTATAGCACTTGGCGAAATAAGAAGGTGAACTGAAACCGACTTCATAACCAATCTCCGCTACGGTCATGTCCGAAGAAGCAAGCAAAGAAGCTGCCTTCTTCAAACGGGCGATACGGAGCAATTCATTCGGAGAGTAGTTAGTCAATGATTTAATCTTGCGATAAAGCTGCACACGGCTTAGTCCCATGTCTTTGCCCAAGTCCTCCACATTCAAACCGGAGTCTCCCATTTTCTCTTCAATCAATGACTTGAATCTTTCTACAAAATCCTTGTCCATATCGCAGACATCTTCTTTTGCCAATGTCTGCCCGTCACCAAAGAACTGTTTCAGACGACGGTGAGAATCGATCAGATTGCGGACACGTGCCAGCAACAGCTGTGAACTGAACGGCTTTGAAATATAAGAATCCGCACCACCGTCATATCCCTGAATACGCTGTTCGTCCAGTGAACACGCTGTCAGCAGAATAACCGGAATATGACAGGTCTGTAACTCACTTTTCAGCCGGCGGCAACATTCAATGCCATCAATGCCCGGCATCATCACATCAGAAATGATCAGGTCCGGAACATACTTCATAGCCTTACGGATTCCTTCGGAGCCGTCTGCCGCTTCAATCACCGTATAGTCTGTATGCAACAGCGTATGGACATACGAACGGATATCCTCATTATCATCAATAATCAGTACGGACAGTTTGGAAGAGTCATATCCTTTTTCCAGTTCTTCCTCTTCTGCCAATAGAACATCTGTTGTACGGGAATCCGCAGAAACAAGGGTGGTATCCGGTTCGGCAGCAACAGCCTCACAAGACTGTACAGGCAGTTCAACGGTAAAGACCGTGCCCTGTTTCTCATCGCTCTCTACGGAGATCATACCACCGTGCATTTCTACGAAGGCTTTTACCAATGCCAGTCCGATTCCCGAACCGGTATGGTGCATATCAATCTTATAGAAACGGTCGAATACATTGCGGATATGTTCGGCAGAAATCATGGAACCGGTATTTGCCACCGTGAAACGTATCCATCGCTTGTCCTCTTTACTAAGGGAAGACAGACGGATGGCTATTTTCCCGTTTTCCGGTGTAAACTTAAAGGCATTGGACAGGAGATTGAAATAAATACGTTCCAGCTTCTCCATGTCTGCCAGTGTATGATAATCCGTATCCGGCATACTATCAAAAGAAAAATGGATATGCTTCTTACGGGCTGCCGCCTGAAAAGACTCATTCCATCCTTCGAAAGAAGAAAGGACATCCACCGTAACCGGAGTATATTCCATCTTGCCGTTTTCATATTTACGGAAATCCAAAATCTGATTGACCAGGCGCAAAAGGATATTCACATTTCGCTGAATCAGCATGAGCATCCGGTGCTGATCTCCACTCAATGTCTTGTCCGCCAATAAATGTTCTACCGGGTCGGCAACCAATGTCAACGGAGTACGGAAGTCGTGAGAAATATTGGTGAAAAAGACCAGCTTGGCATGGGTAGCTTCTTCCAGTTGATGAGAGAGCTGTATCAATTGGTCACGCTGTTCTTCCAGTTTGTCACGCTGCTCTTCCAATTGCTGCTTCTGCTTAAAAAGCTCTTTATTCAAGCGATTCTTAGAGCGGAGTGATTTATAAACGACCAATAATAAACCGGCTACCAATAAAAGGATAATCAGACTGCCGTATAAAACAACCTGTTGTGTAGCTACCTGAGAGAGGTATCCACCGATACGTCCGTTGAGCGTTTCAATCTTTTTATCGAGTTCGGAGATGTGTGTAGTCTGCAACTGCATGACGTGTGCGTTGGTACGGTCCACAACAGCGGTATTCATCACCGTTTCTTTGGGATAGGGTTTCTTCTCCAGAATGTCCATAGCCAGTTGCAGTACCTTATCGCCATTGGTCGGATAGATAAAGGTGGCATCCAGCACACTGTCCAAAACCAGTTCCAGTCCGTTTCCCTTACCCGGCAAGGCATCTATGCCGACAAAAATCATTTCCTTCTCCCGCCCTGCCATCTTTGCTGCCTGATAGGCACCCGGAGCGATACGGTCATTATGGGCATACACAGCATCAATCTTAGGATGCCTCCGAAGCATACTATCCATTTCTATCTCTGCCGGACCACGTTCCCACGCAGCATCCGCTTTATCAATCAGCTTTATATCCGGGAATTTACTGATGGCAGCCATAAATCCCTGATGCCGTTCCATTGCAGGAGTCGAACCGCTCAATCCTGTCAGTTCTACTATATTTCCCTTCCCTTTCAGACTGGAGGCAATATAGTTTCCTACCGAACGACCGATTTCATAATTATCGGCTCCGATATAGGCAGTATATTTATCCGAAAGAATCTTCCGGTCTACAAGAATAACGGGGATGCCTTTCTGATAAGCTTCTTCTACAATCGGAGTCATAGGAGCAGCTTCGTTAGCGGAAATAATCAGCAGATCGACTCCTTCGTCCATAAAATAATGGACATCTTCCGCCTGCTTACTGTTATCATCTCCTGCCGAACGGATTTCCACCGAAACGCCATTATAAAACATTGCTTCCCGAAGAATCTCATCATTCATCTTATGTCGCCATGAATCATCGCTGCATTGAGCCACCCCAATACGAAAATGGGGTGTATCCTGCCGGCAAGCCGTCATCCCGATTAAACCAAACAGCACCAGCATCCACTTCAGATATCTCATCGTCTTCATCCATCTCATCATTTCATAGTTCTTTCTGTAATCCAATTAAGAACAAAAATAAGAAATAATACTGTAAAGTTCTCTAACTTCAGCTATTTATTATTCTAAAAAGAAGGAAAGCAGTCCTCTTTCAGACCATCGGAAAGTATTAACAAAAGTATAAAGCGTAAAACAAACACTTAATCAATGTTATAAAACATAGCGTTTTACTTGGATAATTTGCAGATTTCACAGAAGTCCGTATCTTTGCACTGTGTTTTTCATAGTATTAGATTTAAGGTTAACAAAGGTTGGAGCAAGGCGTTGCTCCTTTTTTTATGCCCTGACCTTTCATCTACCGGTTAGTTTTCATCCCATTCCTTTTCCAGTTTACCATCAATAGTGTAGCGTTTCCATCGTCCTACACGGCGACCATTCTTATATTCCCCACATTCACGAAGCTGGTCATTCTTTACATAACGAGCTTCGAACGGTCCGTTCTGCCTTCCGTTCACATAGGTAGAAGTTTCCCAATAATCAAAGCGGTTGCTCACTATCAGCCGTCGTTCCTTGCCATGCAATCTGCCGGCCTGATAGGTAGCTTCATATCTCAATTCACCATTTTCCAGATTATATTCACGGTATAAACCGTCTTTACGATCGTTCTTCATATAATATTCTTTCTGCCTTACCCCACTTCCGTTGGCAAATGAGACATGGAGTCCATCTTCTTTTCCATCCAGATAGGTTTCAATCATCAGCGTATCTCCGCTTTCAGCAAAAGTAGTCCACCGACCATTCTTCTTTCCATTCTTATAACTACCCAGTATACGTGGCGAGCCAAACGTAAACACGGACGAATATTCACCGTCCTGCAAACCTTCTTCATTGAAATAAACGGTCTCATACAAATCATATGTACCTTTCAGAAAAGTATACTGTTTGCCTACCTGCTTCCCGTCCTTGTAATTATGCTCTTTCCGCAAAGTACCGTCAGATTCGTACGACAGTTGCTTCCCGTGCTCTTTCCCCATCCGGAAGTTTCTTTCACTTTCCACTTTTCCGGTAGTAAAGTAACTTTTGCTCGTACCGTCCAGCTTACCTTCCTTATAGGACTTTTCTTCTTTCAGCTTACCGTCAAACTTGGAGTTAATCTTGAAGAGGCCATCCTTCCGCCCTTCTTTATAACTTCCTTCCGTTATTAATATATTGTCCACATATTCTTTGTATCCGCCATCATAAAAACCATCTTTAAAAGATGCCAGCACATAGGCGGAATGATAACCATCTATGATGCGATGTTCGCCATTCAATGCTTTTTCCGTTTTCAGTTCCTGAAACAACAGTCTGCCATCGCCTACATTAACAACAGATACCTGATCGATCTTATATTCCTTTTGCGCAAACAAAGGAAGAGCAAGATATAAAAACAAAAATACGTTCCAGCTTTTTGATCTGAGGAAGTTCGAAATGTGTTTCATAAAGTAGTTTTCTCTTTTTGATTTATTATTTAAAAACCTGCCGCAAAGATAGGCAATCGGCTTATAAAACAAGGCAAGGAAGAGGGGGACAATTAAAAAAAAGAACATCTGTTATTATCATTCTAATAATTAACAGATTAAGTAGTAAATCAAAACACAGGGAAGGGGGACATTTACTGAAATAAGAAACAGAAAAGAAGATGTGTCAAAAGCAACTAAACTCTCCTCCTTCCTGAAGGAGGGGAATTTAGTTGCTTTTGACACATCTTCTTTTTGAATTTAAAGAGATTCTACAACAATCTGTCTTTCAGAACAACCGGAAGTTCGGGCATTGCACCGCTCTGCGTACAAACATAAGCGGAAACTTCGACAGCCAGCTTATGAGCTTCGGGAACAGACTTGCCATTCAGAATGGAAGCACAGAAAGCGGCAGTAAAGGAATCCCCCGCTCCTACCGTATCGGCTACCGGAACCTTCGGCGTTTCCTGAAAAGAAACGACTCCCGGAGTAAACACATAACTACCATTGATACCGCAAGTAAGAATCAACATTTTCAGATTGTACTTGGCCAACAGAATCCAGCACTTATCCTGTAAGTCGATGCCCGGATAACCGAACATACGGCTGATTGTCACCAGTTCTTCATCGTTTATCTTCAGAATGTTGCAGCGTTTGAAAGACTCGCGCAATACTTCTTTCGTGTAGAAGTCCTGACGGAGGTTGATGTCGAATATCTTCAGCTGTCCGTCTATATCGGGCATTGTATCGAGGAATCGGTTAATTGTAGCACGGCTCACTTCATTGCGTTGAGCCAACGAACCGAAACAAACGGCGCGCGTATTCAAAGCCAGCCGCTTCAGTTCGTCCGTGAAAGGAATGTTATCCCATGCCACTCCTTCTTTGATTTCGTAGCAAGGCACCCCTTCGTCATCCAGTGTCACCTGCACCGTACCGGTAGGATAATCCACCCGCTCAATCTGATTTTTGAGTTGCTTTTCTTTGAATACTTCCATGATTTCATCTCCCAGTTCGTCATTGCCCACCGCACTTACTACACGGCTGTCGAAACCAAACTGTGAAACATGATAAGCGAAATTAGCCGGAGCACCGCCTATCTTCTTTCCTTCGGGCAATACATCCCATAATGCTTCGCCCATTCCTACAATTATATTATTCATGATATACGGGTTTTATTGTTTC
>ERZ836939.4305-NODE-4305-length-10895-cov-10.918266_pt1 | contig 10895 bp, 9 predicted proteins | sample MGYA00519912_ERZ836939 | MGnify/ENA primary metagenome ERZ836939 (study PRJEB31850, sample SAMEA3708810) | human gut metagenome | biome: human gut; feature: human-associated habitat; material: faeces | place: China | collected 2014 ... | reverse complement strand
CAAAGTGGTAGATAACGTGTCTATGTATGTCCGTAAAGGAGAAGTACTTGGTATTTCAGGACTTATGGGAGCCGGACGTACAGAGCTTGCAATGAGTATTTTCGGACGCAGCTATGGAAAAAATATTTCTGGTGAATTATATATTAATGGTAAAGAGGTGAAACTTCATACCGTTAAAGAAGCAATTGAACACAAAATTGCATATGTGACAGAAGACAGAAAAGGAAACGGATTAATACTGAGCAATCCAATCCGTGTAAATACAACTCTGGCAAACCTTGACGGAGTCAGTGCCCATGGTGTGATCGACCGTGACAAAGAGATTGCGGTTGCAGAGGAATATAGACAGAAGATGCGTACAAAGTGTCCGTCTGTAGAACAGAATGTAGGAAACTTAAGTGGTGGTAACCAGCAGAAGGTTCTCCTTGCAAAATGGATGTTCGCCGGACCGGATGTCCTGATTCTGGATGAGCCAACCAGAGGTATCGATGTTGGTGCAAAATATGAAATTTACTGTATTATCAATGATCTGGTGGCAGCAGGAAAATCGGTTATCATGATTTCTTCCGAGTTACCTGAGGTACTTGGAATGTCTGACAGGATTTACGTTATGAATGAGGGACGTATCGTCGGAGAACTGGATGCAGCAGAGGCATCCCAGGAAGTCATCATGGGACGAATTTTGAGTTCAAGCAAAGGAGAATAGTTATGAGTAAAGAAAATGTATCTGCTTTTTTAAAGAAATATACAATGGTCATTGTACTGGTCATTGTAACACTGTTTTTCACATGGAAAACAGGTGGAAGAATGCTTCTCCCACAGAATGTAAATAACCTGATTTCACAGAACTCTTACGTATTTATCCTGGCAACAGGTATGTTACTGTGTATCTTAACCGGTGGTAATATCGACCTGAGTGTTGGTTCAGTTGTATGTTTCGCCGGCGCTGTAGGTGCAACATTTATGGTTAATAAAGGCATGAGTGTTGGGGTATCTATTCTTATCATGCTTGTTACCGGTCTTGCAATCGGTGCATGGCAGGGATTCTGGATCGCTTACAGACGTATCCCACCATTTATCGTAACACTGGCTGGTATGCTGATCTTCCGTGGTCTTTCTAATATCATTCTGAATGGTTTTACGATTGCTCCAATGCCGGATGCATACCTGGCACTGTTTAACAATTACATTGTAGATGTGTTCCACGGAAACGGAATCAATATTACCTGTATCCTTGCAGGAATCATCATTGCAGCAGTTTTTGTACTTATGACTTTCAAAGGAAGAATGTCAAAGATCAAAAAAGGATATAAAGTCGGACCAGCGGTTAATGATATTGTTAAATGCGCAGTGATCAGTATTGTAATCATCGCATTTATGTGGAGACTGGCACAGTACAAAGGTATTCCGATGATCTTAATCTGGGTAGCATTGATCGTTCTGATCTACGGATATCTGACATCAAAGACAACCGTAGGACGTCATTTATACGCAATCGGTGGAAATGAGAAAGCAGCACAGCTTTCTGGTATCAATACTAATAAAGTGTACTTTATCGCTTATGCAAACATGGGACTTCTTGCAGCCGTTATCTTTGATGTAGAATCTAAGAAACGTGCTAAATAATAAAAAATAGCATAAGGACAAGAAAGTGCAGTTAACAGGCTAAGTTTTCGGTAGCGGATACCGACTTAGCCTGTTAGAATATAAGACAGAAAGAAGGTAGAAGAAATGAAAATCAAAAAAGTAACAGATCCAGAATTCAGCAGATACGGACGTGTGATCGATGGGTATGATTTTTCAAAGCTGATCAAGGCAATGGAACACACCCCTCTTCCGGAGGATGTCATCTACGAACCATCTATTGAAGAACTGGAAGCAACGGATGTTGCAATCGATTTGAAGATGAGAGTTTACGGAGAACTTCCGATCCAGATCGGATATTGCAACGGACATAACAGTAAGCTAAATGCACTGGAATATCACAGAAGTTCAGAAGTTAATATTGCGGCAACAGATATGATTCTGCTGCTTGGTAGCAGAGAAGATGTGAAAGACGATTTTACATATGAGACATCTAAGGTTGAAGGATTTTTTGTGCCTGAGGGAACTGCTATTGAGGTGTATGCAACAACTCTTCATTATGCACCATGCGGTGTGGATGGACAGGGCTTTAAGTGCGTAGTTGTACTTCCAAAGGGAACTAATCTTGATGTAGTTAATACTCATGCAACAGCAGAAGATAAGTTGCTTGCGGCATCTAATAAATGGCTGATAGCCCATGAAGATGCTCATATAGATGGAGCATTTAACGGCTTAAGGGGAGAGAATATAACAGTATAGGTTAAAGGAGATAAGTTATGAATAATACACCAGTTATGAAAATCGGTATTGTTGCAGTTTCAAGAGACTGCTTTCCAGAATCACTTTCAGTTACAAGAAGACAGAATCTTGTAAAGGCATATGAAGCAAAGTATGGCAAGGGGGATATCTATGAATGTCCGGTATGTATCGTTGAGAGTGAGATACATATGATGCAGGCACTTGAGGATATTAAGAATGCAGGATGTAATGCACTTTGTGTATATCTTGGTAATTTCGGACCTGAGATTGCTGAGACAATGCTTGCAAAAAATTTCAACGGACCTAAGATGTTCATTGCGGCAGCAGAGGAGACATCAGCTAATGGTGGTCTTGTTCAGGGACGAGGCGATGCTTATTGTGGAATGCTTAATGCAAGCTATAATCTTAAGCTTCGAGGAGTTAAAGCATATATTCCAGAATATCCTGTTGGAACAGCAGAAGAATGTGCAGATATGATTCATGAATTCATACCTGTAGCAAAGGCGGTATACGCATTAAGCAATCTTAAGATTATCAGTTTTGGTCCAAGACCTAACAATTTCCTTGCATGTAATGCACCAATTGCAGGTCTATATAATCTTGGTGTTGAGATTGAGGAAAATTCAGAGCTTGACCTGTTCGAGAGCTTTAATAAACATGCAGGAGATGAAAGAATTCCTGATGTTGTAAGAGATATGGAAAAAGAGCTTGGTACAGGAAATAAAAAGCCTGAAATTTTAAGCAGACTTGCGCAGTATGAGCTCACATTAACTGACTGGGTTGAATCACATAAGGGTTCAAGAAAATATGTTGCAGTGGCAGGTAAATGCTGGCCGGCATTCCAGACACAGTTCGGATTCGTTCCTTGCTATGTCAACAGCCGTCTGACCAAGATGGGCATCCCGGTATCCTGTGAGGTAGATATCTACGGAACACTGTCCGAGTTCATCGGAACCGTTGTATCCAAAGACACCGTAACACTCCTCGACATCAACAACACCGTTCCGAAGGATATGTATGAAAGCGAAATCAAAGGCAAATTTGATTACACCTTAAAAGATACCTTCATGGGATTCCACTGCGGAAATACCGCTTCCACCAAACTGGCATTCTGCTCTATGAAATATCAGATGATCATGGCAAGAACCCTTCCGGAAGAAGTAACACAGGGTACCCTCGAGGGAGATATCGTTCCTGGAGACATCACCTTCTATCGTCTGCAGAGCACATCTGACGCAAAACTGCGCGGATACATCGCAGAGGGCGAGGTTCTTCCTGTAGCAACACGTTCCTTCGGAAGCATCGGTATCTTCGCTATTCCGGAGATGGGCAGATTCTACCGTCACGTACTGGTAGAGAAAAACTATCCACATCACGGCGCAGTAGTATTCGGACACTTCGGAAAACCGTTATTCGAAGTATTCAAAATGCTCGGTGTTGAAGTAGATGAGATCGGCTACAACCAGCCGAAGGGTGTTCGTTACCCGACAGAGAATCCGTGGGGCTAATCCGTTCCGGAAGATTCACTGAAAAATAAGAAAGATATGCAGTAACGCATAAGCAAAAGGGCGGAGCAGAGATCTAGGTCTGCTGCCGCCCTTTTTGAAAAAGAGTAGAAAAAGGAGATTCGACATGTATTTTATTGGTGTTGACCTTGGTACTTCCGCTGTCAAACTGCTTCTGATGGACGAGGAAGGCAAAATTGTAAATATTGTATCGAGAGAGTATCCGCTGTATTTCCCGCATCCAGGCTGGTCTGAGCAGAAACCGGAAGACTGGTGGGAGCAGAGCAAAGAGGGAATCCGCGAGCTGGTAAAAGACGTAGACAAATCCCAGGTAGCCGGCATCAGCTTCGGCGGCCAGATGCATGGCCTTGTCATCCTGGATGAGAACGATAACGTCATCCGCCCGGCGATCCTCTGGAACGACGGCCGTACCGCAAAACAGACCGATTATCTGAACACCGTAATCGGAAAAGAAAAACTCTCCGAGTACACCGCAAACATTGCATTTGCAGGCTTTACCGCACCGAAGATTCTCTGGGTGAAAGAAAATGAGCCGGATAACTTCGCAAAAATCTGCAAAATCATGCTTCCAAAAGATTACCTGGCATACCGTCTCTCCGGCGCATTCGTAAGCGACTACTCCGATGCATCGGGCATGCTTCTGATGGATGTCAAGAACAAATGCTGGTCCAAAGAGATGGCAGAAATCTGCGGTATTTCCCTGGAGATGCTGCCGGAGCTCCATGAGAGCTTTGACGCTGTCGGAACCTTAAAACCGGAAGCAGCAGCAGAACTTGGACTGCCGGAGACCTGTAAAGTTGTAGCAGGAGCCGGAGACAACGCAGCAGCCGCAGTCGGAACCGGAACCGTAGGCGACGGCATGTGCAACGTTTCCCTTGGTACAAGCGGAACCGTATTCATTTCCAGCAACAAATTCGGCGTAGACAGCCACAATGCCCTGCACGCATTCGCACACGCAGACGGCCACTATCACCTGATGGGATGCATGCTGAGTGCAGCTTCCTGCAACAAATGGTGGATGGATGAAATCATCCGCACAAAAGAATATACAAAAGAGCAGGAGAACATCACAAAACTTGGCGAGAATAATGTCTTCTTCCTGCCGTATCTGATGGGCGAGCGTTCCCCGCACAACAACCCGGATGCAAGAGGAACATTCATCGGCCTGACCATGGACACCACAAGAGAGGATATGACCCAGGCTGTTCTCGAGGGCGTTGCCTTTGCGATCCGCGATTCCTTTGAGGTAGCAAAATCCCTCGGCATCCAGATCGAGAGAACGAAAATCTGCGGAGGCGGTGCAAAGAGCCCGCTGTGGAGACGCATGATCGCAAACGTGCTGAACATCAAAGTGGACCGTATTGAGTCCGAGGAAGGCCCGGCACTTGGCGGAGCCATGCTGGCAGCCGTTGCCTGCGGTGTCTTTTCATCCGTAGAAGAGGCGGCAGAAAAAATTGTTCGTGTGACAGAGACCATCGAGCCGGAACCGGAACTGGTTGAGAAATATGAGCGCCAGTATCAGAAATTTGCAAAGATTTATCCGACCGTAAAAGATCTGTTTACAGAGCTGCTGTAATAAAAAGAGGTAAGAAATAAGATGAAGAAAGTGGAACATGGGAAAACATTTGACCGGAATGCAGCAAACCCGCCGGCGTTTGAAATCTTTCACAACACCGTGACAGAAGGCTATCCGGAGCACTGGCATACCGCAATTGAAATTATCATGCCGACCAGAGGTGAATATGAGGTTGTTGTCGGAAAAGACAGCTATAATCTGAAAGAGGGCGACATCATTATGATCAATTCCGGCGTTGTACACGGAATGAGATTCGTATCCCAGGGAGAACGGATTGTCATGCTGGTGGAACCGGGCTGTGTGGAGAATCAGGAAGAAATGGAAACGATTTTCCTGCGGCTTCCGGCCATCTACTTCAAAAAAGAGGATGAGGAAGATCCCTTCTATCTGTTTCTACGCAGCCAGATTCTGGAACTGGTGCGGGAATACGATAATGAGGGCGCAGTGATGACGCACAGAATCTGCACCGGCCTCAAAGAGCTTTTTTCAGAGTTTGGCCGCAAGGGCTTTTCGGATGCCAACGCGCAGAATACGTTCGGGGCAATGAAGCAGCAGGAATATATAGAGGCTGTTTTAAGCGCCTGCCGTTATATCAATGTCCATTACATGGAGAATCTTTCTCTCGAGGAAGTAGCTGCGGTCAGCGGATTTTCCAAGTTCCACTTTACCAGAATTTTCAAGCAGTACATGAACATGACATTCTATGAGTACCTCAATTCTAAACGCGTCAAACGCGCAGAGGAGCTTCTGTACGACAAAAAGATGAGTATCACGGATGTGGCGATGAATTCCGGATTCTCTTCTTTAAGTGCCTTCAACCGTACCTTCAAGACGGTAAAGGCCTGTTCGCCGAGCGATTACCGCAGACAGCGGGAGTCGATGGTACAGGCTTTGCTGATGCAGGGATAAAAGGACTTGTATTTCACACTTTACTGTGCTAAAATGGTAGTATTCCGAGTTATAAGAATGAGATGGGGACTTAATTTTCGTACAGGAGGGCTTGAAATGAACAAGAAACTTCATTCAGAAGCAGTAGACCAGCTTTTTGAGGCAATTTTGTGTCTGAAGAATAAGGAAGAATGCTATACTTTTTTTGAGGATGTATGCACCATCAATGAACTGCTTTCGCTGTCGCAGCGGTTTGAAGTGGCGAAAATGTTGCGGGAGAAGAGAACGTATCTGGAAATCTCCGAAAAGACGGGAGCATCCACGGCGACGATCAGCCGCGTGAACCGTTCCTTAAGCTATGGAAACGACGGATATGAGATGGTGTTTGAACGGATGGAAAAGAAAGAAAATGTGTAAAATCAAAAAAGACGGTGCGATTCCAACGCAGCCGTCTTTTTTTGATTACACATTTGTTCTTAATTTTTCTTTTTCGGATCAGAAGGCGCCGCGAGGGATGCCAGTTCATCCACCATGTGCTCGATCATCTGTTTTTTCAGATAGACATCGAAACTCAGCAGACAGATAAACGAAAAGAGCTGGAGAAATTCCCGGTCCTCCTCCGGTGAGCTGCCGAACATGGACTTGGATACATCCGCTTTTTTCAGAAGATCTTCTTTTACGGATGCAATTTCTTCTTTTTCCATCTGGAAAATTTCGTCGTAGATATCTTTGATGGAAAAGCCGCTCTCCGTGCCGAAATACCGATCGGTGATCGGGGCGAGCAGTGTCTGGATATCCGTGATCGAGAGGATGTTTTTAAAGTAGTAAATAAAAACCAGAAGCATCATGTGCTCCGGCGAATATTTCTTTTTGACCGGCGGCGGGAGCAGCTTGTTTTTTGCATAGTTGTTGATCATTGTTTTTGTCAGAACCTTATCGGACTCGAAGCGGCGCGAAGAAGCGAGCTGTGCGTCCATAAAGGTCGTGACCTGGTCCATATATAAAGCAATGTTCGGGATTTCCTCCGGGCGGATGCCTTCGAGAGAATCCAGTGAATTCAGTAAATCATGAAGAATTTTATCTGAGTCTATCGTCATTTGTTATCACCTCACTGTTCCCATTATATAGTTTTTAATACCAGATAGCAAGGACTTTGCGAAAAAAGTTTCCATGATAAAAATGCAACGTATGTTCGTTCTTACTTGTAACCGGGGCGGATTTGTTATATACTGAGATGCATGTGAAAAGATTCGAAGCAGATGAAGGAGAAAGAACATGAATCAGACAGAAACAGGATTAAACCCGATGCAGATGGAAGCTGTGGAGCACACCGAAGGGCCGCTTCTGATCCTTGCAGGTGCCGGTTCGGGAAAGACGAGGGTACTGACGCACCGCATCGCCTCCCTGATCAGGGACAAAGGCGTCAATCCGTGGAATATTATGGCGATCACTTTTACGAACAAGGCCGCCGGAGAAATGCGTGAGCGTGTCGATAAAATCGTGGGATACGGATCGGAGCGGATCTGGGTCAGCACCTTCCATTCCAGCTGCGTGCGGATTCTGCGCCGCCATGCTGAACGTCTGGGATACGCCAACAATTTTGCAATTTACGATACCGATGACCAGAAATCGCTGATCAAGGACATCATGAAACGGCTCCAGATGGATCCGAAACTGTACCGCGACCGTGCGATCATGGCGGCAATTTCGTCCGCAAAGGATGAGATGATTGAGCCGGACCAGTACCGGATTGACGCGGGAATCGACTGGAAGCTGCAGAAGTATGCGGCAGTTTATGCGGAGTATCAGGCAGAGTTAAAGAAAAACAATGCGATGGACTTCGATGATCTGCTGGTACAGACCGTAAAATTATTCCAGCAGTTCCCGGAAGTGCTCGACTATTATCAGGAGCAGTTCCGCTATATCATGGTCGATGAGTATCAGGATACCAACACGGTTCAGTTCCGCTTTGTGAGCCTTCTGGCGGCAAAATACCGCAATCTCTGCGTTGTCGGCGATGATGATCAGTCGATCTACAAATTCCGCGGGGCGAATATTGAAAATATTCTGAGTTTTGAGCATGTATTCCCGGATGCGAAGGTCATTAAACTGGAGCAGAATTACCGTTCTACGCAGAATATTCTGAATGCGGCAAATGAAGTGATTGCGAATAACCAGGGACGAAAAGCAAAACGCCTGTGGACAGAGAACCCGGAGGGTGACCTGATCGATCTGCGGCAGTTCCAGAGCGGTTTTGAGGAGGCGGAGTACGTGGCAGGAGAAATCACGCGCGGCGTCCGCACGGAGGGAAAGAAGTATCGTGATTATGCAATTCTCTACCGTACCAACGCACAGTCCCGTCTTTTTGAGGAGAAACTGCTGCTTGCAAATGTTCCATATAAAATCGTGGGCGGTGTCAACTTCTATGCGAGACGCGAGATCAAGGATCTGCTGGCGTATCTGCGTGTGATCGAGAACCCGGAGGATGACCTTGCGGTACTGCGTATCATCAACGTTCCGCGGCGCGGTATCGGAGCGGCGACGATCAACAAAGTGCAGGACTGGGAGGCAGAGCAGGGCATCCGTTTCTACGATGCGCTTCTCGAGGCCGAGTATGTGCCGGGGCTGATGCGGTCTTTAAATAAGATTAAATCCTTCACGTCCTTTTTACAGGTACTCCGCGCGAAAGCAGATTATCTGTCGGTCAAAGAGCTGCTGAATGAAATCATCGAGGAGACCGGCTATGTAGCAGATCTGCAGGCGGAGGGAACCGAAGAAGCGGCAGCCCGCATCGAGAACATCGACGAGCTGATTTCAAAGATTGCGGATTATGAGGAGAGCGCCGAACAGCCATCTCTCGGTGGTTTTCTGCAGGAGGTTGCGCTGGTGTCTGATATCGACTCGGTGGATGAGGAGAGCGATTACGTGCTGTTGATGACACTGCATTCCGCAAAAGGACTGGAGTTCCCGAACGTATTCCTTGCCGGCATGGAGGATGGCATTTTCCCAAGCTACATGACGATCACCGGGGATGATCCGTCGGAGCTGGAGGAGGAGCGCCGTCTCTGCTACGTGGGCATCACGCGTGCGATGCAGCATCTGACATTGACGTGTGCGCGCCAGAGAATGATCCGCGGCGAAGTGCAGTACAACAAGATGTCCCGTTTTGTCAAAGAGATTCCGCGGGAGCTGATTTCCCTGGAGCGGGAGCGCGGGGAGATCGAAGACCGGAAGCCGAAGATGGACATTCCGACGAGAGGCAGCGTCTATGCGGCGATGAAGCAGGCATTCCGCGAGAAGCCGCAGCAGGCGAAAACCTTCAGCGCGCAGAAGGCGACGAAACTCGATTACGAAATCGGGGATACGGTGCGCCATATCAAGTTCGGTGTCGGCATTGTCACGGATATCGTGGACGGCGGAAGAGATTATGAAGTTACCGTCAACTTCGACCAGGCTGGTACGAAGAAAATGTTTGCTTCGTTTGCAAAACTGAAAAAGTTATAAGGAGAACGAGAGCGTGTCGGAAAACAAAATTCCGGCACGCTCTTTTTTCGACTGATGCGGCAGACGCTCAGGTGGTAATCAGGGTGGAATAGCCGTCGCGGCGCAGGCGGCGTTCCATCAGAATGGCATTTCCGAGCTGGCGGTAAGCGCCGACCTGGACCTTGAAAAAGCCGTCCTCGGCGAGAAGAAAAGCGGGATAGCCCTGGTCGAGAAGGTCGTAAAGCATACGGTCGGCATTCTGGCGGATGCGGAAAAGGCCGGTCTGGACACGGTAGAAGGTTTCCGGTGTGTCGGAAGGATTTTCCTGTTCCGGCGGCGTGGGACGGGGCGAAGCGGAAGCAGTGACGGTATCCGCTGTTGAAACGGACGGACGGGCGGCTTCCGTTTCCGCAGCGCGCCGGTCAGCCTCCGTGACCGTCTCGAGATCCAGCGTTCCAAGCACTGCATCCGCGATGGCGCGGGCGATTTCTTCCTGCTTTTCATCGTAGAGCGTATTGTCCTGCTCATTGTTCAGAAAGCCGGTTTCAATCAGAAGAGCCGGCATTTTCGTCCGCCGCAGAACAACAAGCCCTGGCCGTGCCTTGACACCGAGATTCCGGAATCCCAGCTCCGAGAGCGCGCCGTTAATGTTTTCTGCCATTGTCTGTTTGATGCCGGAGTTGTCATAGACAAGCGTTTCCACGCCGGTATACTGGTTCGGTTCCTCCGAAGAATTCCGGTGAAAAGAAATAAAAAAGTCGGCATCCGCCTGATTGGCCATCTGCGCCTTTTCAAACGGCGTCTGATAAACATCGGTTGTGCGGGTATAAATGACAGAGACACCCTGCTGGGAAAGAAGCTCGCCGACCGCGATGGCGAGGGAAAGATTGTCATCCTTTTCCCTGCGTCCCTCATAGACAGCGCCCGGATCACTTCCCCCGTGTGCTGGTTGTAGTTTACGCAAATTGTGATATGTATCCCCCAGTATATATGGGGAGTTAGAAATGTATCGAGATTAGATAGTCTTTTTCTCCAAGTCCTCACAGTAAACGCTTGAAAATAAATGTTCCAGTTCATTT
>ERZ836939.4300-NODE-4300-length-10917-cov-4.213128_pt1 | contig 10917 bp, 10 predicted proteins | sample MGYA00519912_ERZ836939 | MGnify/ENA primary metagenome ERZ836939 (study PRJEB31850, sample SAMEA3708810) | human gut metagenome | biome: human gut; feature: human-associated habitat; material: faeces | place: China | collected 2014 ... | reverse complement strand
GATAATAAGAGATGTTTCATCAGTGATGCGGGTAGTATCATTTGGCAGTACGGTTAGTACTTTTACTTTTTGGTTTAGCAGTAAAGACAGTAGTTCTCCAATTCGTTCTGGCACTGCCTCTGGATTCAGTATTTCTTTAATCATAAAATCGTATAATACTTTGACTCCGGATATACCTGTACAGATATTCAGAAATTCTTCTTGAAATTCTGTTTCCCAGCTGTCAAATAAAGTTTTTAATGTTTTATCTTTGAGAATAATTTCCATAATTTCTGTACGTGTACGAAGCATGGGAAAATATTGTTTTAGTCTGTTTGTCATAGATGAACCTCCTTTGATTATCTCATGTGTGTTGTTGGATCAATGCTTCTGAGTGGAAGCTGGAAAAAAAGAAGCTTTTAGGCTTAAGAGATTTTGCTGCGAAAAAGGTGAAATGCAGCGAGAAAAGTTGTTTCTTCAAAATAACATACTTTTTAGGAAAAGTAAAGAAGTTTGAGCACATAAAATGTATAGTTATACAAAAAGGAAATGAAGGGAATGGGGGAAAATGATAAAGAAGAAACAAATAGCAGCACTGGTCTTGGCAGGCACAATGGCCATGGGGAGTTCTATGCAGGCATTTGCCTGTATGGGGGTATATGTAGGGAAAGAGGTTTCCGAGAATGGATCGTCCTATATTGGAAGATCAGAGGATATCAGAGTGGGACATACAAAAATATTTACAGTGCATCTGGCAGAAGACCATGAACAGGAGCAATTTTTGAAGATGCATATCGATTTTCAATGCCATATCCAGAGCACACATATCAATATACACTTGCAAAAGATTCACCACTGTTTGGAGACGGAGAAGAGCCTTATGCAGAGGTAGGAATCAATGAAAATGAGGTTGCTATGACGGCCACTGTATCTACCTATTATAATGATAAGGCAAAAGCGGCAGATCCATTGGTAGATACCGGTATCTGTGAATTATCGATGGGATCGATTCTACTTGGGCAGGCAAAAACAGCAAGAGACGGAGTGGAATTGTTAGGAGAGATTGTGGAAAAATACGGTTCGGGGGAATGTAATACGATTATGATCAGTGATCCAAATGAAGCGTGGTACATGGAAATTGTTTCCGGTCATCAATATGCAGTCATTAAGTTGCCGGAGGATCAGGTTGTAGCAATTCCGAATATGATGCTTCTTGGAACGGTTGATGTTACAGATACAGAAAATGTGATTGCATCTGAAGGACTGGTATCATTAGCCGAAGAAAATGGATTTTTAAAGACAGAAGATGGAATGATTCATGTCGCGCAGACATATGGTGCAGAAAACCCGGGAAAAGGTCAGCTGACACGTTTGTGGCAGGGAACATATTACTTGAATCATGAAAAAGGAGAGCGTTTAAGTATTGAGCCTTCAGAGGATGGCGTTTATGGTCCGTATGATTTGTTGTTTACGCCGAATAAAAAATTTTCTACACAGGATATCATGAAGTTTCTGGCATACAGAGGAGAAGGAACAAAGATGGATTTCAATGTAAATGAGTCAATCTATGCAATCGGCAATAAGAATCAGGCAGAATTGATTGAACAGCAAAAACAAGTTGATGTGGATATGCAGAAGTTATATGAAAAATCACCGGAACTTGCACAGGAAAAAGCAACAGAGATTGGAAAAGTAATTGCACAGGATGCATTTAACAGTGCAAAAAGTATTTTGACAGAATTAAAAGCGTTCAAAGAAAGTGGATCAACAGAAATGTTTGTACCATCTGTATTGACAGAGCATATAATGCCAAATTACACAGTTGTACGTGTGATGGATGAAGTTTCAACAGAAGCCAGTTATGCGACATTAGAAAAAGAACTGGAAAATGCAAAGACGGTATTAGCAGATGAATTTGCAGTTCAAGATGAGATTGATGTGGCTGTTGGCTGCAACGGCAGGAAGTGCGTTGCTAAGTGTGAACGTTTGGAAACGAAGAGAAGAAAAATAGAGTCAAGAGAAAAGAGCTTTTTTTCTTGCCTAAAAGCACTTACTTTATAGGTTAAGGAAAACTTAAGATTTCCTATATAATATTCAGAAAATCCTTTGGTATAGTAAAATTAAGAAAAAAACAGGAAGGAGAGTATCTGTGGGGAAAATTATAGAAGTGAAGAATTTGTTTAAGCTCTATCGTGTCGGGGACAGTGTTGTGCATGCTCTGAATGGAGTGAATTTTTCGATCAACGAAGGAGAGTTCTGTGCGATTGTAGGAACTTCGGGATCGGGGAAATCAACGTTGTTAAATATGCTTGCCGGATTGGAAAAACCGACAAAAGGAGAAGTGATCATCAACGGCGAGCACATGGAGAAGCTGAAGGAAGATCAGCTTGTCAGCTTTAGACGTGATCATGTTGGATTTATTTTTCAGTCTTTTCATCTGATCGGGACGATGAATGCGGTGGAAAATGTGGCATTGCCCTTGAGCTTTCGCGGAGAGAAAAAAGAAAGCCGACTAAAAAAAGCAGATAAGATGCTGGATCTGGTCAATTTAAAAAAGCATAAAAAGCATTTGCCGAATCAGATGTCGGGAGGGCAGCAGCAGCGAGTCGGAGTTGCAAGGGCACTAGTTGTTGATCCGAAGATTATATTTGCGGATGAGCCGACAGGAAATCTGGATTCGCATACATCCAAAGAGGTGATGGAACTGATGCAGAAGGTGGTAAGGGAGCAGAAAAAGACGCTTGTTATGGTTACACATGACAATCATCTGGCTTCGTATGCCGATCGAATTTTCCATATTATTGATGGAGAGATTGTAAAGATAGAAGACAACCGTACAAAGGGAGAGGAGAAAGAAGATGAGAAAGATTAAGAAAATAATGATGGTTGCCATGAGTATGATTCTAGTGGCAGGGATGGTGATGCCACTGCACGCAGCAGGAAAAGTGACCGTAAAGGCGAGTGGAACTGCGACACCGGCTTATCAGTATGGACAAGAAAAAGAGTTAAAGCTTACGATTACAAACGGCACGGATGCAGCAATTGAAAATGTAGTGGTAGCTCCGCAGGTGAGGGCAAATATTGAGGAGTGGCCGTTTGAAATTGAAAATGTATCCTATGAACAGAAAGTGGATAAGATCGAAGCAGGAAAATCTTATGAGATCACATATGATGTGAAAGCAAGGGAGGATGTGGCATCAAAATATTATAATGTAAAATTCAATGTCATTTACGATGGATTGGAAAATGCATTTGAGCAGAGTGTATTTGTAAAAATGACAGCTAAGCCGGAAGAGAGGCCACAGGAAAATCCAGAAGAAAACCCACAGAAAGATCCACAACCGCAGCAACCTTCGGGGGATACAGGTGTCTACAACAGTGAACCGATGATGTATACTGGAGGAGATAGTGCAGGTGGCGGATCAGCAACGACATCGACATCTGTTCCGAGAGTAATTGTCACAGGATTTTCAACAGATCCGGCAGAAGTAAAGGCGGGAAGCAATTTTAAACTGATTGTACATTTGAAAAATACATCCAAGACAACAGCGGTAAAAAATATGCTGTTTGACTTTAACGCACCGACAGAAGGACAGGATGCAAACACTGCATCTCCGGCGTTCCTTCCGGCGTCCGGCTCTAGCACTGTATATCTGGATGGAATCGGAGCAAATGGGACAAAAGACATTTCGATTGATATGAATGCAAAATCAGATCTGGTACAGAAACCATATAGTGTCGAGATGTCTATGAAGTATGAAGACGGAAGTGGAACACAATTTGAAAGTACATCAAGTATCTCAGTTCCGGTTAAACAGGATGTGAGATTTGAATTCAGTGAATTTGAGCTGAGTGGAGAGACTGTGGAAGTTGGAAGCGAAGTTAATGTCATGTGCAGTCTGTATAACATGGGAAGAATTAAATTGTATAACGTAAAAGCAAAATTTGAGGGTGAAGGAATCAAATCTAAAGAGATTTTTGTCGGAAATGTAGAATCCGGAGCGACAGCTTCAATTGATGGTATGATAACCGGAGAGTCAGAGACAACAGGTGATGGTAAAGTTAAGATGATTGTTACTTATGAAGATGAGTCGGGAGCAGTATTTACAACTGAAAAAGAACTGACACTTTTAGTGACAGCACCGATGACAGATGACATGATGAATGAAAGTGAAATGGTTGAGCAAGAAAAAGCGTTTCCGATTATTCCGGTGATTGTCGTAGTAATTATCATCGGAGTGATTGTTGTAGTTGTAATTGTGAAGAAGAAAAAAGAGAAAAAGAGAAGAGCAGAAGAGGAGGAGATTTTAGAGGATGAGCTTAATAGACTTACTGAGAATGAGTAGTGGAAATCTGAAACGCAGAAAGCTTCGAACCTTTTTAACCGTTCTAGGGGTTGTGATTGGGACAGCTTCCATTGTTGTTATGATTTCTCTCGGACTTGGTCTTCAGCAGTCTACCTATAAAGAAATAGAAAAATCTGGTGGTTTGACGACCATTCAGGTGACAGGAAAAGGCGGGCAGGGTGGAATGATGGTAGATTCCGGAGAGGAATCGAAAGAATATATCACAGATGTTGTGATTGAAAAATTGAAAAAATTAGAAAATGTAGAATTTGTAAGTCCTGTTTTAGAAGTATCTGCAATTGCGTTAAAGGGCAATTATGAAGGATTTTTGACGTTGCAGGGAATGTCCCATGAGGCATTGGAAAAAATGAACATTCCATTGAAAGAGGGGGGGGAATTACCGGCTGAAAATGGAAGCTCATTAGATCTGGTGATGGGAAACATGGTAATCACGAATTTCAGCAATAAATCAGGAGGCAGTGGTTATTGGGATACCGGAGAACTTCCGGATATTGATTTCGCAAAGGATTCTCTGTTTTTGATCTTGGATACAGATGCCTATTACCAGAGCCAGTCGGGAAGTGGTTTTGGTAATGTGGAAAATGGAGGAGAGACAGCAACGAAGACACCAAAGACAGAAAAAAAATATGTTGTAAAAGCGTCCGGTGTCGTGGAAGGAACCGTTGATGAATACAATGCATATTCTTACTCAACTTATTGTGATATCGAGACACTGAAAACCATTTTGAAAAAAGAATTTCGGGGAAGAGCGATTCCGGGTCAACCGTCCACGAGCAGCGGGAAACCTTACAGTTATTTTACGTATAGTTCAGCACAGGTAAAAGTGGATAATCTTGACAATGTAGAATCTGTTTCCAATGAAATTAGGACACTGGGATTTCAGACATACAGCAATGCAGAGTATCTGGAAAGTATGCAGAAACAGTTTGCAATGATACAGGCGGTTCTAGGCGGAATCGGTGCGGTATCGCTTCTTGTTGCTGCGATTGGTATTGCAAACACGATGATGATGTCGATTTATGAAAGAACGAAAGAAATCGGTGTTATTAAAGTGTTAGGCTGCAGTCTAAAAAATATTAGGCAGATGTTTCTGCTGGAAGCTGGATTTATCGGACTGATCGGGGGCGTGATCGGAAATATCTTAAGTCTTATTATGTCATTCGTGGTCAATAAAGTGGTTGGAAGCATGGGAGCCGAGATGGGCATGACAGATGTAATTTCTTATATTCCACCTTGGCTTGTGCTGATTTCACTTGCATTTGCGATTCTTGTGGGAATGGCGGCAGGATACTTCCCGGCACGGCGCGCAATGAAATTAAGCCCACTTGCAGCAATTCGAAATGAATAGCAATTTGAAAAATGATAATAGGGGATGTGGCTTTTGAGAAGCTCACATCCCTCATTTGTTACTCTTCAATGATATGAATTTCCAGATAGTCAAAATCAATGGAATCTACGAAATTGTCCTGATAAAAGCGTGCTTTGTCATGTTTTTTGAATTCAGCAATCGTAGAATCCAGCCAAATCGGTTTACTTAAATCAAACTGGTAACAAATCTCATCCAGTGCATGAAAAGTCTTGTGCGTTCTTGTATCGTCTGTATCATCACAGATGACAGTATCTTTTAACATTCGATTATCTTTAAATATTTTTCCCCATAAACGAAACATGGTTGTCATCCTTTCTATATTTGTTCGTATGCATCATTATACAATACTTTGCAATTGATTTTCAATATAGACATGCTTGACTTTTTATAGGTAGATATGGTAGACTTTGCTAGTGACAAGACACATGTAAAATAAAATGTAATGGGAGCGTAGAATGGAAAAATTAAAGAAATTATTAGATCGTATTTTTATTGATGGATTAACAGGAATGGCGCAGGGACTTTTTGCAACATTGATCGTCGGCACAATTATTCAACAGATTGGAAGTTTGATTGGCGGGAATGTCGGGGATATGATTTTTGTACTTGGAAAGATGGCAGCCACGTTTACGGGGGCAGGAATTGGTGTAGGTGTTGCCTATCGCTTTAAGGACAGTCCGCTTGTTGTGCTGTCAGCAGCGACTGCCGGAATGGTGGGCGCATTTGCGGCAAAACTGCTCGCGGGAAGTGTTCTTGTAGATGGTGCCATGGTATTTTCAGGACCGGGAGAACCGTTGGGAGCATTTCTTGCGGCTTACGTAGGGATTGAATTCGGACATCTTGTCTCAGGAAAAACAAAGGTGGATATTTTGGTTACTCCGATTGTAACGATTACAGCCGGATCGGCGGTAGGTCTTTTAGTTGGACCTCCGATTTCTGAATTTATGACAGCGCTTGGAGCATTGATTAATTGGGGAACAGAGCAGCAGCCGTTTTTGATGGGAATTATTGTCTCGGTTTTGATGGGAATGATTCTGACACTTCCGATTAGTTCCGCGGCACTTGGGGTTATTTTGAATCTTTCCGGTCTTGCGGCAGGAGCTGCAACAATTGGATGCTGCTGTAATATGGTTGGATTTGCAGTTGCAAGCTATCGAGAAAATAAAATCGGGGGACTATTAGCACAAGGAATCGGAACATCGATGCTTCAGGTGCCAAATATTGTGAGAAAGCCAATTATCTGGGTTCCTGCAATTTTATCAAGTGCTATCTTAGGACCTGTCGGAACGATGATTCTGCACATGACAAGCAATGCAACAGGTTCTGGAATGGGAACAGCAGGACTTGTCGGACAGATTATGACATGGCAGACGATGACGGCAGTGGAGCCGCCGATGGTTGTGCTTGTGAAAATTATAGTGATGCAGATTGCCCTTCCGGCTGTTGTGACACTGCTCATTTCAGAATTTATGAGAAAGAAAAAATGGATTCAGTATGGCGATATGAAACTAGAATTATAAAGGCTGATGAAGAGAAACTTTCTAAAAAAAGCATGAAGTTTATGACAGTCTCTTTGGATTATGGTATACTATTGTAGTAATAATTACTCTTCGAGTAAGATAGGGGAGAAGAACTTGATGTTAGATGCAATTAAAAGTTATGAAGATGTTGATAGTTGGAAAACAGTTATGTTTTTGTACAATTCAGCATTGAAAGAAGTGGGCACAAAATTAGAGATTTTGAATGATGAATTTCAGCATGTGCATCAGTATAATCCAATAGAACATATTAAAACGAGAATTAAGACGGCAGAGAGCATTGTCAAAAAATTAAAGAGGTACGGATACGAGGCAACGATTGAGAATATGGTAAAATATGTGAACGATATTGCAGGAGTGAGATTGATTTGTTCGTTTACTTCCGATATTTACAGACTTGCGGAGATGATTGGGAATCAAAGCGATTTGAAAGTGCTTTCCATCAAGGATTACATTAAGAATCCAAAAGAAAGTGGATATAAAAGTTATCATATGCTTGTGGCAGTTCCCATTTTCCTGTCAGATAGCGTTGTGAATACAAAAGTTGAGATTCAGATACGTACGATTGCGATGGATTTTTGGGCTAGTTTAGAACATAAGATTTACTATAAGTTTGAGGGAAAAGCGCCGGCTTATATCAGCAGAGATTTAAGAGAATGTGCGGAGATGGTATCTGCGTTGGATGAAAAGATGTTGTCTTTGAACGAAGCAATTTTAGAATGCCTCAGGCAGCAGAAGAACGGGCGAGAAGAGGAAAGACAGGAAGAGCTTGAGGAGAATCAGATTCAATTTGGATTATAGAAGAAAGGGCTGCAAAAAGCAGTCCTTTTTTGATATCATGGAAGGATAGAAGATTGTAATTCATTAAAGATTACTTCATATTCCTGTGAAAACACACTATCTTTATTCCGAAGAAATGTAAAATCATGCATGACCATAAAGTCAGAGAGCGCAATTTGTCTCAGGCGACCATCATTTATTTCCTGCTCAACGGCTGATTTATATAAAAATGAGATGCCACAGTCCTGACAAAGCAGGCTGACGATAGCGTGGATATTTTCAATTTCCACAATATGAGGGAAATTCTGAATCGACATATTTTTGAGCGCAAGTGTTTTCGTCAGGATTGCTCTTGTGCCGGAGCCGTGCTCCCGAATCAAAAGACGTTCAGAGGTTAAGTCTTTCAGACAGTGAACAGGTTTTTGAAACACATGGTTTTTGGAAGCCACAGCAATATATTCTTCTGTCTTAAAAATACGGATCTCGAAATTATCGGATTTAAAATATCCTTCCACAATGGCGAAATCAATGCTTCCCTCGTATAAAAAAGAGAGTAGTGTTTGCGTATTGGCGTAACGAACGTGAATATCGGTGTCGGGGTGCTTTTTGATGAATGCAGAAAGGGAAGGGACTATGGCATATTCGCCAATTGTCATTGTGACACCAAAAGTCAGGATCTTTTTTCCACAGAGACTTTCTTTCATGCGTATCTTCATAGTGTTCTCATCATTTCGCATCGTCTCTAAAGCAGAGCGAAGAATTTCACCCGCAGGAGTCAGTGTTAGTTTTTTCTTATCACGCACGAACAATGGTGCATCATATTCCATTTCCAGATATTTGATGTGTTGTGAAACAGCAGGCTGAGTCAGATTCAAATCATGAGCGGCATGTGTAAAATTCATATATTCACAGACCTTTAAAAATGTTTCCATTCGAAAATCAAGCATAGTTTCTCCTTTTAATATGGTAATAATTTTTATAATCATAACAAATATTTATGATTATATCAATATATATAATTTTACAAAATGATAATAATCCTGTATAGTGTAGCTGTAAAATGAAACTGTGCGGAAATGTAGAGGGAGGTTACTATGAATTTTATATCCAAAAACTGGAAAGGACTTTTGTTGTGTCTGGCATTGGCAGTACCGGCAAGTCTGCTTGGAAAACAATTTCCGATTATAGGAGGTCCTGTATTTGCGATTCTTGGAGGAATGATTTTTGCTCCGCTTGTAAAAAAGAAAGAATCCTTTGCACCAGGAATTAAGTATACATCGAAAAAGATTTTACAATATGCAGTTGTGTTATTAGGATTTGGAATGAATCTAAAAGTTGTGATGGAGACCGGAAAACAGTCTTTGCCGATCATACTCTGTACGATTACGGTATCATTGGTGATTGCATATGTACTTCACCGTGTACTTCGCATACCAGCGAAGATTTCAACATTGGTTGGAGTTGGCTCTTCCATCTGTGGAGGTTCTGCGATTGCAGCCACGGCACCTGTCATTGATGCAGATGAGGAAGAAGTAGCACAGGCAATTTCTGTTATCTTTCTGTTTAACATTTTAGCGGCGCTTATATTCCCGGTACTTGGAGGCGTACTTGGTTTTTCTACCACATCCGGAGAAGCGTTTGGTATCTTTGCAGGGACAGCGGTAAATGATACTTCTTCTGTTACGGCAGCAGCGTCTACATGGGACAGCCTTTATAACTTAGGAAGTCAGACGCTTGATAAGGCAGTAACAGTAAAGCTGACAAGAACATTGGCAATCATTCCGATTACTTTGGTTTTGGCATTTTTGCAGGCAAGAAAAGCTGAGAAAGGAGATGGAGATAAGGTGTCGTTAAAACAGGTATTTCCATTTTTTATTCTCTTTTTTATCGGAGCGAGCTTGATTACGACAATCGCTACAGCAGTGGGAGTACCGGCAGAAGTATTTGTGCCGCTTAAAGATTTGTCTAAATTCTTTATTATTATGGCGATGGGGGCAATTGGATTTAACACATACATTGTAAAGTTAATAAAAAGCGGAGGACGCCCGATTCTTCTTGGAATGTCATGTTGGCTTGGAATTACAATCGTAAGTCTTGGAATGCAGCATGTAATGGGGATCTGGTAATTTTTTTCTACTTAATTCACTAAGCTGGCTACCCGGACTGGAATAAAAGCCGGAAAATCAAGGCTTCTGCCATAACTTTCCGGCTACACATAAAGGTTACCATCCTTTTATTGTCATTTTTCAGACCAGCGATATAATCCCCGGCTTCTCTTTACCTGTTCTGTGCAATTGCGGCATCTACCACATGTTCCAGCAAAATTGAAGTCGTCACTCCGCCGACGCCTCTTGGGACCGGTGTGATTGCCTCCACAATCTTCTCTGCTTCTTCAAAATTCACATCTCCGCAGAGCTTTCCTTCTTCATTCACATTGATTCCTACATCAATCACGATCTGTCCTTCTCGCAGATAGCTTCCATCGATCACTCCTGCTTTTCCGGCCGCTACAACTACGATATCTGCTTCCTTTACTACAGATGGCATGTCCACCGTCCTGGTATGGCAGACGGTTACGGTCGCATTCTTCTTGATCAGCATCATCGCTGCAGGTTTTCCAACTACAAGACTTCTTCCGATAACTACCACTTTCTTACCGGTACAGTCAATTCCATAATGATCCAGTACCTTCATGCAGGCACTCGGCGTACACGGTGCATATCCCATATCTTTTCCCATGAACACACCTGCCATGGAAAGATCGGTAATTCCGTCTACATCCTTTTCTACGGCCAGTGCATTCACGATCTTGTCTTCATTCAGATGCTTCGGAAGCGGTCTGAATAACAGAACTCCGTGGATTTTTTCACTTTTATTTACCTGG
>ERZ836939.4284-NODE-4284-length-10948-cov-4.636831_pt1 | contig 10948 bp, 12 predicted proteins | sample MGYA00519912_ERZ836939 | MGnify/ENA primary metagenome ERZ836939 (study PRJEB31850, sample SAMEA3708810) | human gut metagenome | biome: human gut; feature: human-associated habitat; material: faeces | place: China | collected 2014 ... | reverse complement strand
CTTCTTCTTTATTTCTAATGGATTCAACATAATTTAATTCAACTATATCATCACCAAACAAATTAAATTTCATATATTGACCTGCATCAAATGTCATTTGAATCAATACTTTCTCTCCCTTAATGTCATCTCCATATTCATTAAATGCTGAAATCTTTTTTAATTTCTTGAAAATAAGTTAATTTCTCACACAATTTATTAAGTCTAGTTGTATTTAATAAGTTTTGATTAATATTTGCAACTTCTTGTATAAATTTGTTCGTATTTATAATAATTTCTTTTTGAAAATCTCTAAAATCAATAATTTCTGTATGTATCGCTGTTTCAAACATTACTCTATCAAGAGAAACAATATTGCTTTCTAAATCAAAGTCATTGAAAAAATTTACAATAAGATTTGTACCATCTTTTTCAAAGGATATCCATCTGTCAGCTGATTCTAATACTTGAAACCTTACGTATATATTTTTTTCTAATAAATTCAATACTTCTAATAATGTTTCAAACCACCATGTGAGATTATCATGATATAAGTACATTTCACAGTTCATATCTTCTGGATTTGGTGCTTCATCTTCATCCACAATATAGCCTATCTTTTCTTGATTAAACTTTAATGAGATAAATCCATAAATAGAACTTTGTTCTTCTAATAAATTTAAATCATTATTTTGCATATCAGAATTCTTTTCAAATATTCTATATTTTAATTTAAACATTATTATCTCCCTGCCAATTCCATTAATTTTTCAAATGTATATTTGTATATGCTATAACCAATAGGGACACTAGTATTCCTGACTACAATCAACCTATTTTCTCCTGCATATTCTAAGAAAAATGTATCTCCTTTTTCATCATATATAGCACTGTTATGATATGTAGTTTATGTGAAATATTTACATAGATAGAGACTACAATTCAAACATTTTTTTTAATGTATTTTTTAACACTTTAAATTGGTAATATATAGATACACTGTCTGTTGAAAATGTTCTCGTTTTTTTTATTGCCAATATATACTATGTCTTTTTCAAAATTTTTTTGTTCTCTTTGATTAAGACACCATATCTGTTCAACATAGTTATTTTTCTTTTTATCATTACTCAACTGTTTATAATTTAATCTAAATATTTTTTTATTAAATACTTTCATAGTCAACAATTCGTCACTCACAATATCAAACACTTTTATATAAACATAATCTGGTGATAAGCATTCTATTCTTTTATTAACTCTATTAACTCCAACAATATGTATATACACATATTTCAAAATAACGGCTAAATAGTTATGATGAAAATTAATAAATAATTAATTATGATTTATGCCTAATTTCATCCATGTACACATAACATCTATTGGATTATGATCAAAATCACAATCATCATAACTATCATGAAAATAAGTAAATCCTTTTGGCAAATCCTTACTTAAGTCATAGACTATACCATCTCCACCACCATTGGAATATATCATGTATGTATCTTTAACAGAATAATCTTTTAAAAATTCACTTTGTAATAAATCTTCCCCTAAACAATATAAATTGTCTGAGCAAATAAGCCCCATAGACTCAGAAGGAAAAGAAACAAAACCATCATGAATATAGTGATAAAAATTTTGAATTTCTATAGGAAATCTATTGATTATTGAATTTTCATATAATACTTTTGGCAGTTTTCCTAAATAATAGATCACTCCATCATAATCTTTCAAAGTATACACAACATGTATTTCTTTTTGGTATAAAATAGAATCAATAGATATAAGTTTCTTCTTGAATACATCAATAATTATACTGAATTCTGTAATATATTCTTCCCATAATTGTATAGTCCTGTATACTCTTTCTTTCCTAGATTTATTTGATAATATACCTTTCCAATCACCTTCTATATTTAGTAATTCTACAGTTTCAGGCAACAATAATTCAATTGGATTAGAATAAATATTTTTACTATTTAAATAATCAATTAAATGATTTTCAAAATTTTCACTTTTCTTTTTGGCTTTAAAAAAAATACTCATCATTTTTCTCCCTAATTATCCTAGTCATATCAAAATCAGTTCGTTATTTCAATGATAATTGAAGTAGAAACCCTAATCATACTTTGCAATTAAAATATTTCCTATCAAGGCTCTCTTAGAATTGATATCTATTCCTATACAAAAATAGCAATATTCCTTATCATTGTCGGTGATTAACCCCCAGTAGATAAGATGTATTACCATGGTCAAGATTATATCACTATTTATTCGTTTTTAAATAACCTTTTATTAATTCTAGTTTCATTTTATCATAGAAACTTTATACCACCAATTAAATATATAATCTTTATAAAAAATAGATATAAATTCTTTCAATATATATGATATTTTAGTTTTCAAAGAGATACTTGTGATAGTTAATATACATATTCGAGAATATACTTCCATCATACAAAAAAATATCATAGTTTTGGATAGCCTTTTTGTTGAAAATCAAGAAATTAATTCTCGTCAAAATTGACTTCTAGAATTATTCTAAAATATAAAAAAACTGTGAATATCTCACAGTCTATTTATATTTTTAAAAATCATCAATTATGCCAAGAAATACTACTCACCTTTAATAGTCATAATGTTGTCTCCTACTTCATGTACACCATAGTTCATATTGATTGAGAAATTATCTTTTAGTTCAGAAATCGCAAGAATAACACAATCATCTACTGCGTTTTCTCTAATATATTCTAAATCCACTTCAAGTAATAATTTACCTTTATGAATTCTTTGACCCTGTTTTACAAAGGTTTCAAATCCTTTTCCATTTAAACGAACTGTTTCAAGTCCAAAGTGAATCAAAAGGCTTGCACCATTATCTAGTCTTATTCCGATAGCATGTTTCGTAGGAAATAAAACCTCAATAACACCATGACATGGGCTATATAAGCTTCCCTGCTTAGGTTTAATAACAACTCCATCTCCCAATGCTTTTCCAGCAAATAATTGGTCAGGCGTTTGTTCAATTGGTAAGACATCTCCTTTTATTGGAGATACAATACTGATATTGTTTTCATTCTCTTTTTTTCTATTAAAAAATCTCATATTTGTCTCCTATAAATTCAAAGCAATTGAGTGACCTTCAAAAACTGCTTCCATAATTTTTCTTGGTTTTACACAGTCACCTATCATAGTTACATTTGGTGTAATTCCATAGAAGGATTCTGCTAATGTATTTAATGATTTCATTCCTGTACACACAATAACTTTATCAGCTGGAATTTCTTTAACAATTCCATCTTTATTCTTTATAACAACGCTGTTATCTTTAACTTCAATGCATTGTGTATTGAGATAAGTTGTTAAAGATTCACATTTCTCCATTGTTTGTCTTAATCCAATTTTATATAGCATATTCCCTTGCGTTGCTAGTTCATTACCCATTTCAATGATTGAAACATTATTTTTATGAATAAGTGATTGTTCAAGAGCTATCTCTGCTCCCACAGTTCCACCACCAAGTACAACAATATGACCTTTTAATTGATCCTCAATTTCTATTGCCTGAGTACCAAGAATGACAAGTTCTTTATCAATCCCCTTAATAGGTGGAACAGTTTCATTCGCTCCAACTGCTATTATAATTGCATCAGGATTCATTTCCTTAACCATAACAGGAGTAGCTTCACAATGAGTCTTCACTAAGATATCATGTTTTGCGACTTGTGCCTTCAAATAATTATAGAAATTTTTCACATCTTCCTTAAAAAACTCTTTAGAAATATATTTAAGCTGGCCACCTAGTTTTGCGTCTTTTTCTAAAAGAGTGACATCATGTCCTCTTTCACTAGCTGTAATAGCTGCTTTCATACCACCAGGCCCTCCACCAATAACAACTACTTTTTTTCTATGAGTCGCTATTGTATTTGTTTTTGGAATAAAGTCTTCATTCATAAATCTAGGATTGACTGAACATCCAACATTTCGATGATTTGTTGATATGTGATAACATTGTAAACATCTTAAACAGGGTGAGATATCTTCATCTCTTCCCTCCATCGCTTTATTGGGCCAAGAAGGATCAGCGATAAAAGATCTTCCAAACGCCACGAAATCAACTTTCCCTTCAGCAATAATAGAATCTGCTTCTTGAGGAGATAATACAGCACCCACTACAGAAACAGGAATAGAAACTTCTTTTTTGACCTGTGCTGCATATTCTAAATTTGGCATATGTTCGGTAAAGTTTGTCGTAATACAATGTACGTTACCCTCATGATTAATATCTAATCCGGCTGAGATTTGTACCGTATCAATTAAGTGTTCAACTTCTTTAATAAAAGTTTTCACATCTTCAAATTCAATACTTCCTTCTACCCATTCATTAGCACTAATTCTCATATCAATGGGAAAATGAGGACCTACTTTATTTCTAATAGCTTCTAGAATCATTTTTGGAAATTTCATTCTATTCTCTAAGCTTCCACCATACTCATCTTCCCTTTTGTTAAATAAAGGCGATAAGAATTGAGCAGGTAACCATCCATGTCCAAAGTGTAAGAAAATCATATCGAATCCTACATCCATAGCATTTTTTGCAGTATTCGCATAAGCATCACAAACTTCTTTCATCATTTGTTCGTCCATTGATTTAACAACGACTCCATCTTTTCTGACTTCGTCATGAGGACCTACAGCAAAATCTAAAACTCTAGCATATCTTCCTCCATGGAAAATCTCAATAGAGGCTTTTGCTCCACCAGCATGGATCTTTCTTACTCTTTCTACTGTTTTTTCTACTTCATATTTAGAAAATACATCTGGTTCTGTGGAACTAGCAAAACTAGATCTACCATATTCAACAATTGCATGTCCAGCAACAACTATTCCTGCTCCACCTATTGCTTTTTCTTCAAAAACATCTCCAATCGGGGCAGCAACAATTCTGTTTTTAATTATTGTTTGATTAATTTTGATTGGTCTAAATAAATTTTTATATTTCATTTTTTACCTGCTTTCTATATACAAGGGGAAACATTTGTTTCCCCTTTGCTCATTTAATGTTAATGATTTTTTCTCCCTCTCTAATGTCAAAGCCATAATAACAGTTCATATCATATTTTTTTGAATTCGTAACAATAACCATAATTGTAGTATCATAACCTTCTAATTGAACTTCTTTTTGATTATAAGACAATAATTTTTGACCTAATGTAATTCTGTCACCTTTCTGCACGTAACTTTTAAAATATTTACCGTCCAAACGCACAGTATCAATTCCAATATGAATTAATAATTCCACTCCATTATCACTAGTGATTCCAATGGCATGTTTGGTTTTATACAATACAGAAACCACACCACTTATTGGAGCGTATATAACTTCATCGGCAGAAAGAATTGCTACACCGTCACCTATGATTCCATTAGCAAATAAAGGATCATTAACATGAATTAATTCAATAACATCTCCTGATACGGGTGATGTTATTATTTCGTTTGGACTTAAACTTTTTTTGATTGGTTCGTTTTTAACATAAATGCAGTTAATATAAATCCAACAACAATCGAAACGACAATTGCTACACAATACCACATAAAACTTTTTGCAGTTAACCAAGCTCCGAATGATAAAATCCCAGCATATGCAAAGTTAGTTGCAGCTACACCTGTGATACCACAAATGAAACCACCAATCGCACCAGCTACTAACATATTCATAATATATTTTTTATCTTTTAAAATAACACCATATAAACAAGGTTCAGAAATTCCACATAATGCTAAAGTAAATGAACTTGAACCAGCAGTTTGTTTCATTTCTTTGTTTTTATCAAAAATCATAACAGCTAAACATATTCCTAATACTGCATAGTTACCCATACCACCAGCCGCAAGACCTGCTTCATATCCTTGAGTCGCTAAAATCCCTAACATAATAGGAGTTACAGCCCAATGCATTCCTACTAAAATAATTAATGAGAATAATGCTCCTAATAATGTACAACTTATAATTGGATAAGCCATAACTGCCTGATATACAGCAGAGATTCCATTAGCAACTACACTTCCAACTGGACCAAATACCATAATAGTTAATGGTACAAAAATGAATAAGCATGCAGCAGGCACAACAATAAACTGTAATGTTGCAGGGACTGCTTTCTTCAACCATCTTTCAAAATAACTCATACAGAAAATTGCTAATAAGATTGGGATAAATGAACTGGCAAAATTGAATGCCGGGAAATTAATACCAAATAGATTAGCCTTTTCACCAGCTACTAATAAATCTGCAACTCCAGGATACATAATACTTGCCCCTAATACTGCAGCTACATATTGGTTACATCTAAAATGTTTTGCAGCTGTAAATGCCAGTAAAATTGGGAAAAAATAAATGAGCGAATAAAAAATAGAATAGAAAGTTTGATAAGTTAAACTCTCTGTAGTGATTACGCCTAGGTTTGCTAATAAACCAACAATACCACTCGCAATACCACCAGTTGCTAACACTGGAATATATGGAGAGAATACTGTTGACATCATTCTTGTGAAACGATCAAATAAACTCACTTTTTCACTAACATCAGTTGTATCTTCATCATCACCGACTTCACCTTTTCCTGTAACACCAGGAATTGTTAATAATTCATCATAAACATCAGCAACATGAGTTCCAATTAATACTTGGAATGTTCCTGCACCGATTTGTGTACCTAATACACCATTGATTTTTTCAATTTTAGCTTTATCAGCTTTATCTTTAGAGTTTAAAGCAAAACGTAATCTTGTTGCACAATGAGTAACGCTTTGAATATTCTCAACTCCACCTAATGCACTTACTATATCTTTAGTAAGTTGTTCATATTTATTCATGATTCAAAGTCTCCCTTTTTATTTTTTCTTTTTCAATAATACGATTAATATGAATCATTAAATATAACAGTTCTTCATTTCTTACCTCTTTATTTAATTTATTCATAATATATTTACGAATATTTAAAGTGCAATCATATATATCTGGATATTTAATAATCATTTGATTAAATAAGTATTCATCATCATTTTCATTTCTTTTCTCATTGCTTAATAAGCTATTTATAAAGAATCTTAAATGTGTCATAAGTCTGTTATAATTCATATCAGTTTCATCAAATTCTATTTTAAAATAGAATTGAATAATCTTAACAATTCCTTGAATAATATCAGCTGCTTTTAAAGAGTTATCTAAATGGTTTTTATGGTCCTCAGCATTAAAATAATGTATTGCTAAAGTTCCTGCTTCATCTACTGGTAACTCTATACCTGTATCTTTTTTGATAATACTTAATGTATGAAGAGCAGCTTTATACTCATTTGGATAAGTCCTTTGTATTTCCCATATTAAGTCATTTTTTATAAATAAATTCTCTTTAGCTCTTACTAAAGCATAGTTTATGTGATCCATGACAGCAATATAGATACTACTATTGAACTCAATGTTAAGATCTGATTCAGCTTGTTCAACAATCTTATAAGTGAGATCTACATATTCAGTTGATATTTCATTAAATAGAGTTTCAAAGTTAGTACTTTGTTTTTTGTTCGTAGTAAAAATTTTACCAATTTTGGTTTCGTCTAAAGTGTCTCCATGCTTCTTTTGATAACCAATACCTTTACCAAAAATAACGGCTTCGTCATCATCTTTGTAGACTAATACGACATTGTTATTAAATACTCTTTTAATCTTCAAGCGAATCATCCTTTCTATTATTTAGGCAACAAAAAAAGCCTAAATAAATAAAATTATCCTCACAAATGTGAAAAAAATTATTTACTTAGGCTTTGCCTGCATGATCAGTAACAACCCTAACAGCCATACTTTTTAGTGCACTCAATAAGTATGTATTAACTAGTTAAAAATATTATAGCATATATTTAAGCGTTTTCAAGTATTTTTTTGAAGCATTGAATATACTGTAAAATTTCTTTCATGCTTTTTAGCATCTCAAACGTTACTGCCTCTCTGTTATCCTCTGACACTTTAACGAATCCACTAAGTGCTGATGACATTGCAACAGAAAAATACTGATTTCCAACTATTGAACGATTATACCTGTCATGAAATTTAATAGCCTTTTCAATAAATTCACTTCTGCTTTTATAGTTGTTTCATAACTTCCTGACTTAACCATATTGTTGTTCTCTGTTTGTTCTTCATCTATCCTCCAACAAAAAAAGCCAATCTTTATTTCAAGAAAGGCTTTATAAAATCATATTTTTTAGTTTATTTAGTATTTGACATTCATTTATGCATAAACTATAATGTAAATGAGAAAAGGAACAGCCGATAAGCGGTTATGCCTTGGATTTACAACTATGAAATAACTATCTCACGGTCGACCAAAACGCATGAGGTAGTTATTTTTTTGCTTTATCCTTATCTATAATGACAAGAAGCAATTTAACAATGAGACTTAGTAGTGCTATGATAAAAGTCAGCAATGCCAACATCATCATAACAGCTTCATAAGAGTTCATGTCAATCACCTCCGTTTTTCATATTTCCAACTGAATGGATATCTATGTCAACGAAGATTTACGCACCTTCGGTCTTGCGACCAAGGCATAACCACCTACCGCTATTGCTGTTCCGTTATTGATTATATCATTTTACATTTTCGTATTCTACATATTTCTTCCTATTATTTCCTTAATGAGTTATTATTGACCACCTGAAATACTCCTACATCTGTAGCATTTATTATCTAGTATGACGCCACAATTAACGCATCATCGCTAAAAGTGACGCCTTTTTTCTGTTTATTTCTTTGAAACAACGGGTGTTGCCCGTTGTTGTAGTGTGAAGCGACGTCACTTCTTTAACTCGCATAGAAAAATCCTTTCATTTTTAACTCCTTAAATTGTTAGCAAAATGATGAATATACTATTGAGTTTTTTAACTTCTTTTACACTTTGCCACATGTGCTGATATTTCCTAAAATTGTTCCTCCAGTATTTATAAAAAATTTCACACGCTTTAAATTCAGTCCCAAACACGCAAAAATAAAAGTCACTTATTATCAGCATTTATAACAAGTAACCTATTATCACGTGGAATGATGTATTCCCTTATCATTTTCATTGATATAATCTATTGTTTCTTTTAAAAATTTAAGTTTCTCATCTAGAAGTTTCTGGCACTGCTTAAAGATTTCTGTAAGTTCTGTATTATTACTCTGAGACTGTGCCATATATAATGCCTGTTTATATTCTTTTGAGTAATGATCGTCAATTAACATCAAATCGATATTATTTTATACACATTGTTTTAGCATGATAAATCTTCCTATGCGTCCGTTGCCATCCTGATAGAGATGAATATTCTCAAACTGGGCATGAAACTTTATAGTATCTTCAAAAGTTTTATTTGAATCTTCCCATTGTTTGAGCAATTCATCTATCTTGGATTCTACTTCCCAAGGCTGTGCCAATTTTAAATCAACACCCGATATCATATTAGGAATCTTCTTCCAGCATCCTGAAAATCCTCTTTCATAATCTAATGTTTGATCTTTTAGCATGCGATGAAATTCAAGCATGAGTCTTTTTGATAAAGGCTCTCCTAAAGTATCTACCAGAAAATCAAAAAGTTTTGTTGAATTGATTGTTTCATAAACATCATTTATCTTATGGCTTCCTTCAACGATATTCTCCTGAAGATACTTTTCTAGATTTTCTTTTGTAAAAGTACTGCCCTCTAGCTTATTTGAATGATATAAAAACTCAATTTTGACACTCTCATATGCCGAATTAGGAGTATCCTTTAATAATTTTAATACCTCTGAAATTATAATCATAATATTTCACCACCCTTTTACTGCTATGTATTATACCATTGTTTGATAATAATTAGTATTTGTTTTCATTCAACACTCAACGTTTTTTTCTCTGGATTTAACATGCAGTTCTCAAATCCTAATCCGTAGTTATCCCTTTCTTTCATCAATTTAAAAAGTAAACTCTATCTTAAATAGATCCATTGCTTTTGCCATGCTAATCTGTTCTTCTTTGCGTGCAAGTTCTACTGAATTATTTATGCCAATTTTATTTTTTAACATTTTATATCACTCCTTCCTTATATATAAAAAAGGATTATATCCTTTTTCCTTTCACCTTCACCTCAACCATTAATCATTTAATGGCTCAGGGTATAGCACGCGGTTTTAACAGTTTGATACATAATCACCTCACTTAAAAATATCTACTATTTCTTATTTAGAAAAACTAATAATTCAATTAATCCATTATTGTAATCTTTTGATAAATCCAAATACTTCCTTGACCTAAAAAACCTTGGTATATCACTGTCATCTATTTTTACAGGAATAACTTTCTTGTTTTTTAATAATATATCTGGCATAACACTATAATATTCTTCCCTAACCCAAACTGACTGATTCGAATTATTAGATAAAACTATCAAAAAGTAATCACAGTCATCTATTCCTTTTTGTACTTCTTCAGGTATAAGAGCACCAAAATCAATTTTCCATTCATCTAACCACGCATCAAACCCATTTTCAATTAAATCAGTTGCTAGTAAGCGTGCAAAAGGTTTATCCAGTGAAGAATGCGAAACAAAAATCTTTTTTCCTTCCTTTCCCCTTCTTGCCGAGAGATAACGAGAGGAAAGTTCATTAGTAATAAATAAATCCTCAGATAAAAGATTCATATGCGCTTTGATATTTTTTATATTTTCAGTTGAATAAGCAAGTTTCATTAGTTCTTGGGATATTTGTTTAGCTCTTTTTACCAAATCTGAAGTAGTTATCTGATTTGATAGGTACTTTATGGGAACTAAATAGCAATTAGAATTATGTAATGGGCTTCCATAATAAATATAACCCTTTTCAAAATCGCAATCATCATAATAACCAATCATTCCTTTATACTTTCCTTTAGTAATTTTTACCATAAT
>ERZ836939.4278-NODE-4278-length-10960-cov-2.915360_pt1 | contig 10960 bp, 8 predicted proteins | sample MGYA00519912_ERZ836939 | MGnify/ENA primary metagenome ERZ836939 (study PRJEB31850, sample SAMEA3708810) | human gut metagenome | biome: human gut; feature: human-associated habitat; material: faeces | place: China | collected 2014 ... | reverse complement strand
TGGGAGGAAATATCGTATATGACAAGAATTAAAGATGCAGTTGAACATATAGCAAAAGCTATAATAGCCCAAAAAGATTATTTAAATATGTTAGATAAAGCTATTGGTGATGGCGACCATGGCAATAATATGGCTATTGGTTTTGAAGCTGCTTTAGAAGAAATTGACAATATGAATGATGATGGAAATCCAGCAAAAGTTTTCAAAGCTATAGGTACAGCTTTTTCTGAAAATGTAGGCGGTGCAGCTGGTCCATTATATGCAGCAGCTTTCAACCGTGCAGCTAAAGCTTGTGATGAAAATACATCTTTTACAGTTGATTCTGTAATTAAAGTTTTAGGTGAAGCTATCGAAGCTATTAAAAAACGTGGTCGTGTAGAACCAGGTGAAAAAACAATGTTAGATGTTTTAATTCCTGTACATACAGCTTTTGTAAAAGGTAAAGAAAAAGATTTAACATTATTCCAATGTTTAGGTGAAGCATCAAGAGCTGCAAAAGAAGGTGCAGATTATACACGCACTATTTCTGCAAGCAAAGGTCGTGCAAGCTATTTAGGTATCAGAAGTATTGGTCATCAAGACCCAGGTGCTACATCTTCTCTTATTATGGTTAGAGAGTTATATAACTTTTTTCAACGTTAATAAGCAAAGGATAATTCATAAGTGTCTACTATGAGATTTTTTAGTAGGCACTTATATTTTTTTATTAAAATGTTATTTTTACAGAAAAAAATATATAAAAAAAATAATCTGATTATTGCAATAAAATTTTGACTGTGCTATAATAAAGACAGAAAGAAAAGTTATAGTGCTTAAAACAATTGAATGTAATGATATAAAAATAGTTTATGGAGAATGAGCAATAGAAATTATTGTACAGAGGAACTAAAAATTATTTATATAGAATGCATTCGAAAGGAGTGAGGGTTATAGCGGATTTGCAAAAAGGCTTTAATGAAAGTTGCACTTAGATATCTCGTGCTGTTGAAGAAAGCAAGTTTGTAAAGAAAAACTAGATTTTATAGATAGTAAGGCATTGTTAGTTAAAGTCTAAACTGATTTATAAGTGTGCACAAATAGTAACGTTACAAAATTTATTATTAATTCAAAAAGTGTATAATACGTATTAGGTGTATTTTAAGTTAGTTAGAATATTATAAAAGAATGTAAAAAGATGTATTTGGAATTAAATGCATATTACACACGTTAGCTGACTGATAAATACAGCAAAAACTTCTATCTTAAGGGAAGATTTGCAAAAAAAATTAAATAGTGAGGTAGTTTGATGTATACACAGTATACTAGATAAAAGACGATTAGCATGAAGATATGTTAATCGTCTTTTATTTTGCCATTATTTATTTTTTATTTTAAACGATAGAGATGTTTTTTCTTGCTTAAATATTTAATAGGTGGAGTAGTTATTGTTTCATTTTTAGTACTTTTTTTTATGATATGATTATGTCGGTCTACGCTTAAAACTAAGCCTATGCTAATCATATTTAAGATAAGTGAAGTACCACCATAGCTGATGAACGGTAAAGGTACACCAACTACAGGAACAATACCGATAACCATAGCCATATTGCCAGTAGCTTGACCTACAATCAATAAAGTAATGCCACATACAAGCATTTTGCCAAAATTATCTTTAGTGCGTAGAGCAATTTTTATACAATAAAAAGCTAGTGCAATTAAAAGTAAAAAGACAATAAAAGCGCCCATAAATCCTATTTCTTGGCAAAAAACAGCAAAGGCAAAGTCTGTATGAGATTCAGGTAGATAAGAATATTTACTAAATCCATGACCTAAGCCCATGCCAGAAAATCCTCCAGAACCAATAGCCAAGATGGATTGAACTATTTGATAACCATCTTCTTGGGAACGAGACCAAGGGTCATACCAACTATTGATACGGTCTAAACGATATGGTTGGAAGGTTGCTAAAAGTGTAAGTAAGATAAAACCAATACCACAGATTATACCAATCCATTTTTTGGATAGACCAGCAATAAAATACATAATGGTTGGAATACCAATGATGATAAGTGCAGTTCCCATATCAGGTTGAGCTTCAACAAAACCTGCAATTATTAGACATAGAAGAAATATAATATTTTTTTGAGGATTTACCGTTATAGGAATTTTTTTATCTATACATTGACCAAGATAAGAAGCACTGATGATAATGGTAACAATTTTGGCGATTTCAGAAGGTTGAAATTGCATAAATCCAAGTGATAGCCAACGCTTAGAACCATTTACAGTAACACCCATAATTAATACAGCACTTAAGGATAAAATCGTTATGACTGTAAGCAGTAAAGATTTATTTTTTAATTTTTTATAATTAAATCTAGAAGTTAAAGCAAAAGCGACAAATCCAATTAACAAACTTATTAAATGACGAATTAAAAAGAAATAGGGATTTTCAAAGTTAGTATAAGCAGTTATTAAGCTGGCACTACAAATATTTATAGTGCCAATGACAATCAGGATAAACATGATACAGGTGATAGCTTCCATATCATTTATCCAAAATTTTTGCTTAGTCAACATTATTTTTTATCCTGCTTAGTAAAAGTTACCTCACAGCGATTGATTTTTTCACCGAAACCGCTAAATTTACGTTCATATTCTGTCATGATATTGTTAGCTTGATATTCACTATTATGAAGGTCAAAAGTAAGTGCATTTACTTTTAAATTAGCAAGTTCAAATTGTTCTAATGAAAAATCAAATAGAGGTCTATTGTCGGTTTTAAAGAATAATTCCCCATTATCTTTTAAGAGTTTGCGATATTTTTCCAAAAATCCTATATAAGTTAAACGTCTTTTTGCATGACGAGCTTTTGGCCATGGGTCGCAGAAATTGATATAAAAACGGTCAACTTCATCTTCAGCAAAGATATTTTCAATTTGTTCGATATTAAATACCATTAAGCGAACATTAGTTAAGCCAAGTTCTTTTACTTTTTTAGCAGCATAGTATAAAACATCTTGTTGAAGTTCTATACCGATAAAATTAACTTCAGGATGAAGAGCTGCTGTTTTACTGATAAAATCTCCTTTTCCTGTGCCAAGTTCTACATAAAGAGGTGCCTGGCGGTCAAATACTTCATGCCAATGACCTTTAATTTCTTCAGAAGGACTTTGTCCTTTAGTATATACAAAATCATTAAAATCTAAAATAGCTTCATCAATCCAAGGTTTTCTTCGTAAACGCAAAATAATTCTCCTTTTTATAAATATATTCAAAGAATATTTTATCACAAAAGATTTATAAATACATGGTTTTTACATAAAAAGCTTCTGTTCTTTTTTATAGTTGAGAACAGAAGCTTTTTTGCTTAAAATAAGAGATTGCTTTCAACAATCATGCGAATACCTAATAAGAATAAAGAAATGCAAAGAAGTAAAATGATACTGCGAGGTTTAGTTTTCTTAGATAATCTAGCACCAATTTGAGCGCCGATTACAGCACCAAAACCAACAGCAAGAGCAGGTATCCAAACGATATGATTTAAAAATATATGAGATGTAACACCCATAAAAGAGGAAACAGCTAAGACAAAATGAGATGTTGCAGTTGCCATATGTGGTGGAAAAGCGAGGGCATAAATCATAACAGGAACATGAATGATACCGCCACCAATACCAAAGATGCTAGAGATAAAACCTACAAACATACTTAAAATAATACCGAGTTTTTTGCGAGCTATAAATAAGGTTTCATCAAAATTAGTAGCGATAGCTTTTTTATTAGATGAATTCCAATACATGATAGCAGAGATGATTAAAATAAAGATACCATAACTAAGACTGAAAGTAGGGCCTGTGAAATAATCACTGACAAGGCTACCTAAAATAGCTCCAGGAAGTGTAGCAATAGCAAAAGGAATGGCTGCTTTAAAATAAACGCGATGTTGTTTTACATAAGCATATGTTCCTGAAAGTGCATTTAAAAATACACCAAATAATGAAGTACCAACGATTTCAGGAGCACTATGAAAAATAGAAGGTGTGAGTGCAAAAGTAAAAAGTGGTATCATGATTAAACCACCACCAATACCTATTAAAGTACCAAATGTACCTACGCCAATACCGACGACAAATAATACAAGAATTTCAATCATAAAAAAACCTTACTTTCATATTTTGTAATTTGTTATATTTTAGGCTATAAAACCAAAATGTTTAGCTACTAATTCATAGGCTGGCACAGCGATATTTTTGGCTTTTGCCATGCGAACAACTTCAAAAATGAGTCCATCAATTTCTGATTGACTGCCTTTTTGTAAGTCTTTTTGCATAGAAGCTGTAGTATCTGGTGTCATAGCATTTAATGTTTTTAAGTTTATATCAATGATATTTTCAGGAAGATTAATATTATAAGCTTTAGCTAGATTAATACAATCTTTTGTTAAGGCAATGAATAAATCTTGTTCTTTTCCTTGTTTTTGCATGATACCTGCTGGTATATCAAAATAAGCTCCACAACTAGCATAAGGGGAGATTAAAACGAATTTGCGGAAGGTATCTTCTGCGATATTTTCTGATAAGACAACGGAAATATTACTATCTTTAAGGTTTTGAGCAATTTGTTCTAATTGATTTTTTAATGGAGTTTTTCCACGTGTGCCAAAGACGATGCGGAAAATATTACCTTTTTGAGATATTTCTCCAGGTGCAGAAATATAGGCAACAATATAGATACATCCTTCAATTACATTTGTATGAGGTAATTTAGGTGCTAGTCTATAACCTGTACCATAGATATTTAGTATAGGAATGATGATGGTATTTTCCTTGCTTACTTTGGCTAAAAAAGGAATGATATCATCAAGAGCATATCCTTTGACAGAAATAAAAATTACATCAGGTATTTCATTTGTTTGAAGATATTGCTCTGTAGTCATTGCTTTTACGGGTTTTAAATTAAATTTGCCAATTCTATCAGAATTGATGGTAAGACCATTTTCGTTGATGGCTTCAAGATGTTTTCCACGAGCGATAAAGGTTACATCATGATTATTTTTGGCTAAAAAACTACCGATACAAGCTCCAGTTCCTCCAGTGCCGACAATGAGATATTTCAAGAAAATCCCTCCTTAAATATGATATAGTTATTATAGCAAAGTATAAAAGATTTTTCTTAATAAAATAAGAAAGTGAGATAAATAATATGACAGAAATTGATTATGTAAAAATTTTTAAAGCGTTATCTGATGAAATGAGATTAAAGATTTTACAAGAAATTGCAAAACATGAGGAAATTTGCGTTTGTAAATTAATGGAAAAATTTGCTATAGCTCAAAGTAAATTATCTTATCATTTAAAATTATTGTTAGAAGCGAATTTAATAAAAGTAAAACCGCAGGGAAAATGGAATTTTTATAGTATTAATACAGAAGTATTTAGTCAAAAGGCGATAAAATTTTTTCAACATGAATAAATAGACTTGTCATATCAAAAAAATTTGATATAATAAACATATCAAAAATATTTGATATGAGGTGAGATAATGTTTGATTTTTTTGTTGAACAAATACTAGGAATGCAATGGCTAAATGATTTAGTTTGGTATGTATTAATAAATTATTTCCATGCAGACCAAAATTCAAATTGGTGGTCAAGTGCTCATTTTTTCTTTTATGACACGATAAAGATAACTATTTTATTAGTAACTTTAATTTATTTGATATCATATATTCAGTCGTATTTTCCACCAGAAAAGACAAAACGAATTTTAACGCATTTTGATGGTTTTACTGGAAATATAATTGCTGCACTACTTGGAACTGTAACGCCATTTTGTTCTTGTTCAAGTGTGCCTATTTTTATAGGTTTTACTAGAGCAGGATTACCTGTAGGCATGACTTTTTCTTTTTTGATATCTTCTCCTATGGTAGATGTGGCGTCTATGCTTATGTTGATGTCATTTTTTGGACCTGAATTTGCTATTTTTTATACAGTTGTAGGCGTAATATTAGCTGTTGTTGGCGGTAAAGTCTTATCGATAATGAAGGTTGAAAGATATTTGAAAAAATATGATGGAGCAATTAGAGATTTTTATGCTGAATCAGAATATTTTAATCAAAGACAAAGATTAAATTATGCTTTAAATGACACTAAAATTATCGTGAGAAAAGTTTTTCCTTATGTATTATTGGGTGTATTAATAGGTGCAGTAATTCATAATTGGATACCACAAGAATTTATTTTAAGTATTTTAGGAAATAACAATCCATTTGCCGTTATTTTAGCTACGGTAATTGGTGTACCTATTTATGCTGATATATTTGGAACTTTGCCAATAGCTGAAGCTTTGTATTTAGTAGGTGTGCCAGCTGGTACAATTTTAGCTTTGATGATGGCGATAACAGCTTTATCACTTCCATCACTTATTATGCTTAGTCAAGTATTACAGAGAAAATTATTATTTTTATTCATTGGTATTGTAAGTATAGGAATTATTTTTGTAGGTTATATTTTTAATTTAGTATTTTAAGATAGAGGTGTAAAATTTGTTAAAAGTAGCATTTATTTGTGTGCATAATTCTTGTAGATCTCAAATGGCAGAAGCTATAGCTAAAGAAATGGGAAAAGATGTATTTGAAGCTTTTTCAGCAGGAACACAGTTAAAAAATCAAATAAATCCTGATGCAGTTCGTATTATGAAATCTTTAGGTTATGGTGATATAACAAAGGTGCAAAGACCTAAATTATTGCAGGAATTACCAGAGATTGATATTGTTATAACTATGGGTTGTAATGTAGCTTGCCCTATGATTAAATGTAAATATCGTGAAGATTGGGGACTACAAGACCCTACAGGAAAATCTGATGAGGAATTTTTGAAAATCGTTGAACAGATAAAAGTAAAAATGAATAATTTAACAACTAGAATAAATAATAAAGAGTTGTGATATTGAAATGGATTTTATAAAAATAGATAAAGAAAAATGGCAAAGAAAAAAGTTTTTGAGCTATATAGCAAAGATGTTCCGTGCACTTATAGCATGACAATCAATTTAGATATCACAGGTTTAAAAAATAAAATAGAGATAAAACAGCTAAAATTTTTTCCTGTAATTTTATATGGTTTGAGTAAGTTTGTTAATAAATATAAAGAATTCCGCATGGATTTAAATGAAGATGGAGAATTAGGATATTATGATAAAATAAATCCTATTTTTACAGTTTTTGAAGAAGCGCAAGAACAGTTTTATCAGGTATGGACAAAATATGATGATGATTTTGAAGTGTTTTATCAAAATTATTTATTGGATATGAAAAATTACCAACAGCAAGAGATAAAAAGCTCTAAATTATTATTAGAAAAAAATGTGTTTAATGTTTCTTGTGTTCCTTGGGTTAGTTTTACAGGTTTTAATTTAAATTTAGCTAAAGGATATGATTATTATTTGCCTATTTTCACTATAGGAAAGTATTTTGAACAAGGTGAAAAAATATTATTGCCATTAGCTATTCAAGTACATCATGGAGTATGTGATGGTTTTCATCTATCAAGATTTATAAATGATTTGCAAGAATGGTTGGATAAAACAGATGAAATATAAAAAAAGGCACTACAATTGTAGTGCCTTTTTATTTTTATTAGCCACGAAGATTTGCATTGAAATCTTTTTGAAGTTTAGCTACGATTTTTTCGATTGCTGGATCAATTTCAGCATCAGTTAATGTTTTATCATTGGATTGGAAAGTTAAGGAGAATGCTAAGCTTTTTTTGCCTTCTTCAACTTGTTTACCAGTGTAAACATCAAATAAAGTGATTTGAGTGAGATTTTGACCTGCAGCTTTAGTCATAGCTTTTTCGATATCAGCAGCATTTACATCAACATCTACGAGCATTGCAAGGTCACGGCTAGTTGCTGGATATTTTGGTAATGCTTTATATTTTAAATCTTTAGCCATGTATTTCATAACAGTAGTAGCGTCAAGTTCAAAGATATATACAGGTTTTGTAATACCATAAGCAGAAAGTACAGCAGGATGAACTTCACCAACTGTTGCGATTACATCGCGACCTTTTTTGAAGAGAGCAGTTTTGCCTGGGTGCATAGCGTAGTGTGTACCAGCTTCAACTGTATAACGAGTTACACGAAGGTTTGCAAATAATTCTTCGATAATGCCTTTAGCATCGTAGAAGTCTACCATATCATTTGTTTGGTTCCAGCCCTGAGCATTGCGACGACCAGTGATAGCACCTGCAATTTTTACAACTTCATCTGGAAGTTCTGTTACAGGAAGTGCTTTAGGGAAGAATACAGAACCTACTTCAAATAAAGCTACATCATCATTTTTACGAGCAAGATTGCGAGCAAGATTATCAAAAATACTGCTGAGCAATGTTGTACGAACGAGAGGATATTCGTCAGAAAGTGGGTTCATGATAGGTACAGCTTTACGAAGTGGGCTATCTTGTGGAATGTTTAATTTATTGAATGTTTCTTCGTTAGTTAAAGCAAAGGAAATTGTTTCATAAAGTCCTTGGCTAGATAAGGAAGCTTTTACTTTATCGATAAATGTTTGTTTTGCAGATTGAGTCCCCTGCATAGAAACGCCATTTGGAAGAGTGGATTTAATTTTATCAAAACCATGTAAACGAGCAATTTCTTCGGAAATATCAGCCATGCAAGTTACATCATTTCTCCAAGATGGAACTTTAACAGTGATTTCATCATTTTCATCTTTTGTAACATCAAAACCAACACTTGTAATGATATTAAGCATAACATCTTTAGCGATATTAGTGCCGAGATGATTATTAATTTGTTCTGGTGTGAAAGTAACATAATTAGCTTGTTTTGGATTTGGATATACATCTACAATTCCTTCGCAAACAGTGCAAGCACCCATTTCTTGAAGTAATTGAGCTGCTCTGTCGAGTGCTTTAATAGTAGTTTCGCTATCAACACCACGTTCAAAACGACCAGAAGCTTCAGAAGAAAGACCGCAAGCACGAGCAGTTCTGCGGATACATGGACCATAGAAATCAGCAGATTCTAATACTACAGTAGTAGTAGTGTCTGTGATTTCTGTTTCGAAACCACCCATGATACCAGCAAGACCAGCAGCTTTTTCGCTATCAGCGATAACGAGCATTTCACCTTTTGCTTTGCGAGAAGTATCATCAAGAGTATGAAGTTCTTCACCTTCAATGGCACGACGAGCAATTAATTTTTTGCCTGTGATTTTATCATAATCATAAGCATGCATAGGATGACCAAGTTCAATCATAACGAAGTTTGTAACGTCAACTACATTATTGATGGAACGAATGCCAGCACCTTCAAGACGTTGTTGCATCCATTCAGGAGATGGGCCAATTTTTACATTTTTAAGCATACGTGTAGAGAAACGAGAGCATAAATCAGGGTCTGCGATTTCTACAGAGAAGATATCGTTTAATTTAGTGTTATCATCTTCATTAACTTTGATTTCAGGGAAATGTGGTTTGTTGCCAGTGATAGCAGCAATTTCACGAACAAGACCGAAAACACTGAAGCAGTCTGCACGGTTAGCTGTAAGTTCAAATTCTAATACAACATCATTTAAACCTAATACATCTTTAGCAGGAATACCTACAGGAGTATCACTAGGTAAAATGAAGATACCAGTTTTTTGTTCTTCAGGTAATTTTTCAAGGTCAAGTTTTAATTCTTGAGCGGAGCAAAGCATACCATTAGAAGCTACGCCACGAAGTTTACCTTTGGAGATTTTCATGCCGTTTGGCAAATGAGCACCTACCATAGCTACAGGAACAACTTGTCCTTCTGCTACATTTTGAGCACCTGTTACAATGATGATATTTTCAGCAAGACCAACATTCATAGTGCAGATTTGTAAGTGGTCAGAGTTTTGATGTGGTTCAAGTTTTTCGATGCGACCAGTTACAACTTTTTCTAAACCTTCGCCAGGGTCTACAACATTTTCTACAGGAATACCAGCCATTGTGAGTTTATCAGCAAGCTGCTCTGGAGTTTCAGTAAAATCTATATAATCTTTAAGCCATTTAATAGAAACTTGCATTAAATATAATCCTCCTTAATATTAGAACTGACGTAAGAAACGTACATCATTATCATAGAATAAACGTAAATCATCAATGCCATAAGCGAGCATAGCAATACGTTCAACACCCATACCGAAAGCAAAACCGCTAACTTGTTTAGGGTCATAACCACTCATTTCAAGTACATGAGGATGAACCATACCTGCACCTAAGATTTCAAGCCAGCCAGTGCCTTTACATACACGGCAACCTTTACCTTTACACATAACGCAAGAGATATCTACTTCAGCACTTGGTTCAGTGAATGGGAAGAAACTTGGACGGAAGCGAACTTTTACATCTTCACCGAAGATTTGTTGTAAGAAAGTAACAAGTGTGCCTTTGAGATCAGCAAAGCTGATGTTTTTATCAATGCAAAGACCTTCAACTTGAGTAAACATTGGGGAATGTGTAGCATCATAATCATCACGGCGATATACATGACCTGGAGCAATGATGCGAATTGGGCTATTTGGTTCATGAGCTTGCATTGTGCGAGCCTGTACAGGAGAAGTCTGACTTCTAAGTAAGATATCTTCTGTGATATAGAAAGAGTCTTGCATATCACGAGCTGGGTGATCTTTTGGAAGATTTAAAGCTTCAAAGTTGAAATAATCAGATTCAATTTGAGGACCTTCAGCGATAGAATAGCCCATGCTAGTGAAGATATTTTTTATATTGTTTAAGGTAACAGTTAAAGGATGAAGATGTCCTAAGCTTTGACGACGACCAGGAAGCGTAACATCAATTTTTTCTGTAGCTAAACGATTTGCAAGTTCAGCTGCTTTTAATTCTTCTTGTTTAGCTGCGATTGCAGTTTCTAATTCTTTACGAGTTGTATTTACCATTTGACCAACTACAGGACGCTGTTCAGGGCTTAATT
>ERZ836939.4277-NODE-4277-length-10964-cov-12.380695_pt1 | contig 10964 bp, 8 predicted proteins | sample MGYA00519912_ERZ836939 | MGnify/ENA primary metagenome ERZ836939 (study PRJEB31850, sample SAMEA3708810) | human gut metagenome | biome: human gut; feature: human-associated habitat; material: faeces | place: China | collected 2014 ... | reverse complement strand
TTCTTATTTTATGGACTTGTATAATGCGAATGTGAAATGATAGATCGTAAGTACTAGGCACCAATGGATTATAGAATATCTTATACCCCTTATACCCTTGTTAAATTTGAGTATAAGGGGTATAATGGTATAAAAGATAAGTTTTAGGAGGTAACATGATGAGCCAATCAGAAATTCAAGCGCGTATTATAGAATTAGATCAACAAATTGCAAAGTTGCCTTCGGGTTCCGTCTACGTTTGCAAGTGTAGAGAGCACTGACGAATATGTGGATACTGCGATTGCTAGAAATATTCAGCATTCGCTTAGATGCTATCAGTATGAAGATCATTTTCGCCATTTAATTGATGAAAAAAATGTGCATTGCCAGAACATCGATACGGTCTAATTACAGCGAAGACAGTTTTGTATCGCGGCGAGGATCAGACGATTGAGGGGACTCAGTATCGAAATGTTGAAAAATATTTGGTAGAGCTTTCTTCAAGCAATATGACGTAAGAGTACCTGACACTTGTACCTTTGAACATTTTTGAGATATGCAACAAAATCAGGAGATTCATAAGGATGCTGACTGGCAGGATAAAATGGTGGAAATCGAGATGCGAGTATCTGATATGAATGGATATAAAGACATTGCATTTTTTCATCATTTAATGTTTGAAAAGAGATAGGAGACACATTATGACAAGAGTATATTTCGTGCGTCACGCACAGCCGGAACATGATTGGAAAGAAGACAGAACAAGACCTTTGACGGAAGAAGGTAAGGTGGATTCCGCAATTGTACTGGAATTTTTGAAGGACAAGAAAATAGATTCGTTTTATTGTAGTCCATACAAACGTAGCATGGACACCATTGCAGATGTAGCAGCTTTTTTCGGAAAAGAAATTATAACAGATGAGAGATTAAGAGAGCGTGAAAAAGGTCCGGAAGGCAATAACCATGGGATGTTTCAGAAACGCTGGGCGGATCATGATTATCATGAAGAAGGTGGAGAATCTATTGCCATGGTTCAGAAACGTAACATGGAAGCCTTGAACGAAATTTTATCAGACAATGCGGATAAAGAGGTTGTTGTGGGAACCCATGGTACTGCCCTTAGTACGATATTGAATTTTTATGACAATAGTTTCGGGTGCGAAGAGTTTCTGCGAATTATAGATTGGATGCCATATATTATTGAATTGGATTTTGAAGGCGATAAGTTGGTTGGCAAACAGGAACATTGCCATGTGCAGAAGGAATTTAAAGGTAAGTAGCGTGCGGATAAAAAGTAGTGAGGAATAGATGAATACACGATATTATATGGTCATTATCAAGGGTGAAATAAAGACATCAGAAATAATGTCATGTGGTTACAATAGAAATACCCAAAAATGGGATGTAAAATTCAATAATGGAAAAACATACTCGTATGCATATTTGAATGTGGAAAAGTTGACTGATCCGGAGGTTTTGAATCCTAACATGTATCGGATTAGCAGAGAAGGACGAGAGTTCTTTGATGTTAATGCAATATATGTATTTAGAAGCGAAAGTGAGTCTTATTGGCACATCTGTTTTGGCGATGGTAGTGAAAGAGATTATCGTCGGAACGACTTGCGTATTATAGAGTCATGTCTTGCCCAGAGTCAGTCATCAAATGTATTTGAATATATAAAGCAAATTGCAGGTTTGAGTAATCTTAAGAATGAAGAGACTGGTGAAAAATTATTGTCTAAGAAGTTTGACAAGATTTCTTTTGTGGGTAGTGATGTGGCCTTAGCAAAGTATTTGAATCCATCGTCATTGCAAGGGAAAAGAACAGAACGCGAATACATTCCGATTTTCCCATTTGGATGCAATAACAGTCAGTATAAGGCTGTAAAAAATGCCATGGAGAATCAGATTAGTGTTATACAGGGACCTCCAGGAACGGGAAAGACACAGACGATATTGAATATTATTGCCAATATATTAATGCAAGGGAAAACGGTACAGATAGTATCCAATAATAATTCGGCAACGGAAAACGTATATGAAAAATTATCTTCTCCAAAATACAATTTGGGTTTTATTGCTGCGACATTAGGAAGTTCTAAAAATAAGAAATTATTTGTTGAGCATCAGGACGCCGCTTATCCCGATTTTTCGTCGTGGAAAACGGGAGAAGATCCAAGTGTTTTGCAGAAGGAAATAGCAGAGCAATCCAGTCAGTTAAAAAGTGTTTTTGATAAGCAGGAAAAACTGGCGTGTTTAAGGCAGGAACTTTCACAGTTGGTTACTGAACAGGAATATTTCAATCAATATGTTAAAGAATCAGATGTTCATACAGATAGTATTAAGTTCAAGAAAAAACTATCTTCAAAGCAATGGATGGTATTGTGGCAGGAGTGCCAGTTGATTTCAGAAGAGAAAACGGCAATAGGATTTTGGTTTAAGATAAAAGCCTTATTTAAATATGGAGTAGCCGATTGGAGCATTTATAAGCAGGATATTTCAAAGATAATTACAACCTTTCAAGCAATGTATTATCGTGCAAAGCAGGCGGAGTTGTCTGCGGAAATTGCAGATATTGAAAAGTATTCAAATAGTGTTAATAAGAATTTGCTTGAGGATTTATGCAAACAGTCAATGGTTGTCCTAAAAGACAAACTGGCAAGGAAATATGAAGGTAACAGTAGTAGAAAAACTTTTAGTGAAGATAATTTGTGGAAGGAACCATACGATGTACTGGCTGAGTATCCGGTTATATTAAGTACAACATTTTCATCAAGAAACAGCCTGAATTCAGATGTGGTGTATGATTATCTTATCATGGATGAGGCATCACAAGTAGATATTGCAACCGGTGCGTTGGCATTGTCCTGTGCAAGGAATGTTGTTATTGTGGGTGATACCAAGCAACTTCCTAATGTTGTTACAGATGATATAAAGGCCAAGGCAAAAGCTATATTTGACAGATTTAATATGAGTGAAGGATATCAGTATACAAACAGTTTTCTGCAATCCATTTTGGATGTTATGCCTAATGTAACACAAACATTGTTACGGGAACATTATAGGTGTCACCCAAAAATAATAAATTTCTGTAACCAGAAATTCTATCGTGGTGAATTGATTATTATGACAACGGATAAGGGTGAAGAGGATGTTTTATCGGTAGTAAAAACGGTAGCGGGAAATCATGAACGTAACCATTATAGTCAGCGCCAGATAGATGTTATTAAAAATGAGATTATACCAAAATATGTTTCAAATCCGGAAGAAACCGGAATTATTGCACCGTACAAAAATCAGGTAGAAGCATTAAGCAAGGAGATAACAGACATTGATGCTGCTACAGTGCATAAGTTCCAGGGCAAGGAGAAAGAGAATATTATCATATCTACTGTGGATGATGAAATATCTGATTTTGCTGATGATCCATATTTAATCAATGTTGCTGTATCAAGAGCTAAAAAGAAATTGATGCTGGTTGTAACTGGAAATGAGCAATCAAAAGAGCGCAATATAACAGATTTGATTGATTATATTCAGTATAATAATTTTGAGGTTACTGAAAGCAAGATTTATTCGATTTTTGATTACCTTTACAAGCAGTATACTGAGGAAAGAAGGGTATATTTGCAGAAGCACAAAAAAGTATCAGAATATGATTCGGAAAATCTGATGTATTCATTGATAGAGGACATTATCTCCGCTAACAAGTATTCAAGTTTGGATGTTGTTTGTCATTTTCCGTTGAATATGTTGATTAAGAATCCAGAACTATTAAATGAGCAGGAATGTCAGTATGCAATGAATCCAGCAACACATTTAGATTTTCTGATTTATAACAGAATTGGTAAAAAGCCTGTGTTGGCGATTGAGGTTGACGGATATGAATACCATAAAGAGGATACTGTTCAGGCTTCAAGAGATTTGTTGAAAAATCATATTATGGAGTTGTATGAAATTCCATTACTGAGATTTAAAACAAATGGTAGCGGTGAAAGAGAAAAGATTGTAGAGATGCTGGATAAGTTGGTTTGATAGCGTGAAAAGAAAAAGGAGAAATTACCATGGCTGTATCTTATAAACGATTATGGAAATTATTGGTGGATAAAGAAATGAGCAAATCGGATTTGCGTAAAAAGGCAGAAATTGCTCCTAACACAATGACAAAGCTTCGCCGTGATGAAGAGGTGAGCCTTACAATTCTTAGCAAAATCTGTAAAACCTTACATGCAGATTTTGGGGATATTGTGGAGTATGTGCCGGATGCAGAAATATGGGATTTGTATAATGAGAACCGAGAGCTTCTGGGAAAAGACCATATCAGAGGAGAACAGTTACCGATAGACGGATACCATCTGGTGGTGCATGTCTGGATCCGTAATTCTAATGGACAGTACCTTATCTCGCAGCGTTCTGCAAACAGACCAACACATCCTTTGATGTGGGAATGTGTAGGCGGTTCGGTTGTAAAAGGTGAGGATAGTTTATCAGGAGTAATTCGAGAGGCAAAGGAAGAGGTTGGCATTGATTTGATGCCAGAAAATGGACAAGTGCTTTTTACAAAGACACGAAAAATCATTGATGGAAAAATTTATAATGATATTATGGATGTTTGGCTGTTTGATTACGATGGAGAGGTTGATTTAGGCAATGCCACAACAGATGAAGTGGCGCAGGTTGCATGGATGAATCGGGAGCAAATTAAGGAATTGTTTGAGCATAATATGTTTGTGGATACATTGGAATACTTCTTTACGGAAGTGGACAAGCAGTAATTTGGAAAGTTGGTGGATATATGAAGGAAAAAGAACATCAATCCATAGAGTGGAAGGAATCATGGCAGGATGAGTATTTAAAATGGATTTGTGGATATGCCAATGCCTACGGTGGAACAATATACATAGGTACGGATGACAATGGTAATGTTGTAGGTATTGATAATGCAAGAGAGTTATTAGAGCGAATTCCTAATAAAATTACGGACACAATGGGAATCATTGCAGATGTGAATTTGTTATATAAAGGCGAACTTGAGTATTTGCAGATAATTGTTGATAAATATCCATCTTTAATAAGTTTTCGTGGAAAATATTATTATCGTTCCGGAAGTACCATGTGTGAGATTACTGGAAAGGAGTTGGAAAGAGCTTTGTTAAAAACGCAGGGAAGAACATGGGATGGTGTGCCTCTACCAAAACTGACAGTATCTGATTTAAAGCAGGATGCAATACAGCTATTCAAAGATAAGGCAGTGAAAAGAGGAAGGCTTACGAAGGAAGAAGTCAGTGTGGAAGATACTATCTTGATGGATAACCTGCACCTAATTGATGAAGATGGATATTTGATAAGAGCAGCAATGCTTGCGTTTTATAAGGATCCAGAGAAGTGGGTAACAGGTTCTTATATCAAAATCGGTTATTTTGGAAAATCGGATTCGGATTTGGTGTATCAGGATGAGGTGCACGGCCCTTTGATAGAGCAGGTAGATAAGACCGTTGATTTAGTTTATACAAAATATATGAAGGCCTTGATTGATTATGAGGGTGTCCAAAGAATTGAGCAGTTTATGTTCCACAAGGACGCATTTCGTGAGATTTTGTTGAATGCCATTGTTCATAAGGATTACAGCGGTTGCAATCCAATTCAGATTAGCGTTTACGAGGACAAGATATATATTTGGAATGATGGTGAGATGCCTCCAAATCTGGATTCAACTGACAAGTTGTTTATGAAGCATTCATCAAAGCCTTATAATCCGAAATTGGCTAATATCTTTTTCAAAAGCGGTATGATTGAAGCATGGGGAAGAGGATTTGAGAAGATTAGGGAAGCCTGTGTGTTGTATGATGGACCATTGCCGGAATACGAGATTAATGAGGCTGGAATTATGGTTATTTGCAAGGCTTGTGATAAGTATCTGGGGTTGTTGAGGAATGATGGTCAGCATCATGGTCAATGCGACCAAGAAGGTGACCATGATGAAGAACAAGATATAATGAGGCAGATAATCGCATTTTGCATGGAACCCAAAACTGCAAGTGAAATAATGCAAAAATTCAATTTGGAGCGTTCATATTTTCGAAGGCATTATCTAAATAAGATGCTCAAAACTGGTAAGTTACAAAGAACTGAGCCTGATAAACCGAAAAGTAAGAATCAAAAGTATTATTCGTAAACATATTCATCAACTTGGTCACAATGACCAAGTTGAGAACATGTAATGTAAAACAATATATTTAGAAAAGGATTCGTTTTATACGTTATGAGGGAACAGAAGAAAAATTTGGAACAGAGATGAATGTAATTAAGGATGTTATCTTTGAAGGAACACTGCTTAACATGATAAATGAGGCAATTGTATATTTGGATACGCAGGTAAAAGAAAAAACGTATCTTGGACCAGATGGAACATTTGTTACAGATGAGGAATATCCTAAGTTTGTCAGACAGGAATTGATTGTAAATGCGGTTACTCATCGTGCTTACAGTATTACCGGTACAGATATTCAGATAAAAATGTTTGATGATCATATAGTAGTTGAAAGCCCGGGAAAACTTCCGGGGCTTGTAAGAGCGGACAATATACGTTTCACACATTTTTCCAGAAATCCTAAGATTGCAGAGTTTTTAAAGAACTATAAATTTGTAAAAGAATTTGGTGAAGGTGTTAATCGTATGTGTAATGAATTGGAGCAGGTGGGACTAAAAGATCCAGTTTATCATACAAATGCGTTTATATTGCAGGCGGTTATTTATAATTCAAAAGTTGGAAAGACTATTGTTGAGAAAACCGCCGATTCATTTAAAAAATTGGCTGTTGCAGTCAATAAGTCGTTGATTGATTACCAAAAGCCGGCGATTGGAGAAGAAAAGTCGGCGATTGACGATAAAAAATCGGCGGTTGATAGGATAAAGTCGGTGCTTGAGCAACAAAAATATAATGAACCTTCGAAGGCAAATATTCTTAAGGTGTATGATGAAATAGAGAAAAATCAGATTTTTGGAACAAAAGAAATAAAAGAAATTCTTGATTGCTCACCGTCCACAGCAAGAGCAGTCATGACAAAACTTAGAGACATGAAAGTTGTTAAAGTGGTAAATGGTAAAGGAAAGGGAAAGTATGTATTCATAGAATAAAAATGAGATATAGAGTATTCCTGAATGTAAAAGCTCTATGTGTGGAAGTCAGGAGAAGGTAAAAACTGAATTGATTAAAGAAACAAATTTGGTTTAAGTAACTCTTATAATGAAGATGAGAAATGTCATAGAAAATGTCATAGAAATTTTGAGAAAAATCAAGTGACTAAAATCAGAATATTCTAAGAAGAAGCTTTCTAAAGCGTGAGAGACGCTTAAAGAGTTTTCTGAAAAACGAATATTTCAAAGTTTGTCTCAACGAAGTCTCACGAGATTTGGGACTGAGTGAGACTCTATGATATAGCAAAATGCGATAAAATCGGTATTTGCAGGTGAATTATAAAGTTGTAGTCTCAAGTCAGTCTCATTTTTGAAATTGTTTGTTGAGACTAACTTGAGACTGAGGAGGTTCAAAATCATGGACATAAGTAAAAAAGATTGGAAGCTATTTCGAGAAAGATTATCAGGTTGGCAGGAAAATTATATGGAAGATCTTGTTAAAGAGTATGCAAATTTTCTGAATGATGATAAAAAGCCTGCATCAGAGAAATTCTGGGAACTTGAAAAACGGATAAAAGAAGATAAGCGTCATCCGGGAGTTGTCATGGAACTGAAAAATCAGAGGTAATATGGGATATTGTTCGTCTTATTAGACTGAAAGTAATTACATATAATGATTTATCAGACTTTAGTGATGAATTACAGAATGAAGTAAAAAGAATACTTGAGATGTATAGATAATTACGGAAAGGGAGGTATGACAAATGCGTGATCCAATAGAGAATGTGACTAGATTGCAGAAGCAGTTGAACAATCTGCAATTGGAGAATCAGGTATTAAAGAACATATTGGATAAAGCGGGACTGTCATATCAAAATGAACTGGCAAGTATAAGGGAAACGGATACGAAAGAGAATTTTGATCCAGAACAGGGTAAAAGGATTGTGCACTCCAAAGAGATTACAGACAGGATGGCAAAGCTCTTTTTCTCATTCTTTTGGGGAAGAACAGATGTATATGCGAAAAGAAATGTAAATAAAAACGGAGAGGCGGCATATTATCCGCAGTGTGATAATTTCTGGTCAGATAATTGCCATAGGAAATTAAATACACATATAGGTTGTAAGGATTGCAAATACTGTTCATATACAAGATTAGATTTATCATCCATATTGATGCATTTGAGGGGGAACTCTTATGCTGCAAAAGATGTAATCGGTGTGTATCCATTATTTAGTGATGGAACATGCAGATTTCTGGTGTTTGACTTTGATAATCATGAGAAGAATGCAGAAAAAAAGGATTTTGCAAATACAGATGATACATGGATTGAAGAAGTCGAAGCTATGAGAGATATCTGTACATTAAATGGGATAGAACCTTTGGTAGAACGTTCTCGTTCAGGAAAAGGTGCTCATATATGGATATTCTTTGATAAGCCAATATCGGCGGCATTGGTTCGTAAATTTGGCTTCGCACTTTTAGATAAAGGTGCAGAGCAGGTGAATTTAAAGTCGTTCAATTATTATGACAGAATGTTGCCAGCACAGGATTCCTTAGAAAATGTGGCAATAGGAAATCTGATTGCATTGCCATTACAGGGAAGGGCGTTGAAAGATGGCAATAGTGCATTTGTGGATAGTAACTGGAATGCTTATCCTGACCAATGGAATGCTTTATTAAGTAAACCTAAGCTTTCAGAGGAATTTCTGGAGAATAAGATAAGGGAATGGACATTTACAGCAGATGACCTTGAAGCATCCAGTGATGAAGAAAATAGGGAAAAGCCATGGGATAGAATGAAAAATTTTGCAAAATCAGATGTTGATGGGAAAATGGACATCACATTATCAAATGGTATATATGTCGACAGCACGAATCTTAAGCCTGCGATGCAAAATAAGATTCGCAGAATGGCAGCCTTTAGTAACCCAGTATTTTATAAAAATCGTGCGATTGGAACATCTAATTATGATACTTCGAGGTGGATTTATCTTGGAAAAGACCATCTTGGTGGATACATACAGATTCCAAGAGGATTACAGGATGAATTAATAGCAAATATTAATAAGGCAGGAATTGAATATACTATTGATGACGAGAGGCAGCAGGGAAGAAATATTAATGTAGAATTCAATGGAGAACTACGACCTGAACAGAACAAGGCGTTAAAGGAACTGACTAAGCATGATAATGGAATACTTCATGCTGCAACAGCATTTGGGAAAACAGTTGTATGCAGTGCAGTAATTGCAGAAAAGAAAGCGAATACTCTGATCCTGCTTGAATCATCTGCACTTATAGAACAGTGGAAAGATGCTCTAAACAAATTTTTAATTATAGATGAAGAACTACCCCAGTACAAAACGAAAACTGGAAGATTAAGAACTAGAAAAAGTCTGATTGGAATATTGCAGGGAGTACATGATTCGATGACTGGGATTGTTGATATTGCAATGGTCGGCTCACTTTGCAAAAAGGGAGAGTTTCATAATTTGCTGAATGATTATGGACTTGTGATAATTGACGAGTGTCATCATTCTGCCTCTGAAACAATAGCAAATGTGCTAAAAGAAGTAAAAGCAAGGTATGTATATGGTGTGACAGCAACTCCGAAAAGAGGAGATGGACTGGAAAAAATCAATTATATGCTGATAGGACCTATAAGATATAGTTACACAGCAAAGGAAAAGGCTATGGAGCAGGGGATACAACATCTTGTATATCCGCGTTTTACCAGAACTGTTCCACCAAGAGGTGTACTTATCGGTAAGATGCATCCAAATGAAGCTTATGAGATTATTCATAATAATGATATCAGAGACGAACAGATTGTTGAAGATGTGAAGAATTGCGTATCAGCAGGTCGCACCCCAGTTGTTTTATCACGATACAAGGATCATTCAGAGAAACTGTACGAGCGTTTGAAAGCTTATGCAGAAAATGTATTCTTAATGACAGGTAACAACTCAAAGAAAGAACATAAGAAGATTCTGGAACAGATGCATCAGGTTGATAAGGCGGAGTCTCTGATATTAATAGCTACAGGTTCACTGGTAGGAGAAGGTTTTGATTTTCCAAGACTGGATACACTTTTTATGGCAACACCTGTATCATTTCGTGGAGTTGTTGAACAGTATGCCGGTCGATTGAATCGTGATTATGCTGGTAAAGAAAATGTAATAATATATGATTATGTAGACAACCATATTACAATGTTTAATAACATGTATATGAAGAGACTTAAAGCATATAAACAGATTGGATATGAGATTGCAGGTGGTTTGCATAATGATAAACAGACAGCTAATGCAATATATGACGGTGATAATTATGCTGAAAATTATCATAAAGATTTACTGGATGCAAATAAAAATATAATTATTTCAAGCCCTGCAATTAGTGGGACAAAAGTTTATGAACTTATTAACCTGCTAAAAGAAAAGCAGTTATCAGGTGTTCAGATTACGATAGTAACATGGGCACCTGATTCCTATGGATTTGGAGATGCATCATACTGGATGCAGCTACATGAAGAAATGCGCAAAGCTGGTTTCTACATTAAAACAGTAGAAGAGTCATGTGAACGTTTTGCTGTTATTGATCAGGAAGTCGTCTGGTATGGAAATATTAATCTTTTGGCGAAGGATAAGGTTGATGACAGTATTATGAGGGTTTTGAGTAAAGAGATAGCCAGTGAATTGATGGAAATTACGTTTGGAGATAATGGTTGAGCTGAATAGGACTAAAACATGTGGAGTCGATAAGATGTAAAGAAGACGTTTCATGAAAATAGAGAAAGGAATGCTTTTATGAGCAAAGAATTACAGATAAGAAATAGCACTGTG
>ERZ836939.4274-NODE-4274-length-10965-cov-2.706416_pt1 | contig 10965 bp, 12 predicted proteins | sample MGYA00519912_ERZ836939 | MGnify/ENA primary metagenome ERZ836939 (study PRJEB31850, sample SAMEA3708810) | human gut metagenome | biome: human gut; feature: human-associated habitat; material: faeces | place: China | collected 2014 ... | reverse complement strand
TCCAGAGTAATACCCGCGCCGGAGGGATGGGTCAGAGCGATCTCGTCCACATCGGCAAAGGCTACGCCGTAGCGCTCCCCCGCCAGCAGATAGGGGTCCGCCCGGAGACGGGGCAGCGCATCGGCTCCGTAGGTGCGGTACAGCCGCATGGCCAGCTCCACCGGCAGCTCGTACCGGGCCAGAAACTCCATGACCCGACGCAGTCCCGTCAGCTCCCGGAAGGCGGCGGAGATCTCCATGGCCCGCTTGGAGGTGATGCCCTTGACGGTGCTCAGCCGCTCCGGCTCCTCCTCGATAACAGCCAGCGTCTCGCCGCCGAACCGCTCCACCAGCCGCTCCGCCGTGGCAGGCCCGACGCCCTTGATGATGCCGGAGGAGAGGTAGCTGATGATCCCCTTCCTCCCCGGGGCAATGACCTCCTCATACGACTCCATCTCAAATTGCAGGCCATATTTGGCGTCCTTTTTCCAGTGGCCGGTCAAATCCACCTTCAGGCCCTCCACGGTAGGCAGGTAATACCCTACCACCTTGATGGAGGAGAGCTTGTTGCCGTGGGCATCCACTACATTCTCACGGGGATAGAACAGGGCGATGGTAAAGCTGCCGCTCCTGGCCTCCTCCATCGACTTGGGGTAGAGCAGGCGGGAAAAGCTGCACTTCATGCTTCCGCCCCCTTTGACGCCATCACCAGCTCGGTGGTGGGTACATAGACAATCTGCTCCTGGACCGTGAAGTCGCGGGCCAGGTACAGGCCTGCGGTCACAATGTCGTCGGCAAGCTGATCGAACTCCTGCACCAGCTCCGTGCGTTCCCGCAGCGCCCACAGGTCCCAGTCCTCCAACTGCTCGCCGTCATCAACGCCGCGGTAGGGGTAGGTGCTGACGAGCATAGGAGGGGTGTCATAGTCCACTCTTGCCATCTCGCCGCAGTAGCCGCATTTCGGCCCGGTCTCAGTGATGGACTTATAGCTGCGCTGGCCGCAGTTGGTGCAATAAGAGCGGTAATTGCTGGGCTTCTGCTCACCCTGGTAGAGGACCAGGTAGCCGCCGCTGCGCCCGTTCCAGCCCGCCTGCCACTGATAATTGTGCTGCTCGTCAAACTGATGCGTGAGGTGCTGCAGCCGGTTGAAAAACGCCGGCACCTGGATCAGATCGAAGAGCCGGTCCACCGTCTCGCCGTCCAGCCCCAGCCCGTAGATCTTCATATTGCAGGCATAGGAGCTGGACCGGTTCCAGCTGTTTCCCGTCCAATAGCGAAAATGCTCTGTCAGGAACTCCACCATCGCATGGCGTGAGCGTTTGTCCACACTCTCCCAGAAAAAACGCCGGTCAGGGCTTTTGGGGTCTGTCATGGTATTCAACTCCTTTACGAAGGGCAGGGAGTGTATCGAGCTCTCCCTGCCCATAATTTTGACTAAGCCGGCTGGATGGTCACTTTCACCTTCCGGCTTTCGCTGGGCTTCAAGGCCTCCTGATAGACTGTAGGATAGTTCTTTTTTAGGAAGGCGGAGTTGACCCGCCGGGTGGTCGTTGTGACAAAGTCTACCAAAAGTTTGTCCTTGGTAGCTTCCAGGACCCCATGTTCGTGTTTTTTCATCAGCTCCGCGATCCGCACGCTATATGCGTTAATAGCCTCCTCGTTCTTTTTGATTTGTGCCTGTAACTGGGTGTTGATGCCCTGGAGTTCGGCGATCCCCCGCAGGCTCTTTTCATACTTCTTGGGGAACTCGATGGTGGGCAGGCCCTTCTGGCTGGCGCCGTAGATGCGCCCCAGGGATTCCAGTGCCAGTTTGGGCGTCACATCCGCCATCGTGGGCGGCTTGTCATTACGAAGGCTCCAGATCCACTCGTCCAACCGCTCGAAGATCATGTCTTCTTTCGCCTGGTCCCGCTCCAGCTCCGGCATCGCCATGTCGTTAGCCGGATTGTTGCCCCAAATGGTGGAGAAAGCTCCAATCTGGACATCCGCCACCGCGAGGTAATATCGCAGTTGAAGCTCATAATACAGGGGATAGGCCCCGTCGGCCCAATCTCCGGCCTTGTGGTAGGTGCAGCTCTTGCACTCCAGGATGCCGGGCTCCCCGTCCGCTTTGCGCAGGAAACGGCGGTCGAAGTCGGCCAGGGCGTAGGGGTGGTCCGCGTGCTGGTACATACAGGTGTCATCAATGACGGTGTTGCCGGTCTTCACGGCGTAGAAGTGCGCGGCGATGGGCTCCAAAAGGTGCCCCATCTCCAGCTGTAGGGAATTGGGTTTCTGCTTGGCCGTTGCCCGGCCCTTCTTGATCATCCACAGCTCCAGCGGGGTGGTCCACGGCGAGACGCCGAAGATGGTGGCCACATCGCTGCCGCCCACGGTGTACTCAATGTCACCGTTCGGCCCATGGGCGCGGCATTCCAGCCAGCGGTCATTGTCCATGCCCGCACAATCGCAGAGAAGGATGGGCTGTGCCATTACCAGCTCACCTGCCTTGCCAGATCATAGTCAGGCCAGCGCAAGGTGAGCGCCCGGGCCATGTTCTCCTGGAGCGAGAGCAGCTTGCTCTCTGGCGCGCCGCCCGTTTTCAGAATGAACGGGATCTCCTGCATGGCCATGAACACATCGTGGGCAGTGGCGGGGCTGTCGCCGCTGGCGGTCTCAAACATGGCGATGGCTTCCATAGCCGCCTTCTTGGGCAGAGCCAGTTTCTTGCACACCGCCGTCATGGCGTTGACGGGATACTCCAGAGGTACGGAGATCAGCTTGGCCAGCCGGGCCACGGAGTCGCCGAACTGGGCGAACAACATCTCCAGGCTGTCGGTGAAGTCGGTGATCTTGGACTGGCCCTTGTGCTCCACCGCCACCATGCCTCCGATGTGGATGGGGTACTGCAGCCCGACGAGCAGCGCCGATACCTTGGCCGAGGCCATACCGGTGTCCGAGGTCGTAAACCGGATACCCGGCGTTAGCTTGGCCGCCACCGTCTTCTGCCCCTGGGCCTCCAACAGCTTTTCATAGGTACTGAGCAGGTCGGCCTTATGATTGGGCAGAGACCAGGAGGCGCTGGTGACGGAGTGGTCGGAATAACCACTTACATAGACGTTCCCGGGGAAACGCCTGTCCACCTTCTCACGCAGACCCTCAAGCAGCTGGTCGATCTCCAGGATGGAGTAGTCCTTGCTGTCGCCGGAGTGGGCGGCCGACACCTTCTCATCCCGGATGAGCAGCAGCGCGTTGTCCTTGTGGAGCACCAGGCAGTCGTTGAGCACCTGGGCCAGCTTCTCCCGGTCCAGCTTGGGCAGCGCGGTCCCGCCGACCCTGGCCCGGTCCAGCAGGCTCTTATAGGCGGTGTCCCGGAGAGGGAAGTAGCGCCCCCCCACCTGGATGGCCAGGCGCAGGTTATCCGCGGTATCCGCGACGGCCTCCTTACTGACCTCGGGATCAAAGCTGGAGAGGTCGCTGAACAGGGGCGACGTCTTCTCCAACGGTGCCACGCGAAGATCCTTGACCTCCACGCGCTCCCACCGGCTGTCCTTGCACAGTTTCTCGTGATAGCTCAGCATGTCCGGCAGGTCGCCGAACTGGACGCAGTAGCTGTCTTGACACGGTTTCATAGAAATGCTCCTTTCTTTTTTGACGGGTGGTTTCTGCCGATATATGCAAAAACAGCGCCCCCGGGTGGGGACGCTGTCTATGCCCGGTGAAAGAGCCAGAAAACAAAAAAAGTGCCATCTGCAAACAGCAAATGGCACTTCGTAACTCTGTTGACTGTGCTCGCTTTTTAGGGCGGCTCTGATACTTTATGCTTTATTATACCATTGCCGGCCCATCCCGTCAATCATGGAAAAGGTGCGTCCCCCCCTGTTATAGATATGTAGGCAATGGTAAAATGTATATAATATGCACAACTAATAAATGAGAAAGGCGGGCTTCGGCCTGCCTTTTGCTTTTGGAATAATGCACGGAATATAAATCTACCATGTCGTTTATCTTGTGCTAAAAAAGCTTGACTTATGTCCGAAATCGGATATAATATGTTTGTACGAAATCGGACATGGAGAGGGGCGCTGTATGCACAGATGGAAATTAAACTAAACAGGTACAATTATCTTTCCGGTGAGATAAATGCACTGTACCATGAAATGGCTGTTATGGTGGGAATTTCTGATAGTGTTCAAAACATTTTGTATGTAATGTGTGGAAATGGCGGGCAGTGTTTACAAAGTGATATTTACAAGTTATCAGGAATTAGCAGACAAACCATAAATTCAGCAATTCGTAAGTTAGAGGATGATGATATTGTATACCTGAAACAAGGCCCAGGGCGAAATAAAATTGTCTGTCTGACTGAAAAGGGTGAAACATTTGCGAGTGAAAAAGTTTGCCCTTTATTTGAAATTGAAAATAAAATTTTTGACGAATGGTCATTAGAGGAGCAGGACGAGTATTTACGTCTAACGCAGAAATATAGGGATTTGCTAAAAAAACATCTCACAGATTTGGCACCGTAAAGCCGTGCTCTGTAAAAATATCCGGGGCTGTTCGTCTTGCGCAAGAAGGAGCGTAGACACTATGAACAGAGAAAATAAGCGAAAGCAGTATGAAAAGGGCTACTACAAAACACATGCTTGTAAGGATAGTTTTACTTGCAAAGTATGTGGGCGGTTGGTGGTAGCAGATGGCGCAGGCAGCGACCATCGCAATCATTGTCCCAACTGCCTATCCAGCCTTCATGTGGATGATGAACCCGGTGACCGCCAAGCAGATTGTGGTGGTGTCATGGAACCAGTAGGTGTATGGGTTCGTAAAAGCGGAGAATGGGCCATTATTCATCGTTGCCGTCAATGTGGTCAATTTAGTTCAAATCGCATTGCCGCGGACGACAACCCAATGAAACTAATGTCTATTGCGATGAAACCGTTGACACAACCACCTTTTCCCCTAGATCGTATTGAGGAAATGACCGCTCTTATGGGCGGTGACGGAAGTTTCACAAGAATGTAAACACATAATCCACTAAAATCAAAGGTTGAGATATGCCGATAAGAAATTCCTGTTTATGGAGTCGATTCAGGTCTTATTGGTATAAGACGCGGTTGACGGTAGGCACACCAACAAATCTGGATTTGGAGGAATAAATATGCTACTTAATTTCAACGAAATTAAGGAATTGGCTGTACCGGGAATGAATAACGGTACGGGTATGATGTCTGCGAAAATGTATATGGACGAACAATGCAAAATCATCCCCTGCTCGATTCACGCAGGAGGCTCTATTGGCTTGCATAAGCATGAAACCAGCGATGACATCAATTATATTCTGTCTGGTAGTGGAAAGGCAATTTGTGACGGGCAGGAAGAAATCCTTGTTCCGGGAACTTGCCATATCTGCAAAAAAGGTTCTGAACACAGCATTATCAATACAGGTAGCGCTGATTTGGTCCTGCTTACTGTTGTTGTTGAAAGATAAATTTCCGTTTACCAGACTGTTTAGTTGCGTCTTATTGGGTTAAGGCGACACAAGATGTAGAAACTGCATGAGTAAACACACGATTTGCGCCTTGCCGTGTGAAAAGACGAAGGGCCACGGCAAATGCCGTGGCCCTTCGTCACTCGTTAAGAGGCGTGCTTCCGCAAGCCCCACATGCCGCGGTGTGGGCTGTAAAAGAGATTTGGATGGTATTGCAAGGTCTGGCGCACCTTGTCCTTCCAGTGCTCTTGGGTCTGGGCACGCCTATGCCGCCCCACCTTTTCGTAGATTTGATCCAGCTCGGCTGGACTGTGGAAGGACTCCATGGCATCCGCTAGGATGTCCCGCCAGGTGGCGCCGGGCATATCCCGGATGTCGCCCTCTATGTGGTAGGTCATCAGCAGGGGGTAGACAAGGGGCGCGTCCTTGCGCAGGAGCAGCAGGTACTCATGGACAATGGGGATAAACCGGCCGCTGTACGCGGTGCGGTCCGACACACAGTTGTGCTGGGTCTTGATGATCACATTCTCCAGGATCCCGGGCTTGGTCAGCTCGAAGAGCATACTTAAAAGCCGCCCCTTTTTCTTGATGTCCCCCACCAGCACCGCCATCCGGCCGCCCTTTTCCAGGGCGCAGAACTGTTTCATCATGCAGTAGTTCATGGCCTTGACAAACGCCTCCCAGGTTGGGATGCGTGAGAGGTCGGACCGGCGCGGGTCATATCCATACCGCTCCTGAACCGCTGCGGCGCTATACATGACGTCGGAGTATTTGATAATATCCCAGTATGGCGGGTGCCAAAAGATGAAGCCGGGCCGCTCCGGGATGTCGCAGTGGAGCAGATCGAACCCGCTGTGCAGGTCGTAGGTGTGGCTGGCGGCCCCCAAACTGGCTGCGGCGTCGAGGGTGCTGTTGCTGCCGCACATATAATCGCAGATCTCCCGGACGCCGAAGTGGGCGATGAGATCCGCGATCAGTCTGGGGGAGCAGTTTCCCCGGTATTTATTGTTCCCTCCCGTACCCCTGTCTGGGTAGGAGACTACGGACTTCAGCTTGTTCACTTTTTCAGTCATAATTTTGATCTCTCCTTTGAGCGTCCGGCTGGTACTACCAGAAGCCGGCACTTTTTTATTCATTGCTGCTAAGCAACAGGGGGAGGCAGATGCCTCCCCCTGTTAAACGCATTACTGCTTCGGCGCCCCCGGAAGGGACAGGCCGGTCTCTTCTTTGATTTTCTGCATGACCTCTTCATAGGTAAAGTCCCGCTGCAGTTCATTTTCCGCCTTTCGGGCCTCCCGCTCAACGAAGAACTCGGCGAGGCGCAGCCAGTCGATTTGTCCACCGCAGGTGCCGCGATAGTCCGCCATTCCCATATAGCCGTTGTCGCGCAGGGCCTGCGTGATCTCCTCGGGAGAGTAGCGCTTCATCGACATAAACACACTGGTATAGCGGTACTTGGGCTCCGCACCCACATAGGCATTGGCCTGCACAAACTCATAGATGTGCTCGCTGTCATGGATCACGCGGACGCACCGCAGCTTTTCCTGATCCAGAAGGCGCCACCCCGCAGTGTCGGCCTCACTCCACGGCACCTGCCACTCCAGGTCCACCAGGGTAGTATCCTTGACCGACGCCACCAAGTTGGTGCTGATGTCCATATCGTATCGGCGGTGCCGCTCGACATCCTCACCCTCCATAATGAATTTCCGCAGGCTGGGGACAGCGGGTACGTCCAACAGCAGCTGCTGGCCGGCGTTGGTCTCGAATACGACGGTATCCGCATTTCCAATCGTGGTGCAAAGCCGGCCGACGAACTTTTGGGCGGGCCGGTTTTCAATGCTCAGCCAGTCTTGCGGCAGCTCTGCAATCAGTTCCTTCAGCAGGTTGATCTCCGCGACCCGCCGGGGGGTCTGAACCGTATGTACCCGCTGCTCCAGCAGGTCACGGAAAAATGCGTAACGCTTTGGCTGCGGCGCCGGTAGGCCGGCGTTGATGGTCTCCTCCAGCAGGTAGGCCCTTTTGAAGGCCACCGGGTCAAAGTTCTCCAGACTGTTCACATCAATGCCAAGGCCGTTGACCTGGTCCATGTTGAGGGCGACGGCCCAGCCGGTGCCGGTGGCGGTGATCTTACCGCTAAAGGCCTGTTCGATCTTAAAGTTATAGTTCATAGTTGTTTCTCCTTTTTTTGTATTTGGACGAAGTATTCATTGTCGTTATGGTCCCGGAAACAATACTCTCCACTATACTCTTCTTCACTACTGTGGCAGCAGACTTCGCTGCCTTTTGGGTCGAAGAGCACAGCGTCGATGTAGGGCGGGTCCTCCTCACAAATCACGATTTTGATATCCGCCTCAAAACCGTTGCTGAACTTGGCGGTATGGGTGATGGTTTCATCACGTTTTAAGCCAAACTCATCGTAGAGCTGTCGGCCGGTTCGGCCCAGCAGATAGCGGTAGTGGGCCAATGTCCCCGGAGGCAGCTCAATCACCGCAGTATACTTTGCATCAGGCATCATGGCCTCTCCTTTCAACATGGACCGCCCTCGGCACCCCGGAAGGCGCCGGCTGGATAGTTCCAGATACCGGTGGTGTAGACGTCTGCCACGTTGAACTCGCCGCTCACCAACTGATGGAGTGCCTTGGGGTCATCGCGACAAACACAGCTTGGAGCGTTGCCGACAAAGGTGTCCAGATCTACCTTCGTATCGAGTGTGAATCCAAGCCTGATCTCATCCTGGCGGAACGCCTCATAATCCGTTGGGAACAGCTCCCGTATACCGGCCCAGAGCGTGGGCCGCGAAAATATGCACATCATGCAGGAGCAGCGGTTCCACCCGCAGGTGTAGCAGGGGTGGGGGGTGGCGCGGTGGCGTTTGATGACCTCCCAGACGTCACGCTCCGTGTAGTCAATCACCGGCCGCCATGCGTGTACCAGGCGCTTGGCCCGGGCGGTGGCGTTGCAACGGTGTAGTTCCATCTCGTTATACTTGGAGCGGCTGGTGCTCTCACCGCGCCGCTCACCGGAGGCGATCAGGATACGCACACCACGCCCGGTCTGCCCCAGATTGGCCATGACCCCGGAGCGGACCTCCGCCGCCACCGTTCCGCTGCACCGGCCCAGCGCGCTCTGTCGGTGAAGGTCATGCAGCACGGCGTCACCCACCCGTCGTTTGAGGTTGGGGGTGCAGTACCGGCCCTGGCTGATCGAGCCCTTGGCCGGTAGCCGCCGGACATATCCCAGGGCGGAAAGATCCCGGAGCACCGCGCTGGCCACGTCGATCTTGAGGCTGGCGCTACACCACCGGCGGGACAGGTCCCCAGTCTTGGCCGGGAACTTCATTCGCTGGCCGTACTGCTTCAGCGCCTCGGCCGCCTCAGAGCACTCTTCAGCCAGGATCTGAGCCCGCAGCCGGTCGCTCTCCAACTGGGCTGGGGTGAGCCGGCAGGTACGGATAACGCCGCTGTCCTCATATTCAATGGGCAGGGACGCGCCCAAGCGGTAGACTTCGGCCCAGAAGCCTCCGATCCGCCAGGACAGCCGCAGCGGCACGCCCTCCGCCTGGGCAAATGCACGCACATAGGCCTGCGTCACCGGCCAGTCCATGCGCCGGTCCGGGTGCCCGCCATCGACGTCGTGATGCCAGAGCTCGATTTTCTCCTTGGGTACACCCAGTTCCCGCAGTTTATAGTAGGCTGCGGTTGAGTCTTTACCGCCGCTATAGAGCACGATGACCTGGTCGTACTCCTCCAATGGCAGCAGCTCCGGGAGAAATGTCTTTTTTTCATAGGCGGTGGTTTTTTTCCCGGGCCAGCAGGGCCTGATGCGTGTTCCGGCGCCGTAAATTGGCGTGTCGGGGAAACCACGGAGGACCGGGGTGTCCCGGGTGCAGTCAATATCCTTGATGACCTGCATCCGCACCGGCGGTTTGTACTCAGCCGCCATTTGCCAACGCCTGGTAATCTACTTCTATGGGGGTGTCGGTCAGGATACTGACATAGCGGCTGAACAACGCTTTCAGCTTATCCTCCGTCAACTGCATCTCCAGCGGCTTCATTTTCCAGGGGTACCGGGGTTCATAGATCAGGAAGCGTCCGGCATCATAGCTATCGCAGGCGGTCATCTCGATGCCTTCAGCCTCCAGGATAACTTCCTTCATAATGGTGGCGAGGCCGAGACTGTAATCCTGGTCGTACTCCATGTAGTCATCCCACACGGGGTCCTCGATCCCACATTCGGTCAGCCATTTCTGGATTTCCTTCTCTAGCTCCGGCGCCTTTGCAAGTAGCGCTTGCAAGCGCTCCACATCCTTCGTTTGAATGGCGTCGGTACAGATGCCGAACCCATAGTAATGCCATGTAATATAACTCATATGGTTCACTCACTTTCTTAAAATAGGGGCGGCGTGTTCAACGTACCACCCCTATAAATGTTCATTGGTCCCGGTGCGGTATAGCCTCCATTTCAGCCTCATATGCCTCAATTTGCTCCCAGGTAAGCCATTCCGGTTTGCCATCCGCCGGGAAGCTGTTCCAAATCCCCTTCATGATGGCGATTTGGTCCTTGATATTTCCTGCCCAGAGGTGGTTGCCGCCGTAAATCCGTCCGTTCCCAACGTAGTAGGCGCAGTCGCTCCGCATCCGATCCAGCAGCTGATATCGAAACTTTTCGTCACGGGTCAAGACCCATTCCAAGGTGTATTCTTCCATCGGTAATCCCTCCATATAGAGCAGCGGAAGGCGTGGAGCGCACGCCTTCCGCTGTGGTGTTATACCAAATTTAGAGTGTTTGACTCAGGGGCAACTAACAAGCCGGTGCGTAGTGGATGCTCCTGCTTTTCGCACGGGCGACAGTCAGATACTCCGGCTTCAGCTTTTTAGCTTCCTCCATGGCCTCCTCACCGTAGTAGTCGTTGTAGATCAGCCTGCAGGACTGGGCCGGGAGGATCATATCTTCACGGCCGGGGATGAAGGTAAAGTCGGAAGGCTTGAACTCTACCGTTATCAAATTCCGTCCAGAGCTGTCCCGCAACTCGACGAATTCCATCCCCTCGGGGTCGAAAAGGTCCAGCGAATATCTCGCGCTCATGGTTACCCCGCCGCTGAAATGCAGGGTGATGTTGTAGACCTCATCGCGGGTGTTGATGATATTCAGGTCCTGAATGGCCTTTTCAAAGGAATCGCCACACTGCAATTCAAAGGCGATGGCCCGCAGGCAGTCGTAGTTCAAATTCACCTTTCTGGAGAACAGAACGACCTTCTCGATCTCGTCCTGATACTGACTGCCCATCTTGTCCTGGAGATACTCACGGATCTCAGCCGGGGTAGGGTAGTCGAACCTGAAGTGGTAATGGAAACGCCCGGGGCGGTTCACCAGATAATCGTTGAGCCTATGAAGGTCATTACAGGTGATGACGAAGAGCTTTTTGCCCTGGGAGATACCGTCGAACAGGCTGAGCATTCCAGACTGCGGATCCATCTCATTCTCTCCGGGTTTGATGCCGCCAAAGGTCTTGTCGAACT